>OHSJ01000341.1_pt1 | contig 21442 bp, 12 predicted proteins | sample 1578561 | NCBI WGS metagenome assembly OHSJ01 (sample SAMEA3879571, study PRJEB24766) | human gut metagenome | biome: human-associated habitat; feature: feces | place: USA | collected 1985/1987 | reverse complement strand
CATGTGATCAGTGGGAGGAGGTGTCCGCTGCGTCTAACAGCCATTTCCAGGCAGGGACAACATCAATGACAATGTCATTGCATTCGAGAACTGCTTCTTCACTGTTAGTGATAAGAAGGCATGTAATATCAGGAATAAAGTTCTTGAGTTTAGTGAAAGCTTTGGTTTCTCTTTCTTTCGTATCAATGTTGTCAAGAATCTGCATACTGACCTGAATAGCAAGCTGCTCGGAGGGAACATAGAAATCAATTTCAACATTATTTTCGAAGAAATAAACGTTTTCTATTCCGTAGCGACGAACCAGTTCAATAGCTACGAGATTTTCTAATTGTGCGGACTGACAGTCTAACAGCATAAGACCAAGAAGACCGGTATCCATGAAGTAATATTTGGGTGAGGTTTCTTTTTCAATAAGTTTTGCCGCATAATTCCGGAGTGTAAAAAGCAGATAGGAGTCAGTCATATAACCAACATAATTTATAACGGTTTGTTTTCCCAGGGATGCTCCTGCGTTTTTTAATATATTGGTAAGTCGGCTGAAAGATAAAGGTTTGGTAACGGATTCTGCTATTTTTTTCAAAATCAGTCTCACTGCGAAATCATTTGTAATCTTATTTCTTGTGATAATATCCCCCAGATACACCGTTTGATAAATGCTATTTAGAAAACTTCGTTTATTCCTGATATCGACCAGCTCAGGGAAAGCTCCATAAGTTATATATTCATGATACAAACTGAGAACTTCTGCCCGGTCTTTTGTGCTGATCACGTTAAGATAATTTTTATCTTTGTGATTAGCAACAAGATATTCCGAAAAGGAATAGGGGTAAACATTAAGAATCACAAAACGCCCACCCAGAGTAGAAGCAATTTCATTACTAAGCATTTTGCTGTTACTGCCCGTGATATCTATCCGGTATTTCATATCTGCCATTCTGCGGACAAACTTTTCCCATCCGTCAATATTTTGAATTTCATCAAAAAACAAGTAAGGCCGATTGGCTGTGCCGGAAAGTTCTATTCCGATTTCCAAAATTATATTCAGATCGTCGGAGGTTATTTCCAGGAGACGCTCGTCCTCGAAATTGACATATACGATTTGGGAGACGGGAACCCCCTTTTCTATCAGAGATTGGATTTTCTGATACATCATATAAGATTTACCGGTTCTTCTGATTCCCACAAAACAGTAATTTACATTCTCCTCTAGAAAATACTTCCGGGGAATCAAGGGATTATTGAGGTAGCTTTCTTTTTGGTCGATCATTATTTGCTTCAGTGTGTCTCGATTCATATGAAAATCTCCTTTATATGAAACAATTATATACAAATATTGTCTTGCATGCAAGACAAGAAATGCAACAAATTGACTTGCATATAAATAATAGAAAGTATATGCTGTTTTGAGAAAAAAATACGGAATATAAAAATCAACCACCGGTAGAATGACATTATTCTCCGAATCTGGTATACTTTCAGTAAAAACAGGAGGACAGCGGGAGATTGCGCAGATGGAAGAACAGGAGAAACAGCGCCTGTTCGAAATTGCCGGGAAATATGAAGACTGCGTCTATATCGAAGTATCCAGCGTTCAGAGTGGAAGCACACTGGTATACCACCTGGGAGATGCTGTGGGAATTGTGAAACCGGGAGTTCACATTGGAATGTTTCAGGACAGTGTACTATACATGAAATATGCCACCGAAGAAGATCCCTGCGCATTGGATTTCCGGTATTTTCCGAAGGGATTCGGTGATGTCATGGAGACCTACAGCTGGTCCGATAATATTAAGCAGGCCGTGATCAAAAATCAAAGGGGACACAGCCTGATCTTCAATCATGAAGAGATCGCTCCAGGGGAGACGAAGGTATTTACCCCAGTCACCCATAGGCAGGGACTGTTCAGTCCAGATTGCTATAATGGGAAATCTTTGTTTACAATGGGGGAGGAAGACTGCTCGGGCACAAGTGAAAATAAATAAAAGTTTATAAAATGTGGGAATATATGGAAAAATGGCTCATGAAATGTGGAAGAACATGGAATGAGCTGTTTTTTATAATAATATGTATGCATCTGCGTCTTGTCGAAGCTCAAAAAGAATGATATAATTTTCTGAAATGTTGATAAGTAAAACATTTTATCGTTCTAAAATGTTGATAATAAACATTAATTGTAATAAATTCTATCAATTTGAGGTGTATTATGCTAAAAAGAAAAGCAACAACGTTTATTAAAAACTGGCTGGATACAAAGGACAAAAAATGCCTGGTTGTCCAGGGAGCCAGACAAACGGGGAAAACATATATCATCGAGCGGTTTGCGGAAGAGAACTTTGAGGAACTGCTTGAAATTAATTTTAAGCAGATGCCATCTGCAATGGATATTTTTGCTGGAGATCTGACAGTAGACAATATGATTATGGCTATGCGTTTTCGTTTTCCGGAAAAGAAAATTGTTCCCGGGAAAACTTTGATTTTCCTGGATGAAATTCAGGAATGTCAGGAAGCGATCACATCGCTCAAGTTCTGGGCAACAGACAACAGATATGATGTCATTACCTCGGGATCACTTCTGGGAATCGACTATAAACGAGCATCTTCCTATCCTGTAGGGTATGTTGATTATCTGAGAATGTACGGGATGGATTTCGAAGAATTTCTTTGGGGAATTGGGATTTCCGAAGAAATGATAGGGAATCTTTGCGGGTATCTGCATTTAAAGACAGTAATACCGGAGGCAATTCATTCACAGATGATGAATTACTACAGACAGTATGTTGCAACAGGCGGTATGCCGGAAGTGGTACAGAAGTATATAGATACGAAGGATTTCAGAGAAGTTGACAGGGTCCAAAGAAGTCTCTTACAGGGATATCAATATGACATAGCATATTATGCAACCGCTGAAGAAAAGGTGAAGGCAGAGAAGTGCTATCTTTCACTGGCAAAGCAGCTATTAGATAAGGAAAATCATAAATTTCAATATAAAGAAATCGAGCATGGTGGAAGGGCACAAAAATATTATTCAAGTGTGGAATGGCTGCTTCGGGCAGATATGGTGCAATTATGTAAACTGGTTACAGATGTCAGATTTGATCTGGATGATTATGCAAGAGACGACTTTTTCCGGGCGTATACAACAGATTTATCACTGTTGATGGCGATGAAGGACTTTTCTTTAAAGCAACATATTGTGGAAAACACATTAGCAGGAAATTCAAAAGGTGGTATCTATGAATGTGCAATAGCGGATGCTCTTTATAAGAAGGGATATCAGATCTATTTCTATAAAAATGAGACAACGAAAAGAGAAATCGATGTTATCATCCAAAAAGACGGGAGCGTGGTTCCCATTGAAGTCAAGAGCGGAAATACCCGGGCAAATTCATTAAAATGGTTGATGAAAAATAACAAAGATATATCTTATGGATACAAATTTGTGGATGGCAACATAGGTGTGAGCGAAGAGGGGATTGTGACATTGCCATTGTATATGATTGCATTTATTTAGGCAACACAATAGAGTACTGAAAATAGGACATAAAATATAGATAATAGTACTTAATAAGATACTTGAGAGGGGAACAAACGGATGGATCATTTTGAACAGATCAATGAAACTTCCTATTTATCCGTACAGAATGCACCTGTATATCGAAAAATTATGAGGTGCTTTTATCGGGAATATGAAAAGATGCATTTTCAGCTATATAAAGAGGATATCTTTCAATTTTTAAAAGAAGATGACGCGTTTGAACTGTATTCCATGGAACAATTGGTTCAGGATCTGGAAGCACTTGTAAAGTGGAAAAATCTTACACCGATACAGGATCCCGGAAAAGTGTACACGATAGCGGACTATAAAAATAAGCAATATCGCTATACCATGTCGGAATATGCCGTGGAGATCGAGCGTCTGACGGTACGCCTGGAAAATTTATTTCTGGAATCGGGAAATCTGTCGACAAACTTTTTCGTTCGTCTGGAGAGAAGTCTGGATGAGACGGAGGAGATGGAAAACGCGGAACTTCGCACGGTGAACGAATGGTGGCAGACATTACAGGAAGATTTCAAGAGACTCAACCAGAACTATCAGGACTATCTGCGGGATTTCTATTCCGGGAAAACAGAAAAGTTGATGAAATCCGTGGAATTCATGGTTCATAAGGACAAATTTATTAAATATCTGAATGAATTTGTGCAGGAATTACAGCGGCATTCCAAGCGGATGGAACAGCTGCTGGAAAAGAATACAGAGTGCATGGAGAATACGGTTCTGGAGCGGGTTGTGGCAAGTGAACTGGATATTCCCCATGCACTGTTGGAAATACATGGAAATGCCGAGCCTAGCATCCGGGAAAATGTATACGGAAAATGGTATTCCCTGAAAAACTGGTTCGTGGACGGACGGGGACAGGAATGCGAAGCTAAAAAAGTATTGAAGATCACCAGTGATATTATACGCAACATTATTCAAAATGCAGCCCTGATCGTACAGGTTCAGAACTGGGGCATCAGCCGAAAGGATGATTATAAAAAATTTCTGGAATTGTTCTTGAAATGTGAGGATCTGGAGGAAGCCCATAAATTGTCGGCGCATGTCTTCGGAGTGCAGCAGATCGAGCATTATAAGACTAATATTCCGAGAGACGAGGATGGCATTAATAACAGTGTTTATCAGGAAGAGCCGGCAATGTTTTTGCTGAAGCCTCACACGAGAGGGTATCGTGAGAGAAAAGACAGAACAGGTTTTGCCGATAAATCGTTAGAAAAAATGGCACAGCGGGAAAGCTACCTGCGACAGGCGCAGAAGCAGAAGGAAGTGGTACTCCGGTATATCAGGGAGCAGAAGATCCGGTTTGCAGAGATTGACGAAGTGGTTTCCGAAGACACACGAGCCATTTTCCTGCAGTGGATCGCTCAGGCCAATATGAGCTCAGAAAAGACGGGGCGGACGGAATACGGACAGGAGTATCAGCTGAAGAGAAAAGACGGCAGCTGTGTCCTGAAATGCGAAGATGGCGACTTGAAAATGCCGGATTATACATTGGAGTTTAAATAAAAATGAATGAAATCAGAACCTTAATGGAAAAATTCTGGATCTGCCGGGACAGTGACAAGGAGACTTTTTATAAAGTAAAACGGGATATTCCGAACTTTCAACGTTTTATCAGAGAACAACTGGGATGGAAGCTGATACATACAGAGAAGCTGTTAAAACTGGAGAAGAGGCCGGCGCATGCAGAAGCATTTATGGGAATCAGTGAGTTTACGGACATTCGGGACTACTGCATACTATGTGTGGTGCTGATGTATCTGGAGGATGCCGAGGAGGGCAGGCAGTTTTTGCTGTCGGAACTGATCGACTATGTGGAGACACAACTGAAAAATTACATGCCGGTGGACTGGACCTCCTTTACACAGAGAAAATCACTGGTCCGGGTATTGCAGTATATGGAACGGCTGCAGATGCTCAGAGTGTATGAAGGAAAAAGTGAATCCTTCAGCCAGGAAGCCGGGCAGGAAGTACTGTATGAAAATACAGGCTATTCGAAATATTTTACCAGCAGCTTTACTACCGACATTTCCGGATATGAATCCTGGAAGGATTTTGAAAAGACAGATTTTGAGGAATTTGAGGAAAACAGAGGATCACGGCGTATTAACCGGGTATACCGGCAGCTGGCAGTCTGCCCGGCACTTTACTGGGACAGTACAGAGGACGCTGATGCATTATACTTGAAAAATCAGAGACAATGGGTCGGCAGATATCTGCGGGAAAACATGGGAGGAAATCTGGAAATCTACCGGAATGCAGCATTTTTTGCTTTGGAAGCAGACGATTGCTACGGAACCGTACATCCCCGGGAGGCCCAGATTTCGGAAAGCGTATTACTGATCTGTGCAGAGATACAGAGGCGGTTGGAAGAAGGAAACATAGAATTACAGGAAGACGAATGTATTGCCATGCCCGAATCGACATTCAGGGATATCATCGTGGGCAGCAGACGTAAATGGAAGGATGCATGGAGCAAGGAATACGGCGAAATGGATGAAGACAGGCTTGTGGAAACCATTTTGAAGTATATGGAAGACTGGATGATGGCTGACCGCAGGGAGAATCAGATTGTGATATTGCCGGCAGTAGGGAGACTGGCAGGGCAGTACCCGGCGGACTACAAAGGAGGCGGAGAAGAATGAGTGAACGTTGGAAAATGAACCGGATCGGTTTTGTAAATTTCTGGTTATATGATGAAGAGGACTTTGAATTCGAGGATGGAAAACTCCTTCTCCGAGGACAGAATGGATCCGGAAAATCTATTACGACACAGAGTTTTATCCCGTTTGTACTGGATGGAGACCGTACACCGAGCCGCCTGGATCCTTTTGGCTCCAGTGACCGCCGGATGGAATATTATTTTCTGGGAGAAGAGGGCAAGGAGGAGTCTACCGGCTATCTGTTTCTGGAATTTTGGAAAGAGGATTCCGGAGAATATCGTACCATAGGAATCGGTCAGAAGGCAAAACGTGGGAAACCGATGGATTTCTGGGGCTTCGTGATTCTGGACGGACGCAGAGTAGGATATGATCTGTGGCTGTATAAGGAAGTGGGATCGAATAAAATTCCCCGGGATAAGCGGGAGATGAAGGCGGAACTGGGGGAGGACAATTTTTTCACAGACAGTCCGTCGGAATACAAAAAGCATGTCAACCAATATATTTTCGGTTTCCGAAAAGAAGAACAGTATGAGCAGTTCATCAAACTGCTGGTGAAGGTGCGCGCTCCCAAGCTTTCCAAAGAGTTTAAACCGACCAAAGTGTATGATATTTTGAATGATTCCTTGCAGACTTTGACGGACGAAGAGCTGCGGCCCATGGTAGATGCCATGGAAAAAATGGACGAGATCCAGGACAGCCTGGAGATGCTCAACCGCGCCTTCGATGATGTGAAGATCATCCGCAACGAATATACCCGATATAACCAATATATGCTTGCGAAGAAAGCGCAGGGTTATCTGGGCAAGAAGCAGGAAGTGGAGAAAGAACAGGCAATATTGGCAGATCAGGAACAGCGGCAGAGCGAGGCATTGGAAGAGCAGAACCGGGCAGTGCAGGATACGGAGAGACTTACAGCAGAGAAAAAGTTGAAAGAAACGGAACGCAACGCTCTTCTGGATCCGGAACTCGAAGATGCGGATCGGAAACTGGAAAAATTAAAGGCAGAGCATCAGGAGGCTGTGGATGGAGAGCAACGCTGGGAGAAAAAGATCGAAGATGGCAGGGAGCGGATCCGGGAAGAAGAGATTGTTCTGAAAAAGCTGGAGGAACAGCTGGAACTGCGTCGTGATACTTTAAAGGAAAAGCGGGAAGATCTGGAAGAACAACAGGAAATTCTGCAATGGGAACATCATGAGAAGGCAAAAGAGAAAATCGGACTGGAGGAATATGAAGAAAGAGACGAGATTGCGGAGCATCTGCAAATATGGAAAAATCAGCTGACGACAGGAAGAACAGCACTCAGTCAATATGAATTGATATCCGGACAATACGAGGAAGCCGCCAGCCGACTGGAGGAGACGAAGAAGAAAAAAGCAGCGGAAGAGCAACGGCTGGAGATGGCAGAAGAACAGGTGGCCGACAGAATCGATGCATGGATCACGGAAGTCTTTCACAGAGCGGAAACATCTGAGGAATGGCATCCGGAACGTGAGGTTCTCCTGCAGGCGGAGCAGAAAGCAAGACGATACGATACCGTAGCGGATGGCGTGGAGATACAGGGGGATTTCCGCGCAGATTATGAAAGACAGCGTCAACAGCTTACAGACGCAAAGAATGAGAAACAGTATCAGAGGGAAATTCAGGAAGGAATCCTAAAAGATGTCCGGGAACAGCTTAAAAAGGTGCAGGAACAGCAGGAACTGGAGCCAGAACGGGATGAGACAGTCGAAAAATCCAGAGTATCCCTGGCACAGGCAGGAATCACAGCCATTCCGTTCTACAGAACGGTAGAGTTTGCCAAAGATCTGGAGGAGAGTGCCTGTGCGAGACTGGAAGCACAAATGCAAATGACCGGAATGTTGGATGCCCTGGTGGTGACACCGGAAGATTTTGTGAAAATAAAAGCAGACCATCCGGAGTTCCTGGATGCTGTCCTGCAGACGGACGGGCCGGGGAACAGCCATTTTTCCGGATTGACAGTAAGTGACGATCTACCGCAGGAATTAAGAACTCCGGTATTGGAAATCCTCAGTAACATTTATGACGAAGAAGGGACGACACAGGGAATCTGTTTCGGTGCAGATGGCAGCTTCCGGCAGGGAATCTTAGCCGGTAAAGCGGACAAGCAGGCGGCAGAATATGTGGGATATCTGGCGAGAAAACGGAGAAAAGAGCAAAAGATCCGGGAATTGCAGGAGCAGATAGAAAGCATCAGCAGGACCATAGAAGAGTGGAACACCGGAATTGCACAACTGCAGGGACGTATGGACAGATTACAGGTGGAATATCAGGAGATTCCTGACTTTTCGGAGATTCAGATCGCATTGTCGGAGAAACGGGAGCTGGAACGTATTCTGGAGACGTTGGAAAACGAATATCTGAAACAACAGGATCAGGAACACAGACTTTCCGAGCAGAAGAACCGGCAATATCAGGAGGTATTGAAAGCTTGTAAAATGCTGCCCTATAGCAGAACAGTGGCGGCTTATGAGGAAGCCTGCGGTGCAGCAGAAGAATATGGAAGGATATGGCAGAGCGCAAGGCAGGAACTGCTGCATATACAGACGGAACAGATCGGCTGTCTGGACAGAAAAGAACGGATAGAGCAATACCGGGAGAATCTGGAAGAAGCCTATACGGAAAAAAGAACTTACAGCACCCGGGCAAAAGCCAGTGAGATTCAGATCCGTCAGCTGGAAGAGTATCTGAGGAGTCCGGAATTGCTGGAAAAGGCAAACCGGCTGAAACGTTTGAAGGAAGAACTTTCGCAGATCGACAAGGAACTGGAGGACCTGAAACTTCTGGGAGCCACCCTCAAAGAAAGGTTACAGACATTACAGAAAGAACTGCCGGAACAAAAAGAAAAGCTGCAACAGTACATTATAGAAGAAACCACGCTCAGAAACTATTTTGAAGAGGAACTGGATCTGAAACTGATTCTGAACCGGGAAGGACGGACAGTCTATGAATGTGCCAGAGAAGCTGTAAAAATATTGCGGGAAAGCGATAAGAACAGAGAACCCGGAGAACTGCTACAGGCATTGCATACAGTATATCTGAAACATAACGGAAGTCTGGCAAGCTACGGAACTTCCATGGAAGAATGCTTCGGCGATACGGGGGACATCGATGCTGTGCGTAAGCGGGTACGTATTATTTCTACCTGGAACGGGAAAAAGGTATACCTGGAGGAATTTTACAATATTCTGAAGACCGCAATCGAAGAGACGGAACTGCTGATACAGAAAAAGGATCGGGAACTTTTTGAAGACATTCTATCCCAGACGATCAGCCAGCAGCTTACGGATCGTATAGCAGAGAGCAGAAAGTGGGCAAAAGACATGTCAAAGCTCATGCAGGAGATCGATACCTCCATGGGACTTCGTTTTTCTCTGGAATGGAAGCCCTGCAAAGCTGACAACGAAAAAGAACTGGATACAGCGGATCTGGAGCAGATCCTTCTGCGTGACCGGGAGCTGCTTACCCTGGATGATATTGAAAAAGTAGCAGGGCATTTCCGCAGTAAAATACGTGCAGAAAAGGCAAAACTGGAAGAGACGGGAACGATCATCAATTACATGGAACTGGTAAGAGATGCCCTGGATTACCGGAAATGGTTTGAATTCCAGATGTTTTTCCGGCGCGGCGAAGAGACGAAAAAGCCGTTGACAAATGCCGCATTTAACCGTTTCAGCGGAGGCGAAAAAGCAATGGCCATGTATGTGCCGTTGTTCGGAGCGGTAAATGCACAGTATAAAAAGGCAGACAATAAAGATCATCCCAGAATTATTGCACTGGATGAGGCATTTGCCGGTGTCGACGACAAGAATATCAAAAGTATGTTTGAACTGGTTCATAAGCTGGATTTCGACTATATCATGAATTCCCAGGCACTGTGGGGATGCTTTGAGACGGTCAAAGGCCTTCGGATTGCGGAACTTCATCGTCCGGAGAACTCCCAGGTGGTATCGGTGATCCGGTATACGTGGAACGGACATGAGAGGATTTTAGATGAACAATAATGAAGCATGTGCGGAATATTTTAGAGGAAATTCTGCGTACCGGAGATGCTTTTCGGAATTTGAAAAGAAATGGAAAACTTACGGAAAAGTAACAGGGATCATTACACTGAAAAATACTTCCGAAGAAGAGCGGAGAGCCATCGGTGGGATACTTGGAAAGACATTTTATGAAAATACCATACGTTTTCCTTTTGCGGAATTTGAAAAGGGATTGCAATACACAAAATTTGCTCCTGTGGATTTTGAACAAGTACTGGAAGCATATTTCGGCAGAAAAATGCTGACCACGCAGGAGAGACAGAAGGAGGCAGAGCGGGGAAAGGCAGATTTTTTTGAAACTGTAGAGAGCTATCTGACAGAGTGTACAGGTCCGGATTCCATTGCGGTCTCCTGGCTACAGGATATGTTTTCTCAAAAAAAGTATGGCTATCAGACAGTAATCAGAGAATATGGAAGGGACAGAGAAAAGACAGAAAAACTGTTGAAAACTGTGGGAAAGGCGATCCTTTTGCTGGAAGATATTCGAGAGACGGAAGAGGAATATCCCCTGGCGGTATTTTCCGCGGAAGTATCTGGAAATCCCCATTACTTTGATCAGGGAACAACCGGAGGACAATTATTGGTTCACGGGATGTGTTATGCCACGGAAGAAGATTATCCGGCAAATGCCCATCAGTGGAGAGAATTACTGTTGTCCAACGGAATCGTACCGGATAATATTTCCTCTATCGTGCATATCTATGGATTGCGATTACAGGTTGACGGTGATTGGCACCCGGCATATGACACCTTTTGCAGACGACAGGAGCCCTGTGCTGTCACCATGGAAAATCTGCAGGAGCTGACAGCGGTACAACCGACAGGAGATAAGGTTTATATTGTAGAAAATGAGATGGTGTTCAGCTACTTGCTGAAGCATCTGGAACAAAGGAATGTGACGTTACTATGTACTTCCGGCCAGCTGCGGAGCGCCGCTGTGAAACTGATTCCCTTTCTGCTGAATAGTGGAGCGGATATCTACTATAGCGGAGACATCGATCCGGACGGGATCCGGATTGCCGACAGACTCTGGAGAAAATATGGGGACCGGATCCATGTGTGGAGAATGTCGGAGGAGGATTATGCGAAAAGTCTTTCGGAAGAAGAGATTGGGAAAATATCCATGAAAAAACTGGACGCTGTAGAGAATCCTGTTCTACGCGAGACGGCAAGAGAGGTAAGAAAGAAGAAAAAGGCGGGGTATCAGGAGAATATATTAAGAGATATGTTGGAAGATATGGATAGAATAAAAGACAGATAAAGCTCAAACTTACATTTAAACAGCAATATGATTCCGCAATATATCAAAATGATATTGATATATTGCGGAAAAATGCGTATAATATACGGAAAGGAGATGCGTAATTTCAGTAAAGTGATGGGAGCCTGATTAGATGAAGAACTGTAAACAAATAGCGACAGAATGGGGATTATCAGAACGTACTGTTAATGACCTTTGAAAAAAAATAAGATTTATGGTGCTATAAAGGTAGGAAAAATGTGGAAGATTCCAGATGATGCTAAGAAGCCAATTGATGGAAGAATCACATCCGGGAAATATGTCAGACATTCAGCAGGAGTTACAAGAAAGCCATTACCTATTGGCATTTCTGATTATGTCAGAGCACAGGCAGATTATTACTATGTAGATAAAACGATGTTGATTAAGGAATTCCTTGATCAGAAGCCATTGGTTTCTTTGTTTACAAGACCGAGGCGCTTCGGAAAGACATTGAATATGGATATGCTCAGAGTCTTTTTTGAGATTTCAGAGGAGAATACAAGTAAATATTTCGAGGATAAAGCAATTTGGCAATGCGGTGAAGAATACCGCAATCAGCAGGGGCAATATCCGGTTGTATTTCTTACTTTCAAGGATGTTAAGTTTGATTCCTGGAAGGCAACTCTCGATAAGATTAGAGATCTATTACAGGAGGAGTTTGGAAGACATCAGGAGCTTGCGACCAGTGAAAGAATAGCAGAGTATGAAAAGACATATTTTGCAAAAATCATAAACGGCGATGCTTCAGAAGTTGATTTGACTGCATCATTAGCGAAGCTGTCTCAGATGCTTACCAAGCATTACGGTAAAGCACCAATCATTATTATTGATGAATATGACACGCCGATTCAGGAAGGTTATTCCAAAGACTTCTACGATGAGATAATTGGGTTTATGAGAAACTTTTTCTCAGGAGCTTTTAAAGATAATAAGAATCTTACTTATGGATTTCTGACCGGTATTCTTCGAATTGCTCAGGAAAGTATCTTTAGTGGTTTGAATAATTTAACTGTGAATTCTGTGATGGATGAAGAGTATGATCAGTTCTTTGGATTTACAGTTTCAGAAGTGAGAGAAATGCTTAAGTATTATGGAGTTCTTGATAAAGAGGAGGAACTTAAGGATTGGTATGATGGATATTTATTTGGAAGTACAGAAATCTATAATCCGTGGTCTGTAATCAATTATATTTCAAGGGGATGTATTCCGCAGGCTTATTGGGTAAATACCGGAAAGAATGAAATTTTGGAAGATGTCCTTAAGGTGGCAACGGAGGATATTACAGAAAGACTTTATTCTTTGCTGCAAGGTGAAAGAGTTATTGCAAGAATTGATCAGAATGTCGTTTACAGATCTCTTTCTGAGGATCCGGCGAATATTTATAGCTTGTTATTGGTGGCTGGTTATTTGAAAACACCAAAGAAAGAGTTGCAGGCAGATGGTTCTTATCTGTGTGAGGTATCTATTCCAAATAGGGAAATAGCTGCTGTATACAAGAGTGAGGTTTTGTCACACTTGTTACAGATTGGAGCAATCACAAGAACGACAGCCAATAAGATTGCAGAAAGTCTCTATGCGAATGATTATAAGAACCTGCAGAAAGCAATTGCTGAATATATGGATAAATCAGTCAGCTTCTATGATGCCGGAGCAGAGGGTTTCTATCATGGATTAGTTCTTGGGTTAATTGCTTTGATGGATAATCAGTATAAGATTAAGTCAAACAGAGAGTCCGGAGATGGCCGATATGACATTGGCCTATTCCCAAGGGAAGACAGATATCCCGGAATCCTTATGGAGCTTAAGTGGAAAAAGAACCTGAGTGCGGATGAACTTTCAGAACTTGCAGATGAAGCGTTAGCCCAGATTGGTAAGAAAAGATATGATGTAGAAATGAAGGAAAATGGCACTCAGGATATTTTGAAATTTGGAATAGTGTTTTCCGGAAAGAAAGTAAGCGTCAAAATAGAATAAGATATACCACTTAGGAGACCGGAACCGCAGAGACGAAAGTACCGGCATTGGTTGAAAAAACCAATGCCGGTACTTTTTATTATTCATAATGGAATTTATTTTGGCAATTGAGTAGTGAAAACTGAGCTCAACTTCGAAGTGTGCCCAAAAAGTTTTTTGTAAGATTCTGTCGAAAATCACCATGTATATAATAGAGAATAATTTAAACATTATTGAGATTAATAATGTTCGGTGCTAGATCAGAAAGGAGCATAAATGGATAAGTATATTCGGGTTAAAAATTGCAATTGTATTTCAGATGCTACAATAGAAATTGTTGAAAAATCATTAAATATAAAATATGGTTCTAATGGAACAGGAAAATCAACGATAAGTGAAGCGATATATGCCCAGGCGAATAATGAGACAGATAGATTAAAAGACTTTAAACCATATGGCTCAAATGACAATAGTCAACCAACTGTTGATAATCCTTACTTCCATGTGGTGAAGGTGTTTAATGAGGATTATGTGAATTCCTATTTGTTTCAAGGAGATGAGTTTCTTGATGATTCATTCCAGGTTTTTCTTAAATCGGATAAATGCGATTCGCTAGCAGCACAAATTGAAAGGATGCTTGAAGAGTTGCAAGATTTGATTAACAATATTGATGCGATTCATAACCTAAGAACTTTTTTGCCACAATATACTGCGGCAGTAAAAGCCTCTGATGGAACAGTATCTCGAAGAGGGGGTGTTGCCGAATTTGTTAATGGAAATGGAGGGGGCTTTAATCATTATTCAGAATTAAAAGCGTATAAACCATTTTATAGTAGAGATTTACCAAGCGTTGCTAAATGGGCCAAATGGCGCAATGATGGTATAAAACAGATGTGTGGCAATGATTGCCCATTTTGTACAAATATTTTACCTTCAAGTATTAGGAGTCAAAATGAGATTATATCAAAAGTATTTAAAAATTCGGCATTGTCGGTAGCAAATGCTGTTTTAGAATATGTACAACAGGCAGTTGATCAAGGATATATTTTGCCAGATGCCGTAGATGTTTTAGAATCATATATTGGCGATAATACAAAGGCTGATGAACTATATGCTGAACTTCAAATGCTTGCAAAAGAAACAGATTATCTGTATAAAAAAATTGAAAAGATTTGTATGTTTAAACCAATGAATGTCACGCATGCTCAACTTGTTAATTTAGAGCAAAGTCTATCGGAATTAGTGATTGAGGAAAGACAACTTCAATCATTTTACGCGACTGATTTAATAAAAAAACTTATTTATCATGTTTCAGATAAGATAAATGTATTAAAGGGAAAAACAGGGCAATTAAAAGGCTTGTTTTTGCAACACGAAAAGAAACTTGATGAGTTAATAGCTCAGCGTCAGGATGACATTAATCAGTTTTTTACAATTGCCGGATTTCCCTATAATTTTTGTCTGGAAAAGGATGGAGAAAAGCATGCTAAAGCGTACTTAGTTCCCTGTGAATTTCAGAAGGAAATGGTTGTAGATCCTAAAAATCGACTTAGTTGGGGAGAGAAAAATGCATTTTCGCTTGTTATGTTTATGTTTGAAGCAATTAGTGATAATGCAGATCTCATTGTTTTGGATGATCCAATATCGGCATTTGATGAAAAAAAGAAATTTGGAATTATTCGAAGGCTATTTGATAATAAAAAGGATAGTTTTAAAGAGAAAACAGTATTGATGCTAACACATGATTTCCAACCAATTATTGATTATGTCCATGGAAACTTCTTTACGCGATATGGATTGATTACGCCGGTTCATGCTTCATTTATACAGAATATTGAGGGATCAATTTGCGAATCGCCAATTACGATGAATGATTTGAAAAATACTGTAGAACTAACCAAAGATATTGTAATGTCTTCAAATGCAAGTATGGCTGTTAAAATTGTGAATTTGCGCAAATATGTTGAATTAACTAAGCCTGAATTCGGAACATCAGCAATTTATGAAGTTCTTTCAAATGTAATTCACGGAAGACAAAATCCGATATATAAGGATGGCCAAGAGATATCTGCGGATGTACTTGAGCAGGGAATGAGAGAAGTATCACAATATATTCCGAACAAATCGTATACTGATTTAATAAATGGAACGTCTACAGAAATTTTGATTAGTTCAATGTCGTCGGATGATTTATATCATAGAATTATCTCAATTAGGTTACTTTTTGAGAGGGTAGAAGGAACGCTGTCATTACTAAGAAAAAAATATCCAGCATGGCCCATACAATTTTAGAGCAGGGTCATGTTGAAAATGATTATATTTATCAATTGGATCCTAGAAAGTATTTTGGTATTCCAAATTATTATTTGCAACAGATAGAGAATTTTATTCAAGAAAATAAAGAAACTATTCTTGCGGGAAATATATTGACTGAGAATACAGAATCAGATCAAATAGGGGATAACTAAGCTGCATTAAGTGAGAAAGAGAATGGCTCAATGAAAAACGGTAAATGTAAGGAGAGAGGATGGCATATTTATTAGAATAAAATTTGTTTAGAAATAGTTATTTATAATTGTCGAAAATAGTTATTTCGCAAGCTAATTTAGCACAGTAAAGTCTGGCTTATATGACATATACTGTGCTAAATTAATAATAAAGGAATCAAAAGAGGATTACTGAAAATTAGTATGTATAATATTTTCAGTCAAATATAAGGAAATCTACCACTTAAGCAGGCAGAATTTAAATAGAAAATTTAGGCCCCTTGATTTTCTACTGAAAGTTAATGCGTAAACAATTTCAAAATGTTATAATGTACAGCAAGTAGTATGATCATAGTGGGGGTACAGATGATGGGACTTCTCAGCAAAATCTTTGGATCAAAAAAAGATGTGTCCAACGTTGATATAGATAATAAAGCGAAAAGTTCTGTGAAGAATGTTCCGCGTAATGAGAATTGCATAAAACTTATGGAATTTGCATCTCACATGGAAAAATTACTTGCAGAAGATAGATACATTGCAAGAAGTGACTATAAGAAATATATAGATGAATATCAGAAAATCATAAGTTTCTTTGAGGTATTATCAGATAGCGGTATGCTTGGGAATTTCTGCGATGTTAATGGTGTGGAAGAAAAGGACATTGTACAAGCGATTGACTATTACAATAATGCAGAAACATATGTTGAAGACCACAATGAGGAATTTCTTGCCAGAGCAATGGTCGAGGAAAAAGAATATCTGGATAATGTTCTTAAGGCAGTAGACCCGGTAGTTGTACTGGATGAGGATCAGAGAAAAGTAGTACTTACGGATGAGGATTATTGTCTTGTTATTGCCGGCGCCGGAGCGGGAAAGACAACAACGGTAGCTGCAAAGGTAAAGTATCTTGTGGACAAAAAAGGAATTGATCCTGCACAGATTCTGGTTGTTTCATTCACTAATAAGGCGGTGAATGAACTGAAAGAAAAAATACAGGATGATTTGGGAGTACCATGTCCTATAGCGACATTTCACTCTACTGGAAACGCGATTATTCATAAGAATTCACCAGAGGAAAAACTGAATATAGTGGATAATTCTAAGCTATATTTTGTAATCAGAGACTATTTTCGTGGATCTGTGATGAAAAATGAGAGTGTAGTCAATAAACTCATCATGTTTTTCGCGACTTATTTTGATGCACCCTATGAAGGCGATGATTTGAACGGATTTTTTAACAATATTGCGAAAGCCAACTATTCCACGATGAGAAGTGACTTGGAAGATTTTAAACGTGAGGTCATAGATACCAGAACGAAAAAATCTGTAACAATTCAAAATGAAATTTTGAGATCGCATCAGGAAGTAGAGATTGCCAATTTTTTATATTTGAATAATATCGAGTACGAGTATGAACCTATTTATCAGTATAACATACAGTATTCGCATAAGCCGTATACCCCGGATTTCGTGATATATCAAAATGGTAAAATTGCCTATATTGAACATTTCGGAATTACAGAAAACGGGAAGAACGACAGATATAGTCAGGATGAACTTGAACAATACAAAAAGGCAATAAATGATAAGATAAAGTTGCATAAACAGCATGATACTACTTTGATTTATACTTTTTCAGTCTACAATGACGGAAAGCCATTAACAGAGCATTTGCAAGAGGCTCTGGAAGCAAAGGGATTTGAACTCAAACCAAGATCCAACAAAGAAGTTATGGAACTGCTGGTAGCAGGGGAAGAAAACAGATATGTCAGAAAGCTGATTAATCTGATCTGCAGATTTATATCAAACTTCAAGGTGAACGGTTATAATGCGGAAGAATTTAATCGAATGTATCATTCTACACAAAATGTAAGAAGCCGATTATTCCTTGAAATTTGCCATGATTGTTATCTGGAATATGATAGATGGTTAAAAGAAAATAAGGCCGTGGATTTTGAAGACATGATCAACGAGTCGGCAAGACTTTTACGAGAAGTAAAAGAGATGAAACAAAAACTAAGCTTTAAGTATATTATTGTCGATGAATATCAGGATATTTCCCGGCAGAGATTTGATCTGACGAAGGCTTTATCGGAGGTTACAGACGCTAAGATTATTGCGGTTGGTGATGACTGGCAGTCAATTTATGCTTTTAGCGGATCGGATATTACGTTATTTACTAAGTTCTCCGAGAAAATGGGATATGCGAAAATGCTTAAAATTGTTAAGACTTATCGTAATTCCCAGGAAGTTATTGATATTGCCGGTAATTTTATTCAGAAAAATTCAGAACAGATCAGGAAACGTTTATTATCTCCGAAAAATATCACAGATCCGGTTATTATTTATACATATGATAGCACGGCCAAAGGCCGAAAAGGAGATAGAAGAAGTGGTTCCAATTATGCAGTTGCACATGCCGTAGAAACCGCACTTACACAGTTGATAATGTATAAAAAGCAGGAAGGCAGACTGCCGGGGACAATTTTACTGCTTGGCAGATATGCATTTGATGGAGACCATCTTGAAAAATCCGGGCTTTTTGAATTCGTGCGGGGTGGAAGTAAAATAAAAAGTGTAAAATATCCAAAGCTGGATATAACATTCATGACAGCACATTCATCAAAAGGACTGGGATATGATGATGTTATTATTGTAAACGGTAAAAATGAAACATATGGTTTCCCGTCAAAAATTGAAGATGATCCGGTACTGGCTTTTGTAATTAAGGGGGACAGGTCGATAGATTACGCAGAAGAACGAAGATTATTTTATGTGGCTATGACGAGAACCAAAAATAGGGTGTTTTTTGTGGCACCGGAACAAAATCCTTCGGAATTCCTTTTGGAACTGAAAAGGGATTATAAGAATGTTGTATTACATGGAAACTGGAACGAGGAGAAGCCTCAAAGCATTGCGAAAAAATCCTGTCCGCTATGCGGATATCCGATGCAGCTAAAATACAAGCGAGCATATGGACTTAGACTGTATATATGCACTAATGAACCGGAAATTTGTGGCTTTATGACAAATGATTACAGGGCCGGGAAGCTTTGCATTCAGAAATGTGATAAGTGCAGAGATGGTTATCTGGTTGTCAAGTCAAGTAAGGAGAACGGCTATTTTCTGGGATGTACCAATTATAAGACGAATGGAACCGGGTGCAATAAATCTATCGGTATGAAGTATTACTATGATCAGATGGGATATCAGATGGAAATAGTAACGGAAAGTCCCGTAGCAATCAGTAGGATGGAAAAAGAGAATCCAGTGAAAAGAGTAGCTGTAACACCGGTTTCAACGGATGATTATGTTGAAATCGAAAAAACAACGGCGGCCTCTGTCAGATATACGCGGTGGATTCTGAATAATGTTGTGGATACAGTATTAAGGGCATTACAGGATGTCAGCAAGGTAAGATATTATGGTGTTACCATGTTGACGGATATTCTTCGCGGCGCAAATAGCAAACGCATTCTGGACAATGGCTTAGAAATGGTGCCGGAATATGGCATGTTAAAAGAGATACCAAGAGAGACCATCCAGAATATTATTGAATGGCTTATCAACGAGCACTATATTTTGAAAACAAAGGAGAAATACCCCGTTCTTCATTCTACTTATGAAGGGCTTCATTACAGTGAAAGCCTGACAAAAACCAAATTAGAAGAACTCAAAGCATACCTTGAGAAAGATGAGGCATAATGGGAGCAGCTGCCGTCCCTCGTCCCGAAAAAGTTTTTTGTAAGATTCTGTCGAAATCAGCCATGTATATAATAGAGGGCGCAATTTCTGCGGAGATTGCAGTATTCCTAAAAATATGCTATGATATGATTACTTCCTATTAGGAACACTGTAAATACAAGGCTTTTCGGAGCCTACAAACCAGAAAAAATAATATTTGATCTATCACATTACGCAAAAAGCCGTCCGGCATGAAAAACGGGCGGCTTTTTTGCGTGGATAGACGGAAAGGAGGCACAAAAATAACTACAAAATTTTAGCGTTCAAATTTGTGCAACTTTAACGAAAAGGAGGATCGTAAATGGCCGATAAAAAATTGAATACTGGCCCTGCGGAGAATATTTCCCCGGAGGCCGCCGAGCCTATCGCCACACCCGAACAGGCCGCAGCGTCTGAGCCCCAGCAGGAACAGACCGGGCCTGCCATACCTGAGCCCGGCGATGTGGTTGTGTCCTTTGACAAAATCAATGAACTTATGGCGGAAAAGAGGCAGAACGCCCGCGCCGAAGTCGAAAAGTCGGAACCCCCCGAAACGCCAGAGGCGGCAGCCCCCGGAGAAACACCGCAGCCCGCCAATACGGAGGAACCGAAAAAGCCGCGCCGTGGCCGTCCGCCGAAAGCGGAAAAGGCTGCGACTGAAAATCAGAAATCGGAGAAATCGGCTGGGGCCCGCAAGGGCCGCCCACCCAAGGCGGATAAGACTGCCCCTGACAAGCCCAAGCCGTCCAAACGAGACAAAGTGTCCCGAAGTGACGGAAAGGCCCCGGATGCCAAGGAGCCCATTAAGCCCGCACAGGATACGGCACCGAAGGAAACTGCTACTGCGGAACAGACGGCTCCCGAGCCGACCACACCGCCCCGCCCGGTTGAGGAAGGCAAGCTGGTTTATCTGAAACTTTCCGAGGTTCATCCGTTTCACACATTCCGTCCGCATCCCTTTAAGGTACGGGACGATGCGAAGATGCAGGAAATCGTTGCTTCTATCCGCGTAAACGGTGTAATGGTTCCCGGTCTTGCCCGCCCGGAGAAAGACGGAAACGGCTATGAAATTGTAGCGGGCCATCGCCGTACCCACGGCAGTGAACTGGCGGGGCTGGAGGAAATGCCCTTTATTGTCCGTGAAATGACCGACCACGAAGCGGTGCAGGCCATGAAGGACAGCAACAAGCAGCGTGACGGGATGCTCCCCAGTGAATTGGCCGCGCTGCTGGAACTTGAGGTTGAGGACATTAAGCATCAGGGCGGGCGGCTGAAAGATGTTGCGGAAGGCGATGTCGGGAAACGCTCGGTTGAGATTGTAGGCGAGGCGCATGAAATGAACTATAAAAAGGTCATGCGTTATATCCGGCTCAACTCCCTTGTCCCGGAGCTGCTGAACAAGGTGGATGATAAAAAGCTGGGCTTCATGCCCGCTGTGGAGCTCTCGTACATCAAACCGAAAAACCAGAGGTTGATTGCCGTATCTATTGACGGTGAGCAGTCCTCGCCCTCCCACGCACAGGCGAAAAGGCTGCGGGAACTGGACCAGGCGGGCAAGCTCAACGGCGACATTATCGACGGAATCTTATCTGAAAAGAAAAAGGAGGATCGCGGCGTGATCATTTCTACTGCGGAACTGGAAAAGTATTTTGGCAAGGAGGTCACTCCTATCAAGATGAAGGAGCAGATCATGTCCCTGCATCTTGATAGGAGTGACC
>OHSJ01000331.1_pt1 | contig 21810 bp, 17 predicted proteins | sample 1578561 | NCBI WGS metagenome assembly OHSJ01 (sample SAMEA3879571, study PRJEB24766) | human gut metagenome | biome: human-associated habitat; feature: feces | place: USA | collected 1985/1987 | reverse complement strand
AAGATAATGTAAAGATATACATTACCGGAGAAGCATGTAGCGCAGCATCGATTGCGGCAATGTCAGCGCATTGTGAAATGTCTCCGACAGCACTCATGATGGTGCATTGCGTATCATCCGGGGCAAGAGGTAATCATAGCGACATGGAAAAAATGGCGGAAGTCCTACGAACGGCAGACAAAGCATTATGCACCGCCTATATGGCAAAAGCCGGAATGTCCGAAGAGGATGCGCTTGCCATGATGGAGCACGAGACCTGGCTGACAGCAGAGCAGGCAAAAGAAAAAGGGCTGATCGATGGAATCATGTTTGAAGATTCGCAGCCGGAGACACCACTGGTGGCAGGACCGCTATTTGCACTGCCGGATAATAACCAGATGGAAAAAGTAAAAAAACTGTTAAAACAGGCAGAAGATCCGGATAATTCCGGGGACGCTGCTTTTTTAATGCAACTCAGCTTAAATCTATTAAAACTAAAAGGAGAAAAAAGAGCATGAACAAGAAACAGTATGAAGCAAAGAGAACTGCGCTGATGAATGAGGCACAGGCGCTGATCAATGCCGGAAAGGCAAAGGAAGCGGAAGAAAAAATGAATGAAGTAAAGGCACTGGATGAACAGTGGGATGCAATCGCACAGGCGGAGGCAAACTTCCGCGCACTGAACCAGGAGCCGAAAGCCATGAATCCGGAAAAAATCGAGGATTCTATTGCAGACAAGAATATTGTCGAGGCAGAAACTCCTGTAGCAAAAGCATGGGCATCCGAAGAATACAAGAATGCCTGGGCTAAGACTTTGATGGGAAGGCAGCTCAGCAACAAGGAGAAAGAGACATACCAGCTAGTAAATGAATCCTATACACACACGACTGAGAATACGTCTATTGTGATCCCTAAAAGTGTATCCAGGGGAATCTGGGAACTGGCAGGAGAGATTTATCCTTACTTCGGAGAAGTAACTAAGACTTACATCAATGGGTTATTGAGCATGATTCAGGATGACACTTCCAGCGAGGCAAAATGGTACGATGAAGCTACAGAAACGGAGGAAGGAAAAGAAACATTAAAAGAATTTGCAGACGTAAAGGCAGAAGTAGAAAAGCTACTGGATGTATTCAAATTCCGCGATGCACAAAAAGAGGCAATGAACCTGGCACGTATCGGTAATAAATACTTAGCCGATACAGAGCCTTGGAAACTGGCAAAAACTGATATGGACCGTGTAGCCACCATCCTTAACATAGCATTGCAACTAGTTGCCAATCTGGCTATTGCATTCGAACCTTTCCTGCCTTTCAGCAGCGAAAAGCTCCGCAAAATGCTGAATATGGAAACATTTGAATGGGACCAACTGGGACGTACCGATCTGCTGGCAGAAGGACATCAATTGAATAAGGCAGAACTGTTGTTCGAAAAGATCGAAGATGAAACCATTCAAGCACAAGTAGACAAACTGTTGGCTACCCAAAAAGCAAACGAGGCTGCCAACTATAAAGCTAACCCGATAAAACCGGTAATTGCTTTTGAAGAATTTGAAAAGTTAGATATCCGTGTAGGTACCGTATTAGAGTGTGAGGTAGTGCCTAAAATGAAAAAGCTGCTGAAATTCAAGATTGCTGACGGACTGGAGAACCGTACCATCGTCAGCGGTATCGCACAACATTATAAACCGGAAGAACTGGTGGGCAAACAAGTTTTATTCATTGCCAACCTTGCTCCGCGCCAATTCAAGAACGGATTGGTGAGCGAAGGCATGATCCTGAGTGCTGAAAACTTTGACGGCACCTTAGCGGTGACCTCTTTATTAAGAGAGGTAAAGCCGGGCAGTGAAGTGAAATAATATACACCCAAATACAGAAAAGGCTGAAAGCAACTGAAACGTCCGCTTTCAGCCTGACTGTTTTATAATCTATCTATAAAAATGACAGAACAATCCTTGAAAGAAAAGACAGCAAAAGGCCTCTTCTGGGGCGGATTAAGCAATGGAGTACAGCAGCTGCTGAATCTTTTTTTCGGGATATTCCTGTCACGCATTCTGAATGCGGAAGATTATGGCATGGTGGGAATGCTGTCCATCTTCTCCCTTATTGCAGGCTCTTTGCAGGAAAGCGGGTTCACGGCCGCCCTAGCCAACAAACGGGATATCTCCCACAAAGACTATAATGCCGTATTCTGGTTCAGTACCGGGCTAAGTGCCTGTCTCTACCTCATTCTGTTCCTTTGCGCCCCACTCATTGCCGAATTCTATCACACTCCCGAACTGACAGCTTTGGCACGATACACTTTCCTCGGTTTCTTTGTAGCCAGTTTGGGCATTGCCCACAGTGCTTACCTGTTCCGCAACTTAATGGTCAAGCAAAAGGCAATGGCGGTCACTATCGGATTAACCGCCTCAGGAACTATCGGTATAACTATGGCCTGCTTGGGATTTGCCTATTGGGGGATAGCCACACAAAGCATTGTCTATGTAGGAACCATTAATATCTGTTATTGGTGCTTCTCACCCTGGCGACCTACACTTACTTTCGACTTCAAGCCTTTGAGAGGGATGCTTTCTTTCAGCAGCAAATTATTAGTAACCAATATATTCAACCACATCAATAATAATATCTTTACCGTTATCCTTGGTAAATTCTATTCGGGACAAGAAGTAGGCTATTTTACTCAAGCTAATAAATGGAATTATATGGGACATTCATTAATTTCAGGAACAGTCAACAGTGTAGCCCAACCTGTACTTTCCAGTTTGTCGGATGAAAGGGAACGCCAACAACGCGCTTTCCGGAAGATGCTCCGCTTCACTGCCTTTATTTCTTTTCCGGCTATGTTAGGATTATCATTAATCGCACCCGAACTGATTATACTGACTATTACAGACAAATGGCTACCCAGTGCCTTCATCCTGCAATTGCTCTGCATCGGTGGCGCATTCATTCCCATAACCAATTTGTATTCCAACCTAGTCATCAGCAAAGGAAAATCGGATATCTATATGTGGAATACCATCAGCTTAGGCATTATCCAGTTAACAACCATGCTGCTGCTCTATCCATACGGCGTACATACCATGATTATAGTGTATGTATCCATCAATATCTGCTGGCTGTTTGTATGGCACTATTTTGTATGGAAACAAATACGGCTCAGCTTGTTTGCAGCGCTGAAAGACATCCTTCCGTTTGCCTTCATAGCTACCGCAGTAATGGCGGCTACCTATTATATCACTATCGGCTTTGCCAATCTGTATTTATTAATGGCAAGCAAAATGATCATAGCCGGCACACTCTACACAGCCATCCTGTGGTTGAGCGGCTCCGTCACTTTTAAAGAGAGTTTACACTATATAATCAAGAAATAATGGATGCTACACGTCACTCCGGATTAGAATGTTTACGAATTATCAGTATCATACTGATTGTATCCATGCATATTCTAGGAAATACCTTCCACACCAGTAACTGGCTGAACAAAGAATTCATACTATTTATCAATACACTGGGAAACACCGGAGTAACCTTGTTCATTCTGATCTCAGGTTATTTTGGAATCCGTTTCAATACACATAAATTTTTCAAAATGCTGGTTGTCGTATGGTTTTATTCCATCGTTTCTTATCTGATCGAAACAATATGGCTTCACACTCCGCATACCTGGACAGGGCTGGCCTCCTCATTGCTACCGATACTTAGCAAAAAATACTGGTTTATGACCTGCTATGTAGTACTTTATTGTTTCTCGCCCTATTTAAACCGACTGGTTCATAACCTCTCACAAAAAAGTTATAAACAACTACTGTTACTATGGGGATTCTTTTTTGTATTTGCCCCGACAATCCTGTTTTTTGAAATTCAGAATGACACGGGCAAGGGAATTATCAATGTCACACTAGCTTATCTCATAGGACAATATCTGAAGACCTATGGTCTTCCGGAAAACATGAAACGACATAGCCGGGAAATCTTGTCAGGCAGCCTTGCCGGTATTTTTATACTGAATACCCTGCTTACAGCAATGAGTGGAAATATCATACTGAGATTCGCCCGAGATAATAATCTACTGATTATCATCGCCTCTATCATGATTTTCTACCAGTTTACCCGGTGGCATTTTTCATCCCGCATCATCAATTACCTAGCAGGATACGTTTTTGCCTTATATATGCTTCAAGGACTTCTTATCCACTGTTTACAACCCTGGTATACCCCTTATGCAGACAGCAACCTACTTGTTCTGTATTTTATGGGAACACTTGTTTCTATCTGTCTGACGACGCTTGTTATAGAATGGAGCAGACGGCTGCTATTAGGAAAAATAGAAAACAAATTGGCAAATGCCATAGAAAGAAGAGGAGCAAAAATAAAAATGTTTGCAGATAATCATTAAAACAATGATTTATTTCCGCAACTCATAATTTCAAAATCTCCAATGGAACCCCTCCTATCTGAGCTGCCATATCCGAAAATGAACTCTGAAAAGAACCATATATTTTTTGTGTACGAGCCAATGTGTACATATCCGTGATACCCTCCCTTATTCCCTCCAAAGATCCACGGTCTGCCTTTTTTCCGGAACAGAATATCCGGTCACCATAACGCTCTTTCATTTCCCGCTTCACCTCTTCCGAATCTGTAGCCAAATAGATAGCCACCTTGCCGTCCTCTTTTATCTTCTCATCTAATTTCTGATAGAACAACTCGATAGGGCTTTGCCTGATAGAAGCCAGATTATCTGTACGACGGATATGCACACCAATCATAGCATCCGAAAAATTCCGACAACGGTTTTCTACCTCTTCCATAATCTCGTCTACCGGAACAAACAACCGACTGATCCATGCATAATCATAAAGTTGGAAAGCGGTGTATGATGCCATATAAACACAGCCACCTTCTTTAACCCACCGTTCAAAATCAAAATGCCGGTTACATAAAGGAGTAATGGAACGCTCGTACAGACAAGACTTGAAAAGCAGTTTCTGAAACAAAAGCGGGAAATGAAAATTCTTGGAACGAGGTCTGTCTAATAATGCATAATCCAACCGCGAAGCATCCCGTAAACAAGCCACTTCCCTGTCTACAGGCTTAAACAACTGATAAAACGGTGCATTCAGTGCCCAATCCCGAAACCAAATGATGCTTAATTCACTTTTCGTCTTTCCTGCCAGCATTACCGCCGAAGCCACTGCACGCATACGGTTGGCCAATCCTCCTACCGGTACAAATGTTATTTTACCCATTCCTGTTTAAAATTTGAGGCAAATATAAATAACATCGCTTATAAATGCTAATTAATTACTACTTTTGCAATATATATACCTAAATTTATTATGCAAGCAATCATTCTAGCCGCCGGCATGGGCAAGCGCTTGGGAGATCTTACCAAAGATAACACCAAGTGTATGATTAAAGTAAACGGGACCTATCTGATAGACCGTCTGCTCTCACAGTTAGATTCATTAAATCTGGAACGCATCATTTTAGTCATAGGCTACCAGGGAGAGAAATTACGTACCCACATAGAGAAACAAAGTAGAAATACTCCGATAGAATATATTTACAATCCTGTCTACAATAAGACCAATAATATCTATTCTCTCTATCTTGCTAAAGAGGAATTGCAAAAGCAAGATACTTTATTAATTGAATCCGATTTGATTTTTGAGGATACACTTTTCCACAAAATTTTAAATAACCCCTATCCCAATCTGGCACTTGTAGCTAAATATGAGCCATGGATGGACGGCACGATGGTACGGCTCAATACTGAAAATGACATCATTGATTTTATCTCAAAAAAAACGTTCCGCTACGCAGATATTGACGATTACTACAAAACCGTCAATATCTATAAATTCAGTAAAGAGTTTCTCCGCAACAGTTATGTGCCATTTCTTGAAGCCTACAGCAAAGCCCTGGGTAATAACGAATATTACGAACAGGTATTACGGGTAATCACCCTGCTGGAGAGATGTGAACTGAAAGGACTCCCTTTGGAAGGAGAACGCTGGTATGAGATTGATGATATACAAGATCTTGACATCGCTGAAACCATTTTTGCCGAACAGGACCAGCTACAACGCTACCAAAAAAGATATGGCGGATACTGGCGTTTCCCAAAGCTGAAAGATTTCTGCTATTTAGTAAACCCCTATTTTCCACCACAAAAAATGTGTGAAGAACTACAGGCTAATTTTAATGTGCTTCTCCGTGAATACCCTTCCGGCATGGGAGTGAATACACTTGTCATGGCAAAAAACTTCGGTATCCGGCAAGATTATGTGGTTGTTGGCAACGGAGCCGCCGAAATCATCAAAGCGCTGATGGAACATTCAGATGGCAAAATGGGAGTAATTTATCCCACTTTTGAAGAATATCCCAACCGACAATCAGAAGAAATCATTGCATTCTATCCACAGAATGCCGATTTTCATTATACGGCAAAAGAACTGATGCTTTTTTATGCGGACAAAGATATCCGCCATTTACTCTTGATCAATCCGGATAACCCATCAGGTAACTTCATCCCCCTCAACGAACTTATGGATTTGCTGGCATGGACGCAGCAGCGAAATATCCACTTAATACTGGATGAATCTTTTGTTGACTTCAGCGAAAAAAGTGTCGAAAATACGCTGCTTAAGAATGAAGTTCTGGAAACATACCCACACCTCACAGTCATTAAAAGTATTTCCAAATCTTATGGAGTTCCGGGATTACGCTTGGGGATAGCCGCATCTTCCGACAAAGAGATAATATCCTATTTACGAAAAAACATGGCTATATGGAATATAAACTCCTTCGCCGAATTCTATTTACAGATATACAGCAAGTATAATAATGATTATCAAAATGCCTGTAAAAAATTCATAGCCGAGCGCCAACGCTTTTTCGAGGTATTGCAACAGGTTGACTTCCTACGTGTCATACCTTCACAAGCCAATTATTTCCTGTGCGAAGTAACTTCCCGCTTCAGTTCCACCAAACTCGTTTCTTTATTGCTGGAGCATAATCTCTTGTTAAAAGATTGTAGTACCAAGACAGGATTCGATGGCAGGAATTACATCCGTATCGCCATACGCGACACTGAAGACAACAATTATCTGGCTGAAAACTTAAAAAAACTGCAAGCATGAGTATCAATATCTGTATTTGTGGCGGTGGCGGTCTGGGGCACGTCATTGCAGGAGTAGCTGCACATAAAGGCTTTAATGTTTCCATCCTCACCCGGCATCCCGACCAATGGAATCCATCATTACTCATTGAAGATTGCCGGGGAAATACATTCTCCGGCTCATTAGCCTGCGTTACGGCTAACCCGGCAGAAGTCATTCCACACTCTGATATCGTATTGCTTTGTCTCCCCGGATTTGCCATTGAGGAAGAACTTCTCCACATACAACCGTTCTTGCAGGAAAAAACTTGCATAGGAAGTGTAGTCAGTTGTACCGGTTTTTTCTTTACCGCTTATAGAATATTAGGCAAAACAGCTTCACTCTTCGGATTCCAGCGTGCTCCATTCATTGCCCGTGTGCAAACCTATGGCCAGAAAGCACTCTTGTTGGGATACAAAAAGGAATTACAAATAGCCACCGTAAACATATCAAAATCCGATATTTTACTACGAACTCTTCAAGAAATGTTAGATACGCCGGTGCGTATGCTTCATCATTTTCTAGAAGCCAGCCTGACCAATAGCAATCCATTGCTTCATCCAGCCCGTCTTTATTCACTTTTCCATACCTGGAGTAGAGGAAAAACATATCATGAGATTCCCGGGTTCTATAATAGTTGGGACGAAGAAAGTTCGGAGCTCCTCATTGCTTGTGACAATGAATTCCAACAAATTCTGAAAGCACTGCCGGTCCGAATAGAGCCAATTCCTACTTTATTGGAATATTATGACAGTTATGATGCAAGGTCACTTACCCGCAAGATACGCTCCATCATTGCCTTCAAACATATTCCAGCTCCTATGGAAAAAACAGAAAAAGGATTTCTGCCTGATTTCAAAAGCCGGTATTTCACTGAGGATTTTCCATTTGGATTATTGATAATCAAATCAATAGCAGAGGTATTAAACATTTGTACCCCAAACATTGATAAAATATTGCTATGGGGGCAAGATGTATTAAACAAAGAATATATCCATGAAGGAGAATTAAAAGGAAAAGACCTGTCAGAAACAGGTTACATCAACGCTGATTTGTTTTATAAACTACTAAAAAATTAATGTATGGATAGTGAACTAAGAAAGCGATTTAACCCCGATGGTTCCCTTCTCCGTCGCCAGCAACTACGTATGTTAGAGCTTCTGGAGGTTATTGATGTGATTTGTCGCAAGCACCAAATACCCTATTGGCTCAGTTCCGGAACTCTAATAGGTGCAGCACGTCACAAAGGTTTCATTCCCTGGGATGATGATCTGGACATAGAAATGCTTCGCTCAGATTACCTGCGTCTGCTGAAAGTTCTTCCTCAAGAACTTCCGGACAATCTTGCATTGCAAACTAATGAAACAGATCCCAATTACATCTTTATATACGGCAAATTACGTGATAAGGATTCTCATTTGGAAGAAACAAATTCATATGACCGTATTTTCCATTATACCGGTATCTACATTGATATTTTTCCTTTAGAAAAGATCCCTTATTGTCTAGCTTGGATAGGAGGCCACATGCAAGGGCAGATATACAATCAGTTGAATAATAAAAATATAAAAGAAAGCACATTATACAAACGGATTCGTAGGATTTATCATTTTAATACCCGCATCGGTTTTCCCATCCTAAGGTTCATTGCCAAGTTATTCCCCGGAAAAGAATTACGCCATTCTTTTGGCACCGCCTATTTCAAACCGCGCTATACAGACGATATTTTTCCACTGACAGAAATGGAATTTGAAGGAAAAATGTTCCCCGTACCACGCCAAACAGATGCTGTGCTAAGGAAGATATACGGTGACTATATGCAATTACCAGATTTAGAGAATATACATCCGCATTACAACAAACTCGAATTTTACAAATAAAGGAGATTGAACCATGAAACCATCCCTTGTAGATGTACCCGTACTTATATTGTTCTTCAACCGCCCGCAACAGCTGTCGCAAGTGTTTGAACAAGTCAGGAATGCCCGTCCCTCCAAGCTTTTCCTCTATCAGGACGGACCACGCAGCGAACACGACCTGCCCGGTATAAAAGCATGTCGTGAAGTGACAGATCAGATAGACTGGGACTGCGAAGTCCACCGTATGTATCAGGAAAAAAACTACGGTTGCGACCCTTCGGAATACATTTCACAAAAATGGGCTTTTTCTATGGTTGACAAATGTATCGTATTGGAAGATGACGATGTGCCTTCCGTTTCTTTTTTCACATTCTGTAAAGAAATGTTAGACAAATACGAGCAAGACCCCCGTATCACCATGATTGCGGGTTTCAATAACGAAGAGATTACTCCGGGTGTACCATACGATTATTTCTTTGCCTCCACTTTCTCTATCTGGGGATGGGCCAGTTGGAAAAGAGTCATTGACCAATGGGACGAACATTATACTTTTCTAGAAGACAAGTTCAATATGCAACAACTGGAACAGCTCATTAAAGAACGGAAATTCCGTAAAGACTTTATCTATATGTGCCATCGCCATAAAGAAAACAACAAAGCCTATTATGAAACCATCTTCCACGCTTCCATGCTTTTCAACTCGGGACTGGCTATCGTGCCCACCCGCAACATGATTAACAACTTGGGAGCCACGGCAGATTCCACCCATTTTGCCGGTTCTGTGCATACACTGCCTAAAGGATACCGCCGCATCTTCACCATGAAACGGTATGAAGTAGAATTTCCTCTCAAGCATCCTCGTTATGTCATTGAGAATGTAGCTTATAAAAAAGCTGTCTACCGCATTATGGGGTGGGGACATCCCTGGATTAAGATAGGACGTTCTTTTGAAGAACTATTTCTGAACCTGCGATACGGCAATTTTTCCATCATCACTAAAGCAATAAAAAACAGAATTAACAAATGGCTGAAAAGAGACCAACACCGGTAAAACCACTCACTATTTATTTTTATCACACCCGATTAACCCGTGAAAGTTACGAGGAATGGAAAGATTATAAGTTTCCGGGACATATCCTCTACGGACTTCCTTTGCTGGAAAAATATGGAATCCGGTCGGTGATGCATAAATACAAAGCTTTCCCCAGCCGTCTGAAACTAATGCTCTATGCCACTAAAGAGATTCTGTGCTGCAAAGAGCCATACGAAGTGCTCTACGGTACATCTTTCCGTGGGTTGGAACTTATCATCCTACTCAGAGCATTAGGCCTCTACCGCAAGCCCATTGTCATTTGGCATCACACTGCTTTAAAAACCTCATCCAGAAAAATAAGAGAACGCATCTCACGTTTCTTTTATAAGGGCATTGATCATATGTTCCTGTTCAGTAAAAAATTGATTAAAGACTCATTAGCAACCGGAAAAGCTCCCGAAGAAAAGCTTCAGCTTATCCATTGGGGGCCGGACCTCGCTTTCTATGACCATCTTCTACAAACAATGCCGGATCGGAAACCGGAAGGTTTTATCTCCACCGGGAAAGAAAACCGGGATGTAGACACAATGCTGCAAGCTTTCTGCGCCACCGATCAACAACTGGACTTGTACATAGCCCCCACCAATGGAAGTGTAAACTACCAACAGATTATTGAACGCTTCTGTCTGCCCGATTCTGTACGAGTACATTATACGGACGGTGTCATCCCATACTTGTTGGCACAGAAAGTGGCACGAAAAAGCTGTGTTGTCATCTGCTGCATGGATTTTCCTTATACCGTAGGTCTTACCACACTGGTAGAGGCCTTTGCATTAGGCATCCCTGTCATTTGCTCACGTAATCCTAATTTTGAAATGGATATAGACAAAGAAGAAATAGGAATTACCGTAGCCTATGATGACGTGGAAGGGTGGATCAATGCCATTCATCGCATAGCCGACCATCCCGAAGAAGCCCAAAAAATGGGCGCCAACGCCCGAAAGCTGGCAGAAAAACGTTTCAATTTGGAAATCTTTTCCCGTGAAATAGCAGAAAGCTTACTGGAAATATCCAAGATGTCCCCTAAAAAGCGTACATTTGCATAAACTTTTATGCACATGAGAGTACTTATCATCAATACGTCTGAGCGAATAGGTGGAGCCGCCATTGCAGCCAACCGCCTCATGGAGGCTTTAAAAAACAACGGAATAAAGACAAAAATGCTTGTACGCGACAAGCAGACCGACCAGATAAGTGTCGTTGAACTAAAGAAATCATGGTGGAAAGTATGGCAATTCATCTGGGAGCGTGTCGTTATCTGGCAAGCCAACCACTTCAAGAAACATAACTTGTTTGCCGTTGACATAGCGAATACCGGCACCAATATCACAGCATTGCCCGAATTTACCCAAGCCGATGTCATTCATCTGCATTGGATTAACCAAGGTATGTTGTCACTGACAGATATCCGGCGTATCATCCAATCCGGCAAGCCCATCGTTTGGACAATGCATGATATGTGGCCTTTTACCGGTATCTGCCACTATGCAGGAGATTGCGATAAATATGCCACACAATGCCACAACTGTCCGCAACTTTACAAAGGAAGCAGGAAAGACATAGCCTACCGTACTTTCCAGAAAAAGAAAAAACTGTTTGAAGGAGCACAAATCACCTTTGTAGCTTGTAGCCGCTGGTTAGAATCATTGGCTAAGAAAAGTGATCTGATTAAAGGTCAGACCATTACCAATATTCCCAATGCAATCAACACCAACCTGTTCAAACCTCGTGATAAAAAACAGGCCAGAGAAAAGTGCCACCTCCCGCAAGACAAGAAGTTATTGCTTTTCGGCTCCGTAAAAATTACAGACAAGAGAAAAGGAATAGACTATTTGGTATCAGCTTGCAAACAAATAGCTTCCTCGTATCCTGATTTTAGTAAAGAGTTAGGTGTAGTGGTTTTTGGCAACCAAGCCGAACAATACGCTTCCCTGTTTCCTTTCCCTATCTATCCGATGAATTATGTCAGCAACGAGAAGGAACTGGTAGATATTTACAACGCAGTCAACTTATACGTCACACCTTCTTTACAAGACAACCTACCCAATACCATCGTAGAGGCAATGGCCTGTGGTATTCCGTGCATAGGGTTCAATGTAGGAGGTATTCCACAAATGATTGACCACCTGCACAACGGCTATGTTGCCGAATATCAGTCTTCCAAGGATCTGGCAAACGGAATTCACTGGGCATTGACCGAAGGAGAATATGAAAGTCTGAGCGAAGAAGCCTGCCGTAAGGCAGTATCCAGCTATTCGGAAAGTACCATCGCCAAGAAATATGTTGAAATCTATAACAAGATTACAGGGAATCATGCATAACCATCATCCTCATCCCAAGTTTTCTATTATTACTGTCACCTACAACGCCGCAAAAGTATTGGAGGATACTATACAAAGTATTGTTACACAAACTTATAAGAATCTGGAGTATATTATTGTAGATGGGGGATCAACAGATGAAACACTGGATATCATTCACAAATACCAGGAACATATCACCACTGTTATCAGTGAACCCGACCAAGGTTTATACGATGCCATGAACAAAGGAATAAAACTGGCAACCGGAGATTATCTTTGTTTCTTGAATGCCGGTGACGGCCTGCACGAGGATGATACTTTGCTGCAAATGGTACATTCCATCAATGGAACAGCCCTGCCGGGAGTGCTATATGGAGAAACAGAAATTGTGGACAGTCAAGGGCATTTTTTATATATGCGCCGCCTGTCCGCACCCGCAACGCTTACCTGGAAAAGCTTCAAGCAAGGAATGCTAGTCTGCCATCAAGCCTTTTTCGCCCGCCGTGATCTGGTGGAACCATATGACCTGAGATATCGGTTCTCGGCAGATTTTGACTGGTGTATCCGTATCATGAAGAAAGCGGATGTACTCCATAACACCCATCTTACTCTTATTGATTACCTGAATGAAGGAATGACCACCCGTAACCATAAAGCCTCCTTGAAAGAACGCTTCCGTATTATGAGCCGTCACTATGGATGGGCAAGCACAGTGACACACCACTTATGGTTCGTTCTGCGCCTGCTTTACAAATAATCCGGAGTCTGGCTTACGACGGGCCTTAATCAATTTTCCTACGGGCTCTTCTGACCTGCAAGAATAAGAACAAGACCAGCACACAGGTCAATACACCCAACGCCACAAAAGCCACCGTTTCCGTAACATGCAGCGATTTCGGATCGAACTTAAATTCCACTACATGCTTTCCGGCCGGCACATTCATCGCCCGAAGAATATAATCCGCTCTTCCGTGCGGTGCTTCCACACCATCAATATATGCCTGCCAACCAGGATAGTAAATTTCCGAGAAAACCACTGTTCCTCCTGTCTTCGAATTAACCTCATATTTCAAGTCATTAGGTTCGTACGCAGTCAGTTTGATTGTACCCAGTGTATCTGTTTCAGCCGCCGATTTTACCTCCGCACTGAATTTTTTATCTACGACAGCCGTTTTTGCCGGATCTATCCGATGCAAAGCATCTATCTCTTCATTGGCATTATCCACATACTGCACCTCGTTTACAAACCAAGCATTGCCCAGCGTATAAGGATTCTGTATCGGGACAGTCTTTCCACCTTGCAGCGGAAAAATAAAGTAACGGGTATTCAGCATATTCAACACAGGAAAACCGGACGGAGCCACCTTCTGCATATCGCCTCCCGCCTCCGAAACAGCCTTGAACACGCCATTCATCTCAGTGCTGATATGCTCCTCTATCATTTCTTGATAGCGGCGCAGCTTGGCGGCATGATATCCACCGATGCTCTTATGCCAATAAGAAGTCGTATTTTCATTAAACGTATTGCCGGCTAGGTTCAGTACCCGGAAATCCAACGTTTTATCGGCCAATATTGCCTTATCCGTTTCGGTCGGTTTAAAGGAATTATCCTGCTGCACCTTCTCCACAAATTGTTCATCATACAAATAACGTTTGTTCACACTCCACATATCTGCCAGACAGAGGACAGCCAATGCCAGAATCGTCACCTTCGCCTTTAGTTTGCCCATGCCATATAACCAAAGAACTGCCGTACCTATCATAATAACAAAGAAACTGCGCCATGCATCCGAAGTAAAGATACTCTGACGGATTTCTTCCAGATTAGCAAGTAACGGAGCCAGCTGATCTGCCGGAATACCCTGCAATGCCTGCATTTCCATACTTGAAACATACGACGGGAAAAAGAAACCGGGAGCTAATGCAAACAATAAAGCGATGCCACCTGTCAATCCCAGGCTGATATAAAACGACCGGGCCTGTTCCTTAACCAACTGAGGGCGTGCCATTACCTCCTTTAAAGCAAGGACTGCCAACAAAGGTATGGTAAACTCAGCAATGACCAAAATAGAAGAAACCGCACGGAATTTATCGTACATCGGGATATAATCCAAAAAGAAATCGGTGAATCCCATAAAATTCTTTCCCCACGACAGCAGGACAGACAAAACTGTAGCACTCAAAAGCGCCCATTTCATAGGACCTTTCACTATAAACAGCCCAAGAACAAACAGAAACATCACAAACGCCCCCACGTATACAGGACCGGATGTACCGGGTTGCTCACCCCAATACTGACCTATCTGGCTATAGATACTATTATACATAGGATTCGCCTTTCCCATCGCCTTTTCGTTAGCTGCCAAAGGTACGGAAGCACCACCTTTCACATTAGGGACAAGCAAAGAGAAAGTCTCACCGATACCGTAGCTCCACTGAGTGATATAATCTCGTTCCAGACCACTTTTTGTCTGATTATGACTATCCGGTTTCACCAGCTCACTCTTTCCACGCATCGTTTCCTTACTATACTCATACGTATGATATAAGTTAGATAGATTTATACAAACTCCCAAAATACCGGCCATCAACAACACACCAGTTGCTTTCAGAAATTGCGGCATTTCCTTCTTCTGCCAAGCATCCACTCCGAACGCAACCGCCATAAAGAGCATGACAAAAAGAAAATAATAACTCATCTGCACATGGTTCGACACTATTTGCAAAGCAACAAAAACCGCTGTCAGCAAACCACCTGACAAGTATTTCCCTCTATAAGCCAATACCATACCGGCTATAGTGGGTGGAATATAAGCCAAGGTTACAAATTTCCAGATGTGTCCGGCAGCTATAATGATGAAAAAATAAGAAGAAAACGCCCACAACACAGCCCCCAATGAAGCCAGCCAGACCGAGAAATCGAATGCACGCAATAATATATAAAAGCCCAACAGCATGACAAATACATACCACACATAATTCGGGAGATACAAATGATATAACTTCTCCACTCCCTTCAGGGTATCCGTAGAATCATAACTGGGTGCCATCTGATAAGTAGGCATACCACCAAAAATCGAATTAGTCCAGCGCGTACGCTCTCCCGTACGTTCCAGATATTCTTTCGCTTCTTCACCGGCACCAATGCCCGCCACAGAGTCATGTTGTGAAAGGATACGCCCTTCTGTCACTGCCGGGAAAAAATAGGCGAATGAGATGACAGCAAAAAGGATAATCACTACTATATCAGGTAGTATTCTTTTAAATAAGTTCATAAGTATATCTGTTTATTAACGTTGCAAAGATACGATATACTCTGATAAAATGCGTACATTTGCAGCCATAAATAAAGTTGAATTATGAAAATAGGAATTATAACAGCCATGAGTTCCGAGCAGAAACAAGTAGCGCAACTGCTCGAAAACAAGAAAGAATACACCGAAGGTCCTTTCCAATATACTGAAGGCAGCATTAGAAATAATACCATTATCCTGATGAAATGCGGAATAGGTAAAGTGAACGCTGCTGCCGGTACTGTAGAACTGATCCGTACCTTCCAACCCGACTGTGTCATCAGCACCGGTGTAGCAGGAGGCATAGACAGCTGCCTGAAAATAATGGATGTTGTGGTGAGCCGACAAGTTGTATATCATGATGTATGGTGTGGAGAAGGCAATATGTACGGACAGATACAAGGACTTCCCGCCCGATTCGAAGGTAATGCCACATTGTTTGATTGCGCCATGTCACTGGATACTCCGACCGCCATTCATGGAGGTCTGATATGCAGCGGAGACAAATTCATCACCGACCGTTCCGAACTGAACGACATTAAAGAAAAGTTCCACGAAGGGCTGGCAGTAGATATGGAATCGGGAGCCATCGCCCAAATCTGTTATATATATAAGGTACCGTTCATCAGTTTCCGTATCATCAGCGATACGCCGGGATCCGACAACCATTGGGAACAATACACAAATTTTTGGGAGACTATAGCCGACCGTTCCTTCGAGGTCACTCATACCTTCCTTTCCTCATTACCAGCTAATTTATAAAAACGAATAATATGAAGACAATACCCAGTTTTACCATTGACCATATCCGCTTGCTTCGCGGTATCTATGTATCCAGAAAAGACGAAGTGGGCGGTGAAACGGTCACCACCTTTGACATCCGCATGAAAGAACCCAACCGGGAACCTGCTTTGGGACAAGGAGCCTTGCATACCATAGAGCATCTAGCCGCTACCTACCTGCGTAACCACCCTATATGGTCTGACAAAATTGTCTACTGGGGACCGATGGGATGCCTCACCGGTAACTACCTGTTAATGAAAGGCGATTTAAAATCGGAAGATATTGTAGAACTGATGCAGGAAACGTTCCGCTTTGTAGCCGATTTTGAAGGCGAAGTTCCGGGAGCCGCCCCTAAAGATTGCGGTAACTACTTGCTTCACGACCTGCCTATGGCCAAATGGGAGTCGGCCAAATATCTGCATGAAGTATTGGAACACATGACAAAAGATAATCTGTATTATCCTACTAAAGAGTAATTCTCAACAACAGAACAGTAGAAACGTAATAACAGAAAATAGAAAAGCCGCTTTCTTTTCAGAGAGCGGCTTTTCTTTAAGTCCTTTTCAATAGAGATTGAATTACTTACGTAATCCTAGTGCTTTAACAATAGCACGATATCTTTCGATATCACGGTTCTTCAGGTAGTTCAACAACGCACGGCGTTTACCTACCAAAGTTGTCAAAGCTCTTTCAGTGCTATAATCTTTTCTGTTGAGCTTCAGGTGCTCAGTCAGGTGAGAAATACGGTATGAAAACAAAGCTATCTGCGCTTCAGCTGAGCCAGTATCAGTGTTAGACTTTCCGTACTTTTCAAAGATTTCTTGTTTTTTAGCTGCATCTAAATACATAATTCTTAGATTTTTTGATATATAAAATTTTCATTTAGCGGGTGCAAAGATAGACATTATCTTTTATATCACAATGAATTAGAGCGATTTATTTTAAAAATAATCTTCTATCTCTTTTACTGTCGCATCTTTCAGCATATCTTCGAACATCATAGCAAAGGCTGCCCAACTGACATTGAATGAAATTGTAAACCCGATTTCTTTTCATCCGATGAATAAAAGTGCCCAGTCCGAAACCGTTTCTTCATGAGTTTCGGACTGGACACTTTTTAAACTATCGCTATTTTATTTCAACCAGCCACTCATGGAACCCATCATAAGGGGTATAGTGCAATACATATTCGGATTGGCTATGACTGATAACTTTATCCCAAGGAATCCGGTTTACATCAATTTCCGCCCTTGCCAGCCACAAAGCATTTTCCATCACATAACGGTCTAAAGAAAACTCAAGCATCATCCGGCTCAAATAAAAAGCAGACTGTTCATAGGCATACCATTTACCGTCACTTTCCCGATAGATATATATCAAGCCATCATTGCTTAATTCTCTTTCCAACATCATTATTATCTCGCGCATAATTTTATAGATTACTCGTTTTTAATCAGTATCATCTCATTGTCCGAGCACAGAACCACAATCCAAGGGCCGTTCAGTAACTTATTCAAATCGACTTCCACCTTATCCAGCATAACACCTCTCAATACCGTCTCATTAAGTTTCTTCAACAAATGAGCAGAACGGTAGCAAGCGTACCAACGTCCGTCTTCTTCGGATATATAAATTTCCGATTTACCGCATGATTTCTTGTCCATGATTTCTAACAGGTTGCTCATAACATCCTCCTTTATACTTAATAATAGCCTAAGCTATTATATCGCCATACCAGCCTGAAACGATGCGACTCATTTCTTGACCTGTTTTCTGACACTCCCTGCCCCGGAATATATACTTTTGACTGAGTTCCCTCCGTCGTAGCTGTCCAATAAGGCACACCTGACCAATTATTATACTTAATACCGGAACTGGTAATCACCCCATTTATTTGCTGCCACTCTGCTTCTGCGGGCAAAGAGAAATGATAAAAAACCGTATAGCTATTACCCGATGTGACAGGAGTAGAACTACCACTGGAATTAACCGCCACACCTATCGCATTATCCATTACACTTCTTTCATCATTGTCACTGGAATAATGTTCTTTATTTATCTTCTTATAATACTCCTTTATTATTTTCTGTCCGTCCGTCAGGTTCGTTGTGTACCCATTGTCTCCCCAGGGCAGACCGCCAACAGCAAAACGGTCTATTCTGTCAACATACAACTGTTCTGTAATCTGGATAGGATACCATTGTTTGATAGGATATTTCATTTCGCTGCCCGCAACAGGCTTGTTTTGCGCATCCAGTTTACGCACATAAATATTGCACGAACGATACGGCTTCTCTGAGTTCCATTCTTTCTCCCAAATCGTTTTTTGATCAGCGTATCCCTTTAAATACATTCTAAGCTCTGCCGTTCCCTCCTTTTGTATCACATTGTATTCATCATATCTAGGAGTAATCCAACTCATATCAGACTCAAACATCACCCAATAGTCTCCAGAAACGCCATCAAAATCATCCACTTTGATTTGCCATTTCTGCCTATCGGTACTCACCACTTTGATTTTCACCAAATGTCCGTCAATATTATAATCTTGCCCTTCATTGAACTGAATAAACAAGTCAGACAATTCGCTGTCTACCCTCCATTGAGCATCCTTCGTGTTTCCCGAGATGTTGATCACACCGTTCTCATCCATGCAGCCCGATTCTTTCACACCTCCCGCTCCGCGCAAATGAAGCGTAACATTATAAATGGTATTTCTGTTCACATCAAAATCATACGATATGTTCTTACCTAAAAACAGTCGGTAACTAATAGTTCCCTTTACATGTGCACTGCTCGATTTATATTCATAATCCGCCGTAACAAGGATGTATGAACATCTGCGACCCAAGTTCTCATTGTCTGTATAGTCGGTAAATGCAGCATACACTTCTTTACCTGCCTCCATCGTATTTTTGATACGATTCGGAGTTTTGGCTTTTTCATTACCATTTTGGGCATCCGTACAGTTTTGGGCATGAACCGTCTGTTTATTCTCAAACTGATAAAGACGCTCGGACATCACTTGAGTTTCGCCATTTCCACTTGGTCCCGTAAGCAACGAACCGGATGGGAAGTCATACTTCTGTCCTTCCTTGTCAAAAGAAGTAAAATCCGTTATACTATTATCCGAAGCCAAGGTACAAGTCTTAGGCACATTACATAATTGTACTGATCGGGGCGTCAAGGTCACTTCGTTGTCCAGCCCGGAAGTATTGATATTTACTTTAATCATAGCATACGGGCGTTTCAAAGAAACTTTAGCCAAATAGCAACCTTTATTACCACCTTGAGCCCCCTCATGCGGATTCTCGGTATAGATAAACTGCTCGGATGCACCGTAAAGGAGACAAACGGATGTTTCATCAAAATCCACCGGCCACTGAATCAAACTCTCTTTAACACTCTGCCACAATGACAAAGTAATCTTTCGTCCATAATTAGCGATCACCTCTACTCTTACAGCCTGGTTGCCTTGTTTGGCATTGATGTGGATATATACTTTTCCATCTGCTGTTTTAGAAGAAACGACCTCTGCACTACCATTCTCCACACTACCGGAAACTTCGAACGAATCCCCATTCTTAACCAGATAGACGGTTACCGTATTTCCTCCATAATTCACTTTTACATTCACATCATCAATAACGGAGAATATGGAGTTATCTCCGGCAGCCCTGCTGTTCATGTTCACAGAAGTAATATCGGCTGGTGATATTGCTATGACCACAGGAGCATCGTCCTCCACTCCGGACTCCGGACCGGCTAACTCCTCTGCCGTACAAGCACCCAACATACAAATGATGAAAAACATCACTATCAGTCTTATTGTCTTCATTTTTCCTCCTTTTGTTTATTCATAGCCCGGACTAAGCAATATTTCATCCCAATCTGCCACATAAGTTTCCACATCCGTCTTCAAACCGCCTCCAGCAGGAGTCTCGGTCACTTTTATATTAAATATATACACATGGTTACGCACCACCTCAAACCGATCTCCAACCCCATCTTTTCTGAACTCGATCGTTTTTGTCTTGGTTTCACCTCCATACGTGTAAGTCACATCCAAGGATACTGCCCGGCTGTCGTTATTTTCTTGTTCCGGCAAATAAATCAAATCCTCATAAGCCATTGTCACATTCAGTCCCGTATAAACAAAGTTCTGCGGCTTCATCGACAACCCTGTTACGTAAGGACTTTGGTACTGAATTGTTTCATCGGGGCTCAACGTAGCTTGTGACACACAATACCCTTTATCATTAGCGTTATTCACCGTGATGCCGGTAATAGTAAAATCGCCTTTTGTATCTTGAAGCCCTTGTTTCCCGTTCACCCAAAGGCTCACCTTAGCCACTGCCCTATACAGTTTGCACTCTAAGCTTGGTCCTGCAGGAGGGACACCGGTAGCGGGACTGATCCCCCACATCGGCAGACGCCTTTCGGCCAGATTCCACGGGGTCGGACCAGTGTAATTATAAACCAATTTATTATACATTATTTGCCGGCATATAGCAACAAAAAAAAGACTCTTCCTTTGGGGAAGAGCCTTTAGGCGTGTTAGCCAGTTATCTGCGCTTTTTGCCCAGCATTGCGCCCGCTGCGCCTATGAGGGCGAGCATGGCGGGAGCTATGACGGAAGCGTCGCCTGTCTTAGGTGTAGCCAGACAATTGTACCCGCCTACGCGGAAGGTAGTCCTGTAATCCCGGCAGGGTACGCAATCGCTGTAACGCGTGCATACGTTGCCGCAGCCCCAGTGGCCGCAGGGGGCGCAGGGACGGTCGCAGTACCATGGGTCATTGTAGCAGCCCAGCTTTTTGGTGCACATATGCACGTTGCTATAGGTGCCGCCATCCTCGAACTTAACGGTAGCGGCATATACCACGCACAACCACTTGGCGTTGCCTCTCCAGTAGGTGTAGCGATCCTTTACTGAGCCTTCAGCTTCAGCGCTTGCGTTGGGATGCAAAGTGCAGCCGGATTTGGCAGTATACTTCCTGACTACACGCAGCACATGCTTGCCGTCGCAGCCGTTACATTCCCACTTGCAGTCATATTCGTACTTAGGGTCATGCTGCTCGGTTTCGACCTTATAGCCACATACGCATTTGCCGGTATCCGGGTTGATTGTATGGTTTTCATTTTGGGAGCTAATAACCTTGCCACAGCCGCCCAAATCGTGTTCCTTACTGCATACAATCTCATGGGTATGCAGCTTATCATCTAACAGCTTGTAAGTGTGCAGCTGTTTTTCTGGGCCATGATCGCATTCTGGGTTGAGATTCTCAGGCTCCTGCTTACCGGGGTTCTGCTCACCTGAGTTTTGCTCACCGG
>OHSJ01000330.1_pt1 | contig 21823 bp, 17 predicted proteins | sample 1578561 | NCBI WGS metagenome assembly OHSJ01 (sample SAMEA3879571, study PRJEB24766) | human gut metagenome | biome: human-associated habitat; feature: feces | place: USA | collected 1985/1987 | reverse complement strand
AATTCTAGTTTACTCTATTTGGAGTTGGCTGGGTAGGGTGGTGGGTTGTTGGGCGAGGACAGTATATTGACGTATTGTTCATGCTTTTTTATTATACTATGATCTCACCGAAAAATCAATAGTCAAACGCAAAAAAGCAGACGCCGATAAAAACGTCTGCTTTTGAGGTTTGTGAAAGTAAAGACCTTGGCAAATTTTCCTTGATTTTCATACCACACCGCTGTTGCAATCTCAATGACCTTGAGATTGGTGGTTTCAAGCAGTTCAGCAGCCTTTTCCATCCGCTTCTTTTATTAGCGCTGCAAGCGGAAAGTTGAGTCGTTCATAAAAATTTTTCGTCACGCAAATATGATAATATATTGATTTTTAAACCCTGCTGTGTTATACTGTTAAATAGTGTATTGTGCAAGAGGGTTTTATATTATGACGTACAGCTATAACAGACTGTGGAAAAAATTGATTGACAAGTGAATGACGAAAACGGAAATGCGCCTGCAAGCGTGAATAAGCACAAACATACTTACCAAAATGGGAAAGGGGAAAGTTTAGCGAAGATAAGCACAGCTTTGAATTGCGGACTTAACGATATAGTGGAAATACAGAAAGACGGTGAATAAGCTATGGAAATTATGATTGATGAATGTAGAGTTTCCAGCGCGACTATACGAAATTGGGAAAAACTCAATACAAATACTTCTGGTCGGTTAGCATCACGTGCGAATAAAAGAAAATCAAAAAAACGTATTCTTCCACTGGAATATATCAGTAACAAAAATAATGTTTCCTTTGTACAGAGTATTCTTGACTTTATTGACGAAAGCGATATTGATATTTTCTCTGCAATAATTTCATTGGGAGTTAGTCTTTTGGTGAAGAATGGGCTTTATAATAAGCCGCACGTAGTTGCTGTATTAAAAGAATATGCAAATATTACAATAATTGATAAACTTTCAACAATCAAATTACCGGATGATGAATTTGACATTTTAGGTTTGATTTATCAATCCTATTTGCAAGAGGGAAAGAAAAATATTATAGGTTCATATTACACACCCCAAAAAATAGCCTATAATATGACAAAGGATTTTGATTTCTCTAACAATGAACTATTTTTTGATCCTTGCTGTGGGAGTGGTGCATTTTTACTGTCTGTTGGAGCCGAAAATCCACAACAGATTTTCGGCATTGATAATGATGAAATTGCAGTTTTTATTTCAAAAATAAATTTACTGCTGAAATATAAGAATATGGAGTTTATACCACAAGTGTATTGCCTTGATTTTTTGATGGGTTATTCAGTAAGTCAACAACATCCTGTATTTGAAAAGAAGTTTGACTATATTGCAACAAATCCGCCGTGGGGAGCTATGGACGAAAGCTATTGTAATATTTATAACATAACGTCAAAAGAAACTTTTTCGTGCTTTTTTGTGAAATCTTTTGAACAATTAAAAAGCAACGGCATTATTAGATTTCTTTTCCCTGAATCAATTCTGAATGTTAAGGTTCATAAGGATATTAGAAAGTTTATTTTAGATGTTGCAGGGCTTGTGCGTGTAACTTTATACGATGATGTTTTTTCGGGTGTGACAACGAAATATGTGGATATTGAATGCGGAAAAGGTGCTGCTAAAGATAGTTTTACTGTTTCCGTAAATGGTAGAAACAGAACCGTAGAAATTGAAACAGTATATGAAACTGAAAATTTGGTTTTCAATTTATTGTCTGACGATGATATAGCTATAGTAAGAGTTGTTAAAGACAAAGGGGTGTTTTCACTACGAAATAGTATTTGGGCATTAGGCGTTGTAACTGGAGATAACAAAGGAAAACTTTTTTCAGAATATCATACGGGAATGGAACAAATCTATACTGGAAAAGATATACAACCATATACATTGCGACCCGCACAAAATTATATTGTCTATGATAGGACAAGTTTGCAACAGGTCGCAAAAGAAGAAATATACCGTGCACCGGAAAAATTGGTGTATAAGTTTATATCAAACAAGCTTGTCTTTGCCTATGATAATAGTGCAAGCCTTTTCCTTAACAGTGCTAATATTCTTATTCCAAAGATTCCAAATATGAAAATAAAGACAGTGATGGCTTTTTTGAACTCATCATTATTTCAATTTATGTATATAAAACTATTTGGCGAAGTGAAAATTTTGAAGGGCAATTTGCTTGAACTACCATTCCCCGCAATATCTGAGCGTGACAACGAAATCTTGTCTTTGTTCGTCGATGAGGTCTTAAACGGAGATATATCTAAGCATGAAGATATAGAAAATTATATATTTTCTTTCTATGGTTTAAACGAAAAACAAATAGAGTATATCAGGAGAATAGTGCATGGAAAAGTTAATTAAGGAGTTAAAATCACAAATTATAACAATGAATAAGGCAAACGGCGTCAAATATAATTTAAGCGATGAAATTTTAGATAACCTGTATTCTGTCTATCCATTCAATAAGTTTGAATATATTATCAGCCATTTGATAGGAACAGATACGATAACATTACAGCAATATCTTGATATTCGCAATAGGTATTTGGAGCGCAATAAATACTTGTATGTTTTTGAAATCACAGCACCACGGACATTTGGTGAAACGTGGGCGCAGCGACATCTTAATGAAGTTGTGCCGGAATTGCAACGCCCGTCAACGTTATTTGACCCAGATTATTCGGGTCAATATGATTTTTGGTATGACGGCATAAAAATTGAAGTAAAGGCTTCAAGGGCAGTACGCAGAAAAAGCGGAGATTCTTTAATCATCAAAGCACTTTCAAGTGATTCAAGCTATGGCTTTGATATGAATTTCCAACAAATCAAACCTGCTTGCTGTGATGTATTTGTCTGGATCGCTGTATGGCGTGATGTTATACGCTACTGGGTGCTTTCAAGTGATGAGGTTAAAAATAATCGTTACTATTCTTCAGGACAGCACCGTGGAAATGTTGGAGAGGGGCAATTATGGATGAAAGACACCAATATAAATGATTTTAACGAATATGAAGTTGGTGTTCGAGATATTCTTTCAAAAATAATCGAAAAAGGTAAATGCAAGAAGTAATATTTTTTCACTTATGCACCCCATTCGATGACCTTTCGTTAAAATGTATAGTGTGAAAAATGAAAAAGGCTCTGATAAGACTATTTTAGGTCACCTCAGAGCCTTTGATCGTTAAATACTGTCGAAAAGCCTTAAAAATCAAGGGCTTTCGCATAAAAAAGTGCACACCGTTCTGATAACGCATTGTATCAAAATCGGTGTGCTTTTTGCAGTGCGGGTAACAGGACTTGAACCTGCACGGTGTTGCCAATAGAACCTAAATCTATCGCGTCTGCCAATTCCGCCATACCCGCATTTTTGATGTGATATTCACAATATATCTATTTTACCATATCTCACCCCCTCTTGTCAAGCCCTTTCGCAATATTTCTTCGCCGCTTTAAAAAATTCATAATTTCTGTATGGACAAACCGCCGTAATAATGCTATAATAAATAATGTATATTCATCATCGGAGGTATATTTTATGGCAGAGATAATCAAAAAAGAAAATATTCGCAATTTCTGCATTATCGCTCATATAGATCACGGCAAATCTACTCTTGCCGATAGAATTCTTGAACTTACCGAAACAGTCGCCCTGCGCGATATGGAAGACCAGCTTCTCGATAATATGGACATCGAGCGCGAACGCGGCATTACTATCAAGGCGCGCGCTGTTCGCCTAAAATACCACGCTGACGACGGCGAGGACTATATCTTTAACCTGATAGACACCCCCGGCCATGTTGACTTTAATTACGAGGTATCCCGCTCGCTCGCCGCTTGCGAGGGCGCAGTGCTCGTCGTGGACGCTTCGCAGGGTATAGAGGCGCAGACTCTTGCCAATACTTACCTTGCTATCGAGCATGACCTCGAAGTGCTGCCCGTTGTAAATAAGATAGACCTGCCCTCTGCCGACCCCGAAAGGGTCTGCCAGGAGATAGAGAACGTTATAGGCATACCCGCCCTCGACGCACCACGCATTTCCGCTAAAACGGGCGTGAATATAAAAGAGGTGCTCGAGCGCGTTATCACCGATATTCCCGCGCCGAAGGGCAGCGATGACGAACCTTTGCAGGCGCTTATCTTCGACAGCTATTACGACCAGTACAAGGGCGTTATCATCTACGTTCGCGTTATGCAGGGCGTTCTGCGCGCGGGCGATACTATAAAGCTTATGGCTACCGACGCGCTTTTCCAGACCGTAGAGGTGGGCTATATGGGCGCTACCGACCTTGTGCCTATCGGCGAACTGCACGCGGGCGAGGTAGGCTACATCTCCGCTTCTATCAAGTATATTGGCGATACGCGCGTGGGCGATACCGTTACCCTTGCCGATTCGCCGTGCGCCGAGCCGCTGCCGGGCTACAAAAAGGTCAACCCGATGGTGTATTCGGGCGTTTACCCTGCCGACGGCGCGAAATATCCCGACCTGCGCGACGCACTGGATAAGCTTGCGCTGAACGACGCCTCGCTTACTTACGAGCCTGAAACTTCCGCCGCGCTGGGCTTCGGCTTCCGCTGCGGCTTCCTCGGTCTGCTGCATATGGAGATAATACAAGAGCGTTTAGAGCGCGAGTACAACCTCGACCTCATCACTACCGCGCCGAGCGTTATCTATAAGGTGCACCTCACCGACGGCTCTACCGTTATGATAGACAACCCCTCGAATTACCCCGACCCCGCCGTTATCGCTTCGGCGGAAGAACCTATGGTAAAGGCTGATATTTACACGCCGCCCGAATTCGTCGGCAATATCATGGAGCTTTGCCAAGACCGCCGCGGCAATTTCAAGAATATGGAGTATCTGGACGAAAACCGCGTTGACCTGCATTACGAGCTGCCGCTGAACGAGATAGTCTACGATTTCTTCGACGCGCTGAAATCACGCACAAAGGGCTACGCTTCCTTCGATTACGAGATGATGGGTTACCAGCCCAGCAAGCTTGTGAAGCTCGACATCATGCTAAACGGCGATATTGTTGACGCTCTCTCGTTCATAGTCCACGCCGACAGCGCCTATACGCGCGGCAGAAAGATATGCGAGCGGCTGAAAGAAAATATTCCCCGCCAGATGTTTGAAGTGCCGATACAGGCGGCGATAGGCGGCAAGGTCATCGCGCGCGAAACTGTAAAAGCCATGCGCAAGGACGTCCTCGCTAAGTGCTACGGCGGCGACATCACCCGTAAGAAAAAGCTGCTGGAGAAGCAGAAAGAGGGCAAAAAGCGTATGCGCCAGCTCGGCAGCGTAGAAGTGCCGCAGGAAGCTTTCATGTCGGTGCTAAAGCTGGACGACAACTGATAGATATAGCAAAGAAAGGAAATAAAATGAAAGATCTCGACCGTGCAATGAAGTATTTCATCGGGTTTGCGCTTGGCTCAGCGGTCGCACTGCCGCTTTTGGGCGAAGTATACGCAAATATCTCAAAGGGGATAGCACTCTTCCTCGCAGCGGCATGGGCAGTATGGGCGGGTGTGAAATTCTCCTCGCTCAGCCTGAAAAGCGCTATGCTGGGCGTTACCTCATACGTCTTTTCCTCAGTGATACTCAGCTTCATCGGCTATTTGGCGATACACCCCGCCGTTCGCCGCTGGATAGAGGGGCACTCGGTGTACTTCGAGCTTTCGCTGAGCGAGTGGGCGCGCTACTGGGGCAGTGCATTTCTGCTGTTGCTGATCTCCTACGTCGTGTATTTTGCCAGATTTGGATTATCAAAGGCGGCGGGCAAGCTGAGATCAGACAGCGAAAAGACCGCTTCGGCGATAGAGAACGCCTTCGAGGACGACGATAAATGACAGGACTTTACATTCATGTGCCTTTCTGCATACGCAAGTGCCCATACTGCGATTTTTACTCAAAGCCGTATTCAGCGGAGCTTGCCGAGCTGTATGTAAACGCCGTCTGCCGAAACGTTGCGGCGCTCAAAGGGCTTGATATTGCTGCGGATACAGTCTACTTCGGTGGCGGCACGCCCTCTCTGCTGACGGCTGAGCAGGTGTACGATATATTGGACAGCGTACAAAAAAACGTACACTTACATTCTCCCGAGATAACGCTCGAGGGCAACCCGAGCAGTTTGACTTACGAAAAGCTTGCGGGGTACAGAGCGGCGGGGGTGAACCGCCTTTCGGTAGGGGTGCAGTCGGCGGATAACAGCCAGCTGAGGTTTTTGGGGCGGCTGCACGACGCGGACAAAGCTTACGCTGCGGTGTATGCGGCTCAGCGGGCGGGGTTTGAGAACATCTCCTGCGACCTTATGCTCGGGCTTGCGGGGCAGGACATAGCTTCGCTGACGGCGAGCATAGAGCGGCTGACCGACCTGCCGATAACCCACCTCTCGGCGTATATGCTGAAAATAGAGCAGGGCACGGCTTTTGACTGCGAAGCGGTGCGCGGGCGCGTGGCGGACGACGACCTAATGAGCGAGCTGTATCTCGCGATGTGTGCGCAGTTGGCGGACAAGGGCTTCGAGCATTACGAGATATCGAATTTTGCAAAACAGGGCTATCGCTCGCGGCACAACATGAAGTACTGGCAGCTGGAAAAGTACATAGGCATAGGCCCTTCGGCGCACTCGGACTTTCACGAAAAGCGCACCGCCTGCCCCGCGGACATACAGGCTTTCGTGGCGGCAGATGTACAAAAAAACGTACTCATAGAGGAGAACATAGACCGCTTTGAGGAGTACCTGATGCTCGCTCTGCGGCTGAGCGACGGCGTGGACTTTGACGAGCTTGCGCGGCGGGGCGGCAGGGATACGGCTGAGAGCATTTTTGCCGAAGCGCGGCAGCTGGAAAAACACGGGCTTGTGAAGTTTCACGGCGGCGGCTTCTCGCTGACGGACGACGGCTTTTTGCTATCTAATTCAATAATAGTTCATTTGTTGGATTGTCGCAAATGCACAAAATAAGTCAAATATTGTTGTGCAGGTCTACAATATATGTTTTTTTGCTTGCACCGAGCCGTTTAAAATGGTATAATAATATAAGCTGAGGACTTTGTTAGAGAGGTTCAAATTATGAAAAAGATCGCACTGCTTCTTGCGGTCGCGATGGCGTTTTCGGCAGTAGGCTGCGCGTCTAAAGACGATAAGCAGGAGATAGTCGTGCCCATCTACCAGACCGATAAGATAGATTATAAAACTGAAAAAGCCGAGATAGGCGATATTTCGCAGAAATACTACGTTGACGGCCGCTTCGATTACCCGTATTACGAAAAAGTTTCGTTCAAGATAGACGGCATGATCGAGTCGGTGAGCGTTGAGGAAAACGACCCCGTGGAAAAGGGCGACCTGCTCTGCACACTCGTTTCGGACGATCTGGACGACCAGCTGGCGGAAAAGAAGCTGTATATAGACCAGGCGCAGAAGTCTGTAAACACACTGCAAAGCGAGGGCGGCTCGGCTAACGAGATACAGCTTGCGCAGACTGAGCTTGAGCTTCAGCAGCTTGAATATCAGCATTTGGAAGATTCGCTCGAAAATTACAAGGTATACGCGCCCTGCAACGGAGTTTTCCGAAGCGACGGCAAGACATCTTTTGAAAACAACATCGACGACCAGCGCGGCGCTGAGAATATCATCGTCGAGGGGGCAAAGGTGAGCGCAGGACAGTCTTTCGGCGTGGTATCAGACCATTCGCAGCAGTATTTGGTATGCGACGTTTACGACAACGCGCTTGAAAATGTAAATTTTGGCACTAAGGTCGAGCTGGAGCAGGGAGTAGTTTCGGCAAAGGGCAAGGTGATAGACATTATAGAGAGCACGGTTGGCGGCGGAAAGGTATTCACCTACGTCATAGAGCCGGATAAGGACGCCGATATAAGCGACCTGGGCGTGCAGTGCTGCTTCGACGTTTACTCTAAGCTTGACACCGTTATCGTGCCCTCAAAGGCTGTAAAAAAATCTAAAGACAGAACGTATGTCAACCTGCTTATAGAAGGCTCGAAGATAGAGCAGGACGTAGAGGTGGGCATAGAAGATGATAAACAGACCGAGATCCTTAGCGGTCTGAGCGGCGGCGAAGACGTTATCATAAATTGACCCGCCGAAAGCTCTATTTGGGAGGAATTGTGGAATGAAAGAGATAATGAACGATGTTTGGGTAAAGCGCTGCATTTCGGTCTTTACCGCGGCTTACGCGGCAGTTATCACGCTGCTGACCTACGCCACATTCTTGTACGACCTGGAATTTGTGCCGGACAAAATGGCGCCATTCCTAGTGATATACGCGGGCGCTTCGATAGTTTTCATGCTGCTCATGATATACACCCGCGAGATGTTTATGACAAAGCTTATCAGCGTGCTGCTGCTGCCGATAGTCTTCTTCCTCTTGCTTTTCAATATCGGAAACGGCAACTGGGTGCTGATAATCCCGCCTTTCATCGTGGCGATAGTGATGTTCTTCGCGGCGGGCACTAACGAATCGGTAAAAGTTATAATGGGCACTATCTACCTGCTGCTGTATGTACTGGGAATAGTTGCATACGTTGTCTGCAATATGCTCTTCGGCGGCTCAGACGTTGAAACGGTGCTCACCCCATATCTGGATAAAGATACCTCTGTGTACTCCTACTACAAGAACGAGATGGGGCATTTGGCTGAGGTAGTTGACGAGGAAAACACCATCTCGCCCGACGGCAGATACCGCTTTTACATCTCTGACGTTAAGGACAGCGACAAGGGCTGCGTGAAGATATACGTAGTGCCGAACGGACAGGACATAAACCTAAAATTCTTCTCGCTCAACCAAAAGGGCATACGCAAGACCATCACCCGAAACGGCACGCGCGGCATAGTACCCGACGTAGGCTGGGTGGTAACTGAGAACGACGTGCTGGCGATACAGTTCCGCCTGACGCCCGAATCCTCGCTGAAACAGTCGAAGATAACGACTATGCCGAAGAAAAACTACTTCGAGTTCCTCGGAATATCGTAAAAGCTTGATGATTTAGATATAGAAAATGCCCGAACGCTGCTTCGGGCTATTTTTTACCGGAAAGGAAGGCTGAACGATGATGGATAGCAAAGAAAAGGAAAAGCTGATAGAGAAAGTAAACGCGCTCATCGCGAAAGAAGAGTACGAGGAAGCCGCCGACGCGCTCATCTGCTCGGGCGACTGCCGCGAAGATTACGAGCTTTCCTGCCTGCTGGCGGTGGTTTTCAACAGCATGGGCGATGAAAAGGCTGAGCGCTTTTTCACCGCCGCCGAAGCGCTGCTGATGCGGCATTACGACCGCGGTAAGGACGACCCGAACTGGGTGTATATCTTCGCGCGCGTGCTGTACTCGCAGGGCAGGAATATACAAGCTATGGAATTTATGGATAGCATCTTCGGCTCGAAAGACGAGAGCATGGCGCAGCGGCTTAAATATTACGATGAAGCGAAAGATTTTTACGAAACGCTTTACTATATGCAGGTAGAAAATGCACAGCTATACAGCGAGGAGCAAAAGAACGCCGTGATAGCGCACATAGAAAAATATTTCGGCAAGCCCGATTTTTACAAAGCAGAAACTTCGCCAAACGGCATAAAGGTCGGCATAGCGGTGGTGTACCCTACGCCAGAGCGCGATTTTTACACGCTTGTGACCGTCGGCATGGGCGCGCACAGAATGAAAACGCCGCCCGAGCTGAAGACAGAGCAGCTTGAGCGCGCCGAACTTGTGATGTATATGCCGCCCGACTGGAAGCCGAGAAGCCGAGATATACGGCACAGCTGGATAATTAAGGAGATGCGCAGGATAGCCCGCCTGCCGCTGGAGAACGACACTTGGCTCGGTTACGGGCATTTGGTATCCGACGGCAGCCCTATAGCGCCGAACACCGAGCAGGAGGCTATACTGCTGATAAGCCTGCAAGACACGCCCGACGCCGCTCTGCGCTGCCCGCTGCCGAAAGGGGAGTCGGTGGTGTTTTACCAATTGTTCCCTATCTACAAGCAGGAGATGGATTACAAGCTGGCGCGCGGGGCGACGGCGCTGATAGACCTTATGCCGCACATCAGCGCGGTGTACGACCCTGAGCGAGAGAACGTCTGCAAGGATATGGAAAGCGGCGCGGGCAGCCCGCTGCTTGTGGGAGAAACCAACTACCTCGTCGGCAAGCTGAAAAAGCTGGGCGTAAGCTGCGCCGTAAGCCGCAAAATTTCGCGCGAGGGCGAGCGGGTAGGCTTTATGAAGCGCTTTTTGATGGACGACAGCGAGCTTTCGCAGATGAATACGAGCGGCTGGCTGATGCTTTCGGGCAGTGAATCGCGCGAATATCTCGCCGACCCTTTCAATATCGAGATAGCTTCGCTGAACACCATCTGCAACATCGACCCTGCGATAGTGAAATATCTGGATATGCCCTACGGCACAGACCTCACGCGCGGCGAGGGCGATGGATTTGTGCAGACCATGCACGTTCCGCCAAAGGAAAAAACATACTCGTAAAAACAAGGGCCCCGATGTAAAAGTCAGGGCGCTTTTGCTATGCCTTATCGCGGCTGAAACGGCTTGCAGGGCTTGTAGGTCTTAGCGATGTATTTTGCGCGGTAAACTTCATCGTCGGTGCGCGCGGCGTATAGATCGTCCGCTAGGTCTAGCAGAACGTCGTGAAACTCCAAATTCGCCTTGAATTTCTCGGGGATAGCGCTGTAACCGAGATACGCCCCGAGGATATTTCCGCAGACCGCGCCGGTAGAGTCGCTGTCGCCTTTGTGGTTGACCGCCGCGCATATTGCCTGCCCGAAGTCCGCTTCGTACCGCAGAGCGCAGTACACGGCGATGGCGAGCGTTTCCTCAGCTACCCAGCCCTCGCCAAGCGCGTGGATATTATCTAGGATTTTATCCTGATCACCGCCGCCCGAGCGTGAGAGCGCGACAGCCCGCCGCATTATCTTACTGAATTCGCCGATGTGCTCAGCGTTCGCGAACATATGTTCCATGGTTTTTATGCTGTCCTCTACTGCTTGCGATAGCGTGATACTATCGTCGTGCGCGACAAGCGTTATAATGTGCACCAGCGCCGCCGCAGGAATGTACCCCAGCTCGTGCCCGTGCGTAACAGCCGCCGCTTCCGCGCCCGCACGGTCTATCTCGGCAATGCCGCGCTCGGCGGGGTCTAGGTACAGCCCGATGGGGGCGACGCGCATAACTCCTCCGCAGCCCTTGCTGTTATTCTGCGCGCGAGTGCCTTTCAGGTCTTTCAGCGCACACAGACAGGTGTTGCCGGGGGCGCGCAGGCTGAACATCTCGGGCATATTCATCAGCCAACTGTAATTCGCAAAGCAGGTGCGCGGGTCTATCGGGAATGGCTGAGTTTGGGTAAAGTACCAGCCTTTGTACTCCTGCGCGATGGTCTTGCCCATACTTTCCCCGCGAGCCGCCGCCCCGAGTATAGCCGCCGCCGTGAACATAGTCATCTGCGTGTCGTCAGATATGAGCGCCTTGCCGTGCCGCAGAGCGTATTCGGTAATGCCGCGCGCGCCGTACCTGCTGAAAATCTCTCCCTCGGTCATGAACTCCACGGTGTAGCCATGCGCGTCACCCGCCGCACCCCCGACCAGCGAACCCCTGTATCTGTCAAGTCTATCCATACGTTTTCCTCCTCGAAATGTAAATGTTTGCTTGCTGATATTATATCACATTTCGCCGCACTTTGCAAGCACGGGCACAGTCAATAAAGTTATTTTGCAAAGTGCTCGCAAACCCTTGATTTTGCTGGGTAAATAGCACTTTGCACGAAACCCGACCGTGCAAAATGCGTGGAAATATCAGGAGGGCACTTTGCATGAAATAAACCGTGCAAAGTGCTAAACCCCCAGTAAATACAGGCATTTCAGAGCACTTTGCAAAATAAAAAATTGTGTTTAGGAGTGTGCAAAATGCTCGTTTCGCTGAACGCGTTTGAGAAAATCTTCTTTGTCAGTTTCGGGCGTAAGCCAAAATGTTTTTCTTACTTCGCCAAAATATGCGGACACATTCTGTATCCTCAGTTCATTTTTCACATTGTACATCGTGCGCTTACTGCACCCCAACTCCTCAGCCAGCTCCTCCACCGCGCTTAGCTCCACGCTCTCGCCCTCGCCGAATAGCTTTAAAAGCGCTTCTCTTGCCGCGTCTTTCGTCACGCTCGGCTTCTCGCGCGTTTCACGCCGCCCGCTGAGCACATCGTCCGCCGTGAGATGTGTGAACCCCTGAAACAGTATGCCGCCGCGCTCGGGCGCTACCTCAAACAAAATGCTCTGCCCATGCCGCGCGAGCGAGCTTTTTTCGTGGCAAAGCACCTTCTGCGAGGGGTTCTCGGGGTTCTTGCCCATCACAAGCATGCTTCGCGCCACTGCGGGTATGTCGATAGACCCCAGCGCGCGGTAAAGCGCCTGATTTTGCGACATTTTGCTGTTGTGCATGATGAAAACCACCGCGCACCTGTACTTCTCCGCCAAATGCGATATGTGCGATAGCACGGGGCGCACCTCGTTCGCGCGGTGCATATCTACGTCCGCCCCCAAATACGCCTGCAATGGGTCAAATATCATCAGCGCGGGTCTGTAACGCCGCATTATCCGCTCTATACGCTCGTCCGAAAGCGAAAGCTGCGACTGGTCTTCGCTTATCACCATTATGTTGCCGAAATTCGGCTGCATCGGCTCTAAACGCGGCTTTATGGTGTCCGCAATGCCGTCCTCCGCCGTCTGATACAGCACCCTCTGCGGCTCGGTGTAGGGCATACCGCTTCCGTAAAAAGGCCGCCCGCAGGATACCGCCGCCGCGAGATACAGACAGAAAAAGGTCTTGCCCGTGCCGGGGTCAGCCGTCAGCAGGGTTATCTTGCCGCGCGGTATGTATGGGTACCACAGCCACTCGGTCTGCGTGCTCTCTATGTCCGAGAGGGCGGTTATCGCGATGTCGTCCGCGCACAGCTTTCTGAAACGCTCCTCCGCCTGCCGCTCGCTGAGCCTGTCCGCCTTCTGCAAAAACGCCAGCACGTCCCCGCTCGTCCCGCAGTTGTGGCAAATAAAATAGCGCGAATCGGTGAAGTATTTGCAAGAGCCGTCCTCGCACCCGCATATCGGGCAAGGGCGTATCACCTGCGCGCCGCCCTCAGCCGCCGTCTTGAACCCGTAGCGTTCTTGCAGATATTGTAAAAAGTCAAAGCTTTCTTTAAGTTTGTTGATGTTAGTCTTTCCCAAAATATCTCTCCTTTTATAATAGTATAGTAGAACAGTTCGCCCGTCCTCTAATTCTATTATATCCCGCGCGCGGAGAGATTTCAATTGACATACCGCCGATATTTCGCGCACCTTATGCCCTCATGCAGACCCCCATTTTCGCCAAATTGCAAGATTTTCGCATGATTTCAGACAAAAACCGTGCAACAGGGGAGTAGTTTTGGCAGTAAAGTGCGTAGTTTGGTGAGATTTTGGGGTGGTCAAATTTACGGAGAGGGAAGTTACAGACATAAAAATAACCGCTTCTAACGTACATTAGAAACGGTCACGTTTGGTTGCGGAGGCAGGATTTGAACCTACGACCTTCGGGTTATGAGCCCGACGAGCTACCGAACTGCTCCACTCCGCGATGTTTAATTGTCTTCATCAGTACTCTCTGTCCTGACTGCTTTACTATTATAGCACATAAACGCACTCTTGTCAAGCCTTTTTTCAAATTTTTTTGAAAAAATATTTTTTTGTTGTTTTTGAGGAAAAAGTATTGACATTCCCGCCGCTTTGTTGTATAATATTTATCGTAATGCTTTAACGCAAAAAAGCATAAAAGGTTTAAAGCAAATCAGTAATATGATGTAAAGGATTGGTTCTCTTATGACAATGTGGATCGTTCTTGCTCTGTACCTCTGCCTGATGATCGGCATCGGCGCGTATTACAGAAAAAAGAACAACGGCACTTCTGATTATGTGCTCGGCGGCAGAACTCTCGGCTCGTGGTTCACCGCTTTCGCTTACGGTACTTCTTACTTCTCGGCGGTAATTTTCGTCGGCTATGCGGGTAAGTTCGGCTGGAGTTACGGCGCGAGCGCCGCTTGGGTCGGCGTGGGCAATGCCGTTATCGGCTCGCTCCTCGCGTGGATAGTCCTCGGTCGGCGTACTCAGATAATGTCCAAACACCTCGACGCACGCACTATGCCCGAGTTTTTTGAACACCGCTACGCCAGTAAAGGCTTGAAGCTCGCTTCCGCCGTGATAATCTTCATCTTCCTTATCCCCTATACCGCTTCCGCTTTCAACGGCCTCTCCCGCCTCTTTGAAAAGGCTTTCCACGTCGATTACGCTGTCTGTATCGTCGTAATGGGGCTTATCACCGCCGTATACGTTATCGTCGGCGGCTATAAGGCTACCGCGCTCAATGACTTTATTCAGGGTATTTTCATGCTCGTCGGCATAGCCGCTGTTGTAATAACTATCCTCAATAAACACGGCGGCCTTTCCGACTCCCTCGACCTACTCGGTCAAATTCCCGACGCTAAGGGCAATACCGAGTCTTACAACAGCCTTTTCGGCCCCGACCCGATAAACCTCTTCGGCGTTGTTGTCCTTACCTCTCTCGGCACATGGGGTCTGCCGCAGATGGTAACTAAATTCTACACTATCAAGGACGAAAAAGCTATCCGCAGCGGCACTGTTATCTCTACCGTGTTCGCCCTCATAGTCGCGGGCGGCTGTTACTTTCAGGGCGGCTTCGGCAGACTTTTCGTAAGCGCTAACGAAGCTGGCGAGCCTGTAAACGGCTTCGACGCTATTATCCCCTCTATGATGGAGAGCCTGCCCGAGCTGCTTTTCGGCGTGGTAATAGTCCTCGTCCTCTCGGCTTCTATGTCTACTCTCTCCTCGCTCGTGCTCACTTCAAGCTCCACCCTCACGCTCGATATGATAAAGCCTTTCATGAAAGATAAGATGGACGAGAAGCGGGAAGTGCTCGTAATGCGCATATTCGTAGCCGTTTTCCTGCTCATCTCCTGCGTTCTCGCGATAATTACCCTCGATAACCCCAAGACAGTTATCTCTACCCTCATGTCCATCTCGTGGGGCGCGCTGGCGGGCGCTTTCATCGCTCCCTTCATGTGGGGTCTGTATATGAAGAACATCACCAAAGCCGCCGTCTGGACTTCCTTCGTCTGCGGCGTAGGCCTTACCGTCGCGCATATGTTCTACTTCACATTCGGCAAACATACCCTCACCATCGGCGGGCTGGCTGTCCACTCGCCCATAAACGCGGGCGCTATCGTGATGATACTCGATATTATCCTCGTCCCGCTGGTAAGCCTTTTCACCCGCAAGCCCGACTCCGCCCATGTGGACGAGGTCTTCTCCTGTCTGGATAACGCGGCTGAAAAGACCCCAGAAACTGTATAACGACATCTTCTCTCCTATTGATTTTGTCAGGCGCACCGTGGTAAAAAGCGGTGCGTTTGATTTTTGGTAATATACATTTAATACAAATTTCATCACTTTGTGATAAGCATTTTTTGTCTATCCGCCTATTTTCAGTTACAATTCAGTTAAAAGCATTGACAAATTATCACATTTGGAATATAATATAATTAACATTCTGTATTATATTAAAACGCGCATATCGCCCGCCCCTGCGGCGTTTCGCGGTTTGGAGGTCTTGAAATATGAATTTGTCCAAGAAGCTCACATATATAGTAACTTTCATAGTGATCTTCGGTCTGCTTCCGTATGGTATATACAAATTTTACTATAAGTATCAGGACGGCCTTTACTCGGGGCTTGCCGAATATTCCACCTACACCACCCCCGATGGCAAGTACACCGTTTCCCTGCGCGACACAAAGCAGTTCGGCAATGAGGACGAAGTGGTGCTGAAAATTTATTTGGTAGATAATTCCGCCAACGAAGCCCACTACATCGCCAAAAAGCGCTTCAACACTACGAGCGGCGCAGAGGTCACTTACAACACCGACCACGACGACACCGCGTACACCGTTGAGGTTACTTTCAGCGGCTCTTCCGCCGAGCTTATCAAGATAGACTGCCTTGAATTTAAGAAAGCTGAGTGAACACAAATAAAGCCTTCCGCCGCTAAGCGAAAGGCTCTTTTTTTATGCTGTTGGTCGGGTCTTATTCGCCCATTACCTTTACCATTACCGCTTTCTGCGCGTGCAGTCTGTTCTCGGCCTCGTCGAATATCTCGTCGGCGTGCGCCTCGAATACCTTTGCGGTTATCTCCTCCTCGCGGTGCGCGGGCAGGCAGTGCTGTACCATAGCGTCGCTCTTCGCAACTGCCATTACAGCGTCGTTTATCTGGTAGCCTGCGAATGCTTTCTTGCGCTTCTCGCTCTCGGCTTCCTCGCCCATAGATGTCCAAACGTCGGTGTAGAGCACGTCTGCGTCCTTAGCCGCCGCCTGTATGTCAGATGTCATGATGAATTTGTCGCCGTATTCCTTAGCAAATTCAAGCACGCTCGGGTCGGGCTGGTAATCGTCGGGGCAGGCGATGGCTACCGTCATGCCTACTTTCAGTCCGCCGACGATGAGCGAATTAGCCATGTTGTTGCCGTCGCCGATGTAGCACATCTTGAGGCCCTCAAGAACAGCGAACTTCTCGCGGATGGTCATCAGGTCGGCCAGCACCTGGCAGGGATGGGCGTAGTCGGTCAGGCCGTTGATCACGGGCACACCGGCCAGCTCGGCAAACTCTTCCAGATCGCTCTGGCGGTAGGTGCGCCACACCACGCAGTCATAGTAGCGGCCCAGCACCCGGGCGGTGTCCTTGAGAGGCTCGCCGCGCCCGGCCTGCAGCTCGGCGGTGTTCATGTAGTTGCCCAGACCGCCCAGCTGGTAGACACCCACCTCAAAGCTGGTGCGGGTGCGGGTGGACGCCTTGGAGAACATCAGCGCCACGCTTTTTCCCGCCAGCAGGGGAGGGGTGCCCCCGGCTTTCTGCTGGGCTTTGAGCTGGTCGGCCACATCCAGGATGTGGGTCAGCTCGCCGGGGGTCAGCAGCCGCCAGGTAAAGGTCTTGTTCATACGATGCGGGTCCCTTTCTGGATCACGGCCTTGATGTTCAGTTCCTTGTCGGCCAGGATCACGTTGCCGTAACGACCGGCGGCCAGGCTGCCATAGTCGTTGTCCACGCCGATGCTCCGGGCCGGGTTCTCGCTGGCGGCGCGCACGGCGCTCTCCAGCGGCACGTTCATCTCCAGCACGGCACGCTTCATGCAGTCGTACAGGCAGGTGGCACTGCCCGCAATGGTGCCGGGGTGCTCGGTCAGGGTGGCGCGGGGGCCGCGCACCGTAACGGCCTGGCCGCCCAGGCTATAAGCGCCGTCCGGCAGCCCGCAGGCCATCATGCTGTCTGCAATCAGGATCACATGGTCATCCCCGAAGGTGTTAAAGGTAAAGCGCACCACAGCGGGGTGAATGTGAACATTATCGGTGATCAGCTCCACATCGGCACCGTCTTCCAGCGCGGCAATAATGGGGCCGGGGGCGCGGTGGGTGATGCCGGGCATGGCGTTATACAGGTGGGTCATGTGGGTGGCACCGGCGTCAAAAGCGGCAATGGCGGTGTCGTAGTCGGTGCAGGTGTGGGCGATAGAGATACGCACCTCGTTATGGCACTCCCGGATAAAGTCCAGATTGCCCGGCTCCTCCGGGGCAACGTCCACCAGCTTGATCAACCCGCCGCTGCGTGCCTGCAGCCGGCGGAACATGGCGGCATCGGCCCCCTGCACATACTTGGGGTTCTGTGCGCCGATCTTTTTGGGGCTGATGTAGGGGCCTTCCATGTTGATGCCGACCAGGTCAGCACCCTGACCGTTCTTGTGGGCGGCGGCCACATCCATAATGCCGTTCAAAATCTCCTCGCTGAACGTCATGGTGGCGGGGCAGATGGCCAACACGCCTTTGCTGGCCTCAAAATCGGCAATGGCCTGCAAACCGGTTTCATCGGCATCGCAGAAATCATGCCCGACAGCACCGTGGAAATGAATATCCACCAAACCGGGCAGAGCATAGGAACCGTTGGCATCCAGAACTTCCTCGCCCTCCAGCGGGGGCGCACCAAAGGCAATGCGGCCATCCCGGATGGTCAGATCCCCTGTTTTGAAGGTATGTTCCGGCGTATAAATTCTTGCATTTTTGATAATCATTGAGAAATTCCCTCTTATCAGTTATGCAGTAAGGGCTTGAGCGATACGTTTAGTCCAGCTTGGAAGCAGCTTCGGCATCCAGCACCAGGGTGAAATCCGGGTGCATCTGCAGGATAGAAGCGGGAACTTCCGGCGTGACGGGGCCGAAGAAAGCTTTCTTAATGATGTCAGCCTTGCCAACGCCGTTGGCAACCATCAGAACCTTGCGGGCCTGCATGATGGTTTTGATGCCCATGGTGTAGGCTTCTTTCGGGACCAGATCTTCGTTGTTGTCAAAGAAGCGCTTGTTGGCCTCAATGGTCTCTTTGGTCAGGTGGACACAGTGGGTGCCAAGCTCAAAAGCGGCACCCGGCTCGTTAAAGCCAATGTGGCCATCGTGGCCAATGCCCAGCAGCTGCAGATCCACGCCGCCCAGATGCTGGATGATTTCATCATAGTGGGAGCACTCGGCAGCAGCATCCATGTTGGTGCCGGCAGGCATATGGATGGCTTCGGGGCGGATGTTGACCAGGTCAAACAGGTTACGGTGCATGAAGGACCAGTAGCTTTCGGGATGCTCGCGGGGCAGACCGCGGTATTCGTCCAGGTTGACGGTGTTTACTTCCGCAAAATCAAGGTCGCCCTTGTTGTACCATTCAACCAGCTGTTTGTAGGTGCCAACGGGGGTGCCGCCGGTTGCCAGGCCCAGCACGCAGTTGGGCTTCATGATGACCTGTGCCGAGATGATATTGGCCGCTTTTCGGGACATATCATAATAATCTTTTGCACGAATAATTTTCATGGGGAACATCTCCTTATTCTTTTTTTGTGCGCGGACAGCCATTACCTATAGTATAGCACAAACACCACAAAGAAACTAGAGATTGTAGAAAAAAGAGAGAAAAAACAAAGAAATATTTTAGGAAAATATAACAAAAAATCCTGGCTCCGGAAACCGGAACCAGGATGGGGAACGCTGCCTTACAACAGCTTTTGCAGTTCTTCGTAAACAAAGCGGACCTGCGTGCCAAGAATGACCTGACAGGCCGTGGGGGTGGAGCGGATCACACCGGAAGCCCCGGCGGATTTGAGTGCCTTTTCATCCACCTTAGCGCCGTCTTTCAGCTGGAAGCGCAGCCGTGTGGCGCAGCAGCTGGCTTTTTGCACATTGGCCTTACCGCCCAGCGCAGCCAGAATGTTGGCGGCGATGCCGGCATGGTCAAGGTCGGCTTTTACCACACCCTCGTTTTCCGCCTCTTTCTTTTTTTGCAGCGCGGCCTTGCTGGTGGAGCGCGCCACAAAGAAGCAGATAACCGCGGCCACAGCCAGCAGCACGGGGATCACGATCCAAACCTTGGGGGCGGCGGGGACCAGGGCAACGCCGCCGGCAATCACGGCAGCGCACAAAATCAGGGCCAGCACCAAAAAAGCAGGCGACCGGCAGATGCGTTGGAATGAGTTCATGTTACAAAGTACCTCCTTGGGTAGTGTATTTTTGCCGCTGCGGCAAACCCGCAGGAGGCATTTATAGTTCTGATTTTAACATAATCAAGCAAGAAAAGAAAGAGTTAAACGCCAGCTTTTGCCCACCAAAACAAAAAAGCCGCAGGCAGGGCCATGGCGGCCAGCCTGCGGCGTGGAACAAAGGAACCAGAACCCTTGCCCTTGCTGTTACTTAAATTACAGCATCTTCTTCAGTTCATCGAACACGAACTGAACCTGAGGCCCGATGACAACCTGGCAGGAAGTCTTGGACGGGCGGATGACACCGGCAGCACCGGCAGCCTTGACAGCCTTTTCATTCACAGCGGAAGAATCTTTCACTTCAAGGCGCAGGCGGGTTGCGCAGTAGTCAGCACCGGTAATGTTCTCCTTGCCGCCGACAGCAGCCAGAACACCGGTAGCAATCGCAGTGTAGTTGTTGTTGGAAAGCTTGATGTTCTTTTCGCTTTCTTCCACATCGTCGTCCTCACGGCCGGGGGTCTTGAGGTCAAACTTGGTGATAGCGAAGTAGAAGACAAAGTAGAACACAAGAAAAGCGGCAATGCCCAGAGGAATGATCATCCAAGTCTTGGCAGCTGCGGGCAGGGAAGCGGAGAACACCAGGTCGGTAGCACCTGCGGAGAAGCAGAAGCCAGCACGGAAACCGGAGTAGTAGGTGATGATGGTGAAGATGCCGTACAGAGCAGAGTACACAACGTACAGCGGGAAGCACAGGAACATGAAGCCGAACTCGAAGGGCTCGGTAACGCCGCAGACGAATGCGCAGATGGCAGCGGACAGAACCAGACCGATGGCAGCCTTCTTGTTCTTAGCGGTCTTGACCATAGCCAGAGCAGCACCGGCAATACCGAACATCATGCAGGGGAAGAAGCCGGACATGTACATGCCAAGGCTCCAGCCCACATCAGCGCTGGTCTCGCCAGCCCAGAAGTGGCTCAGGTCGCCCAGACCGATGGTGTCGAACCAGAACACGTTGTTCAGAGCGTGGTGCAGGCCGGTGGGGATCAGCAGACGGTTCAGGAAGGCGTAGATGCCAGCGCCGATGCCGCTCATGCCAGCGATGCCGTTGCCGATTGCGACCAGAGCGTCGAAGATGACGGGCCAGACGAACAGCAGAACAACGGACACCAGAATGGAGATCAGACCGGTAGCGATTGCAACGAAGCGCTTGCCGGAGAAGAATGCCAGCCAGTCAGGCAGCTGGATATCCTTGAACTTGTTGTAGCAGGCAGCGCCCACGACAGCGGCCAGAATGCCGATGAAGGAGTTGCCGGCGACCTTCTGGAAGGCGATGTAGGTAGCGGTGCCTTCTTCCAGGTGACGGACCATGCCGACCACGCCGGGGTTCAGCAGCTGCTGCATCATCAGGAAGCTGACCAGACCGGCCAGACCTGCGGTGCCGTCGTTGTCAGCAAGGCCGACAGCGGCACCAATGGCAAACAGCCATGCCATGTTATCGATCAGAGCGCCGCCTGCCTTGACCAGCAGGAAGCCAACGGTGTAAGCTGCACCGGAAGTTGCAGCACCGGGAACGCCCATGACACCCGGGGCCAGGGCATAACCGAGACCCATCAGGATGCCGCAGATCGGCAGCACAGCGACGGGAAGCATCAGAGCTTTGCCCAGTTTCTGGAGATACTTCATCATAAGACACATTCCTCCTTAAGAAATGTTTGTGTTTACAGACGCCTCTGGTTGTCGGCCGTCCATAATTCCGTAATAGAATAGTAACATATTTTTGAAAGAAAAGAAAGCACCTTTCTCATTTTTTCTATCAAAATGCGTCAAAAGTCCTTATTCGATGGCACATCTGTCAGTATTTTTTGTTTTTTCTGCACGCGTCCTGATTTAAGTGCTGAAAAATCTTTTCTTTTTATGTCTATTTTGTCCAAATGGTTGCATCCCACCATAGGTCTCTGCGTCCGTACATTTTTAAACAATGCGTTTTCCGTCCAGCACGGCCTGTTTCAGGGTGTCGCCGTCATACACCAGCTTGAGGGAAAAGTAGGGGTGCTCTTCCTCCAGCAGACGGAAAAAGAGCTTATCTCCCTCCCAGATGGGCAGTTTTTGCACCTCAGACTTTTGCACCCACTGCAATTCGCCCTCGGCGCAGGCATCACCCCGGATCATCTCGCCCTCCCACCGGTCGGCGGTGTACAGGTG
>OHSJ01000328.1_pt1 | contig 21938 bp, 43 predicted proteins | sample 1578561 | NCBI WGS metagenome assembly OHSJ01 (sample SAMEA3879571, study PRJEB24766) | human gut metagenome | biome: human-associated habitat; feature: feces | place: USA | collected 1985/1987 | reverse complement strand
GTGGCTTTACAAGAAGGCCCTCAAGCCGCTTGGTGGCAAGATCAAGGATGGCATCGAGGCTCACAAGGCTAAGAAGCTGGCCAAGAAGGCGAGCAAGGCGGACACCGGCAACGACTCTGCTGAGGAGTAATCCGAGCAAGTTGTGATTCGACGAGCGTTGAGACCTAACAAGGTCTCTTCGCTTTTCATTTTTGGAGGTTGTATGAACGAGTATCGATATAAGGGTCCTGTCCGGAATTTGTTTGGTGATATCCGAAAGTCGTCATGGGATTCTGTGACGATGGCTGTTAGCAAAGAGAAGGCACTGTCGAACCTCTGCTATCGATATTCGGTCATCAACCATTGCCCGGTTTGGGAAGTCAAGCTAAACCCAAAATACCTCACTATGGTGAGAGAAGGAGTGTAACAATGGCAGAATACCCGAACAATTCGAATGCCGAACGGAATGAGACGCCGGAGAATCCGAAAAAGGAGATCAATAAGGTCTCTTTATCTGCTCCGGCAAAGACAAAGAAACGTTCTCCATTAAGCAAAATCGGAGACAACATCCTCTCCGACGATCGTGGAAGCATTGGCAGTCATATCTGGAACGATGTTGCCGTTCCGATGCTGAAGGACTTCTTTGCCAATTCCCTGACGGACGCGGTCAACATTATATTCTATGGTTCAACTCGTCGAGGTGACCGGAGACCCGGGGGAACCTATGTCAGTTATCGTACGGACTATGGTTCCTACAGTCGCGATCCCAGACGAGATGATCCTCCTCAGAGAAGAAGTGCCTATGACTTCGATGAGTTCTCATTCCGAACCCGTCGAGATGCGGAAGGTGTCCTGGACGAACTTGACAACATCCTGAGACGGTACAAGATCGTTTCGGTTGCGGACTTCTATGAAGTGGTCGATCAGACGCCTCCGTTTACGGCTCACCGTTATGGCTGGACGGATCTACGCCAGGCAGACATCGCAAGTGGCCGTGATGGCTATTATATTCGTATGCCGAAGCCTGCACCGTTGGATTAAAGGAGTAACTGTATCATGATCTCAACGAAAAAGGAATTCTATAGCGATCCGTCAACGTTATATTTGGTGAAATCTCGCATCGAGACGTTAAAGCGTATGGCGGACCGTTACGGACGTATCACGGTGCACGATGTCCAAATTATATTCGGGAAACTCGATGGCGATTGGACGACTTTGGATGCCGTCTCTCATGGATGGTCCAATACTCGGTTCTTCATTCCTATCTGGCTGAAAGACGGCTGGTATGTTGTCATGCCGAATCCTAAGAAATTTTAAGAAAGGGTAAAAGCACAATGAAACTATCTACGAAGGCTATTGCGAACAGCGCAAAGTCTATATTCTATCGCTCCAAGTTCTTCATTCGGAAGAATTCTCCTCAGATTCTCACCGGCGCCGGTATCGCACTCGGCGTTACGTCCACGGTTATGGCCTGCAAGGCAACCCTTAAGGTCACGGAAGTCGTGGAATATCATGAGACTATGAAGCAGAACATCGAAGAGTCTGTCGGCGGTAAGCTGGAAGATGGCGGCACCTATACCCGTGAGCTGGCGGATGCAGATCAGAAGATCCTTGTCCGTATGACCGCATGGAAGGTCATTAAGCTCTATGTTCCGGCCGTTGGCGTTGGTGCTCTCGGCATCACTTCGATCCTCTATGGTCATAAGATCCTCTCCAAGCGTAATGCATCTCTGGCAGCTGCCTATCAGCTTCTCGATAAGGGATTCAAGGAGTATCGTCAGAATGTCCGCGATCGCTACGGTGACGAGGTCGACAAGGAGCTTCGCTATGGCCTCGTGAAGGAGAAGGTCGAGGAAGAGACGATCGATCCCGAAACCGGTAAGAAGAAGAAAACCAAGAAAGAGGTTACTGTTCTTCCCGATGGTCGTGTTCCTTCGGTGTATGCTCGCATCTTTGACGAACTCAATGATAATTGGGAAAAGGATGCCGAGCTGAATCTCTATTTCATCAATGGCCAGCTCAACTATTGGAATCATATTCTCCAGACCAAAGGGTATGTGTTCCTGAATGATGTCTATAAGTCTCTCGGATTTGATCCGACGAAGGCCGGTCAGCATGTGGGTTGGTACTATGATGCCAAGAACCCCAAGGCCGACGATTATATCGACTTCGGCATCTATGATGTAAATCGTCGCGGCGCTTCTGAGTTTGTCAACGGTATGGAGCGCAGCGTGATTCTCGACTTCAATGTTCAGGGTCCTATCGATTCTCTGATCGGCGAAGAAATCTAACATAAGGAGGCCCCGTTATGGGACACATTAGAAAAAGTCTGCGTGAATGGTTTGTATCTGGTTTGGTTGGATTGGCGTTAGGGCTCGTTGTGGGTTCTAGCGCTACCACCATGCACGAGTTGGTGACCTATGAGGAGCCAATACCCGAACCGGTTCCAATGCAGACTGAAGAAGTGGCGATGCCCGAAGCCCCTCTCTCAGCGGCTGATTTATATTTGGAAGCACCCAGATTCGTTGGGCTCGAGAACTACAGTGAGTACGAGATCGAGATGTTGACACGAGTCACGTATGCCGAGGCAGGGAACCAATCGGAATACGGTCAACGTTTGGTCGTCGATACGATACTGAATCGAGTAGACAGCGAACGCTTTGCCGGGAATGATATTTTGTCGATCATTACCGCAAAGAACCAATTTGACTGTGTTACCACCGGAGCAATCTATTGCTATCCGGAATGGGACTCTATTCGTTGGTTGGTGATGGAAGAATTGTGTAATCGGACGAATTCGGACGTTATCGCATTTCGAACTAGTCGATACCATAGCTGGGCAACGCCTGCCTTTAAAGAAGGCGACCACTATTTCTCAATTTGAGGAAGGAATGATATTCAATGAAGGCAAGACTGAAGAAACTCTGGAGGGCTGTTAAAATGACAACTGAAAAAGCCATATCTGTTGTTTTAAACAGTAAGAATATGGAAAAAGCAGCAAACGTTGTCGGTCTGTTTTTAATCGGAGGCGGTATCGGTAGCGTTATTATCGGAATCGGCTTGATGCATACGGCTCCGAAACTTGCTTAAGGAGGTAAACCATGAAAGAATCTGTTACGAAAAAAGTGTTCGATCGCGATCGGTTTGTTCTTGGATTCATTCTGATTGCGTGGGGTTTCGCTAAGATCATTACCTCACATTATACTGAAACGGTCGAGGTCAAAGACGATTCTAATAAGGAGGAAAGCGTATCGTGAAAAACGTTATTTGGTTCGCTCTCGGTGCCATCGTTGGCGCTGCAGGCGGATATTACTATGCCTATCGTAAGGCAGAAGCTCGTGCCGATGAAGAAATCGACGAGATGCGCGAGTATTATCGCGATAAGATCAATGCAATGGCTGACAAGGAGGAGCAGTCGGACTGCAATCCAGAAAAGGAATCTTCTCCTCTGGAGCATGTCGTGGAACAGCGTAAGTCTGTCGAAGAGGAGATCACCGAGGCTTACGAGAAGCGCCGTGTCAACTATGGCAAGTATTTCACTCCACTCAATGCTCCTCCTCAGGAACGAGGCGAGATCGAGCAGGATCCCTACAAGGATAAGGAAATGAATGCTTACGGTGGGATCTACCTCATCGCTCCGGAGGAATTCGGTCGAGAAGACGGATACTCGGAAGTCAGTCTGACTTGGTATGAGGGCGATAAGGTCCTTGCCGACGAAGAGGACGATCCGGTCGACAACATCTCTGAGGCCATCGGTGAGGTCTTTATGGGTCACTTCGGTGATTTCCAGGAAGGCGTCTGTCACGTACGTAACGAGAATACGATGACCGACTACGAGATCACTCTGGATGAGCGTTCCTACGACGCTATCTATCCGGAGCGTCATATTCACGAGCTGGAGGTTGACGAGTAAATGACCAGAGCTGATGCACTGCACGAGCGTTACTTCCAGTGGATGTGCGGTCTCGTGATGGGTGATCAGCAGTATTCAAGAAATCTATCGTATGAGAAACTCATGCGTCATTTAGATGCTCGAACATTCACATGGATCATCCCAATGGATGAATATAGAGCACGACATGGCGTAGATTTGCGGTATGATTTCGGTTATGAAAATCACTATCCGGATCGTACAATAGAGCATTTACTTGATATTCGAGAGTGTTCTATTCTGGAAATGATGGTAGCCCTCGCCAGAACATGTGAGGAGCGAATTATGGAAGATGACACAGTCGGTAATCGAACCGGCCAATGGTTTTGGAATATGATTGTTTCTCTTGGGCTTGGTTCAATGAGTGATAGCCGATACAATGAGAGAGAAGTCGATCGTATTCTTGATATTTTCCTGAATCGCACTTACGAGGCTAACGGACGAGGAGGACTATTCACAATTGAAGATTGTCCCTACGATCTTCGAGCTGTGGACATCTGGTATCAGATGATGTGGTACCTGAATACGATTTTGTAAAGGAGACACCAACATGGATGAAAAAAAGATGGCCGAAGAATTCGCCAAGATTTGGAAGGCCGTAGGCGAGAACAGCGGTGCGATTATCGATACGAATCGCGATTTGGGGAAGATTGTGACTCGTTTGGATAAACATCGAGATGTGATCATTGATAATTTTGAACATATCATTCGAATTAGCAATGTTGATCATCAGAGACTCCTTCATCGCTTCAATCGTCATATTGATATTTTCAACAAAAATGTTGATGTGATGAACCAGAATTTGCGTATGTTTCAAAAGTATGCAAAGCGTCAGAACATCATTATTATCGCCGGAATCGGCGGATTCCTGTATCTCTGTAAGAAGATCCAGAAACTGGAGGATGCTACGAAGAAGGAGTAAGGCATGGATTTCTTGATGGTCGCCACCAGATGTCCTAGAGGTGGAGGCATTGAGGTATATCCGAAATTCATCGTCTCGAAATCGAACGATTTGATGATTCGAGGCGGCGCATTCTACGCGATTTGGGATGAAGAAAAGCGTCTGTGGTCGACTGATGAATACGATGCAGTCCGCTTAATTGACGCAGAACTTGACCAATTTGTCAAGGATAATTATCCCAATACGCCTGGAATTCGAGTTCTTCATCTATGGGATTCGGAAACGCGCATGATCGACCGGTTTCACACATTCTGTCAAAGAGATATGCGAGATTCGTTCCATATGCTCGATGAGAAATTGATATTTGCGAATACCGATGTCAAGAAGCGAGACTATGCATCGAAGAAACTTCCGTATCCCTTAGAGGATGGTGAATGCCCGAGTTATGACAAACTCATGTCTACTCTGTATGATCCAGAAGAGCGACATAAGCTCGAATGGGCAATCGGAGCAATTGTATCCGGTGACTCCAAGACAATCCAGAAATTTGAGGTGTTGTATGGTCCAGCTGGTAGCGGTAAATCAACCGTTATCAACATCATACAGCAACTGTTTGAAGGATACTATGCGGTATTTGATGCAAAAGCATTGGGTAGTGCAAACGCAGCCTTTGCTCTGGAATCGTTTAAAACCAATCCGTTGGTAGCCATTCAGCACGATGGCGATTTGTCTCGAATAGAAGACAACACTCGACTGAACAGTGTCGTTTCTCACGAACTTATGACCGTGAACGAGAAATTCAAGTCTGCCTATTCGAGTAAATTCAAAGCATTCCTATTCATGGGAACCAATAAACCCGTAAAGATCACGGACGCGAAGTCTGGTCTCATTCGACGACTGATCGACGTATCTCCGTCTGGTCGTAAGGTTCCCACACGAGAATACAATCAGCTTGTCAAGCAGGTTGAATTCGAATTGGGTGCTATTGCCACACGTTGTTTGAATGTCTATATGGAGTCTCCTGGATATTATGACGGATATGTACCGACCTCCATGCTTGATGAAAGTAATGACTTCTACAACTTTGTTGCGGATTCGTACTTTATATTCAAGAAAGAGCCTTCTACGTCCCTCAAACAAGCTTGGGAGATGTATAAGACCTATTGCGAGGAAGCAAAAATGCAATTCCTGCTCAATAAGCGTAACTTCAAGTCAGAGATGAAGAACTATTTCGAAGAGTATTACGATCGAACTGCTCCGGAAGGGAAAGAACCGTTCACCTTCTACGGGTTTAAGATCGAGAAATTCGACTCCATCACCACTGCAGAGAAGCCGGAAAAGAAGAAGAAAAACGCTGAACCAGATGACTCGTGGTTGAAGTTCCGTGAGCAGCCGTCTATCTTTGACATGGAATGCAAAGATTGCTTCGCGCAATATGCAAGCGACAACGAGACACCCATGAAAAAATGGTCAGATGTTCGAGTAACACTGAAAGATGTTGATACACATCGTCTTCATTATGTGAGAGTGCCAATCTATCACATTGTGATCGACTTTGATATTCCGGACCAAGATGGAAAGAAGTGCTTCGAAAAGAATTTGGAAGCCGCCAGTAAGTGGCCTCAGACTTATGCAGAACTCTCTAAGTCTGGAGCCGGAATTCACCTCCATTATATTTATACAGGAGATCCGGAGAAGCTGAGTGCGGTCTATGAGGACCATGTGGAGATTAAGGTATTTTCGGGCCTGAGTAGCTTGCGAAGAAAGTTGACAAAGTGCAACAACCTTCCGATTGCAAGCCTGAGTTCGGGCTTGCCGTTGAAAGGAGATGGTAAAGTGATCAACTTCGAAGGAGTGAAATCAGAGAAGGAACTGAGAACCAAGATCCGCAGAAACCTCAATAAGGAGTATCATGCGGCGACGAAGCCTTCTGTTGATTTCATCTACAAAATCCTGGAAGATGCCTACAATAGCGGACTTCACTATGATGTGACGGACATGCGAAATGCAGTCCTCGCATTTGCGGCCAACAGTACCAATCAGGCGAACTATTGCATCAAACTGGTCAACAAGATGCGATTTAAGTCTGAAGAACCCTCCAAGCCTGGGGAAGACGGAGACCAGCCGATCGTATTTTACGATGTGGAGGTATTCCCGAATCTCTTCTTGGTGAACTGGAAGGTGCAAGGTGCTGGCAAGCAAGTTGTCCGCATGATCAATCCAAAGCCGAAAGAGATCGAGGAACTCATCAAGTTCAAGTTGGTTGGATTCAACTGCCGTCGGTATGATAATCACATTCTCTATGCTCGTATGATTGGATATTCGAATGAGCAGCTTTATACGCTCTCACAGAGGATTATCAACGGCTCTCCGAATGCGATGTTCGGAGAAGCGTATAATATCTCTTACACGGATGTCTATGACTACTGTGCCAAGAAGCAGAGCTTGAAGAAGTGGGAAATCGAACTTGGCATTCACCATCAGGAACTTGGTCTTCCTTGGGACAAGCCTGTTCCGGAAGAACTTTGGCCGAAGGTTGCCGAGTACTGCGATAACGATGTTATTGCAACGGAAGCGGTCTGGGATCACACGCAAGGCGACTTTGCCGCACGTAAGATTCTGGCACATATTGCCAAGATGACCGTTAACGATACGACCAATCAGCTCACTACCAGAATTATATTTGGTACGAACAAGCACCCTCAGGACGCCTTCAATTATCGTGATATGGGTGACGTTTCGCAGGTCTATGACGAGTTTGCGGACGTGCCCTTCGTGATGGAGAAGGAGTTCGATGACTTCACAGTATTCGACAAGCAAGGTCGACCGATATTCCCTGGCTACAAGTACAAAAACGGGAAATCGAGTTATCGTGATGTCGAGGATGTTGGCGAGGGTGGTCGTGTCTCTGCAAAGCCTGGTATGTATGGGTTTATTGCACTGCTCGATATTGCATCCATGCATCCTAGTTCGGCAATTGCAGAAATGATATTTGGTGAGGTCTATACACAGAGGTTTAAGGATCTGAAAGACGCTCGTGTGGCGATTAAGCATGAGGATTGGGACACCGGTCGAGTCATTCTCGGCGGTGCTCTTGCGCCCTTTATTGATCAGTTGGTTGCGGGCACAGCCGACTTCACGAAGGATGATCTCACGCAGGCGCTGAAGATCGCGATCAACTCTGTGTATGGTCTGACTGCCGCGAACTTCGACAATCCGTTCCACGATCCTCGTAATAAGGACAACATCGTGGCGAAGCGCGGTGCTCTGTTCATGATCAATCTCGAGCATGAGGTAGAGAAGCGGGGCTATACGGTTGCTCATATTAAGACCGATTCGATTAAGATTCCGGATGCGGATCTGCACATTATCGAGTTCGTTCAGCGATATGGCAAGATGTATGGCTATGACTTCGAGCACGAGGCAACATATGAGCGTATGTGTCTCGTCAACAATGCTGTTTATATTGCTCGCTATGCGACAGTCGAACAGTGTTGCGACCTTTATGGCGAGGATTACGTCATGAGCAAGAAAGATATTTGCAAGGACAATAAGAAGCATCCTGGCCAGTGGACTGCTACTGGCACTCAGTTTGCTGTTCCGTACGTCTTCAAAACCCTCTTCACACACGAGGACATTGTATTTGAGGACATGTGCGAGACAAAGTCCGTGCAGACAGCACTCTATCTGGACTTCAATGAGAATCTGCCGGATGTGAGTCAGTATGAGTTGATTCGATCTCTTCGATTTAAGGATCCGGAGAAGTTAACGAGATCGGAGCAGCGTCTACTGGACGAATTCGCATCTCTTACGGACGAAGTGCTTCGTGAGAAGATTGCGGAAGGCCACAACTACCAGTTTGTTGGTCGTGTTGGTCAATTCACACCGATTAAGGATGGTGCTGGTGGTGCTATCCTTCTTCGTGAGGATGCCAACAAGATGAAGAAGACTGGCGAACAGGAATTCGCCTCTGCTACTGGTGCCGACGGCTATCGATGGATGGAATCCGAGATGGTTAAGGTGAATCACAAAGAGGCAGACATCGATCGAACCTACTATGATTATCTTGTCAGCAATGCTCGCTATGAGATCGCGCAGTATGGTGACGTCGAATGGTTTGTTTCGGACGATCCTTATACACCGGAGCGCATTCATCCTTGGGAGACTGCTGAGGACGATGCCAAGATATTCGCCGTAAGGTAGTTCACGCGAAATAAACAACTCCTGTAATGGAGGTGATATGAATGAAATCTATTGTTCTATATGGATTGAAATCAGAGAAGGAAGCCTATCAGTGTACTCGTTACGAGATTCTCGGATGCGAGCGCATGAGCGTGACAGATTTACTGTTCACCGCAGGAGACTTTGCTGACCATTATGGTGTCAACATGGTTTATGCAGTGAACGATCATCACGGTCTGCGTGATTATTATCGTGAATCGATTCGAGAGGGTCACACCGAGCAGGATTCCATAGACTTCAAACTGTACCTGGAGCAAGCGGGCGTTCGTGTCTATTAACCAAATAAGAGAGATCTAGATATTCTAGGTCTCTCAACTTTTGAAATTTTGAAAGGAGATTCGTCATGGCTAACCGTGTCGAAAGAATTCTCGAGATCCCCAATGCACACATCTTCTATCGCAATTTCTCTGGCGTAGAGAAGAAGTACAATCCGGCCGGAAACCGAAACTTCTGCGTGGAAATCCCCGAAGACGCAATGGTCGATGATGTTCCTCTTTACCAGGTTCTTCTGGAAGAGGGTTGGAATGTTCGCCTGATGCCTCCTCGTAATGAGGGCGATGCACCGATGCATTATATTCAGGTGAACGTCAGCTACAAGAACGTTCCTCCGAACATCTGGATGATCGCTGGTCGCCGTAAGACTCGTCTGGACGAGGGCAGCGTCGATTCTCTCGATTATGCTGAGATCAAGACCGTTGATCTGGTGATCAATCCTTACAACTGGGAGCCGGGTCGAGTTAAGGCATATCTCAAGACGATGTATATTGAGATCGTGCAGGACGCATTTGCGGACAAATGGGCGGCCCTCGAAGGACCGGATATGTAAGGAGGTGCTGACGTGGTTTACTATGAAAACAAGTATACCAATCGCATTTTCGACGACAATGCCCTGAAGTTTGCCAAGGAAGTCTACGGCGATCAAGTCGATCAGGACATTGAGTGCGGGTATTTGCGTAAGCTCGATACCGAGCCGGACTGCGTAACCCTGATTCGCCGAGCATCCTTCTCTACGGCAGTTCGCCGTTATATGGAACTCAACAATGTCGGCTATAAAGAAGCCCAGGCTGGTGTTCGCAAGATTGTTGATACGATGAGTGGCACCAAGAAGAAGCACAAGCATGCCAAGAAGAATAAGGAGGAAAAGAAGAATGTCTGATCGTAAGTTCGTTCGTAATGCTCGTCGCAAGGGTGTCAAGGAAAGCACCTATGTCCGTAAGAGCTGGAATGAGCTCCAGATCGAGAAGATCGGCGCTACGGCTCGTAAGATCCATCAGGCTATCGGTACGCCTCCTCGCAGTCTTTGGAAGTCCCGTATTCAGAGCGTTGTCGGGGGCTAACCCCGCGAAATAAACAGCCTCTGTTATGGAAGGAGTTGATATTATGTTGAAGTGGTGGATCAAATTCAAGAATGAATGGCTCGATTATATCATACTTGGTATACTCGGACTAGCACTTGTGTGTTGGTTTAACATGGATAACATTATCGCAGCAACAGGACGTTGAGACCGAACTAGGTCTCTTCGTTCTTCGCGATTTTTACAACTCCTATAATGGAGGTGAATATATGAAATGGTTAACTGAGTTTTTAGACAGAGTGGCAGAATTCCTGATAACGGGACTGATCTGTACGATTCTGGCTGGAATGTGGGTTTACGTATTGTTGTATATGTAATCTCATAGAGGAGAGATCTGGATATTCTGGGTCTCTCCTTTTATGCTCCCTTAGCTCAGCTGGTCAGAGCAGTCGGCTCATAATCGAATGGTCCCGGGTTCGAATCCCCGAGGGAGCACCATCCATATTTTTAAAAAGGAGGAAACGCACATGGCTGAGAACAAGAAGGAGGTTTACTTCAATTACTTTTGTTGTAGTTGCAAGTATGCTCCAAGAAAGGAATCGAAAGATCCTTGTAACGATTGTCTGAATCAGCCCTGGAACACAGACAGTCACAAGCCGGTCAATTATGAGGAGGCGAAGTAATGCAAAGCGATTATCTGTCTTATCCGCACCGTTGCCGTCACTGTGAGTATGCCAATGAGCTCAAAAACTACAAAGCCGGCATTACAACCTATAAGTGCGAGAAAACGGGACTCATTGTCGAAGGAAGTCGAATCCCGGAATGTTACGCCTGCACATTCTTTAAGGAGCGAGCAGTATGAAAGCAAAAGAATACTACGAGAAGTACCAAAGCGTCATCGTTGTCGGGCTGAAGGGCAAGAAAGTCGACAAGATTCAGGAATTGGTGGCAGAACTCTATAACGAGACAATCCAGCTGATTGCGAATTCGAAGTCGCATGCCGATTCGGCGGTTGTCGGCATTTGCAAGCAGCAGTGCCAGAAATTCGATCGCATTGCAGAGCTATTTGAACGCGATTACGGACGTCGGATTCTGAAGAAAGGTGGTTTCAACACCACCCTGATGAAGCGAATTCCTGAATTGGAGGGTCGGCTATGATCATCCGAGCGATTAAGATCAATGAGGATGGATTCTGCGAGAAGTGTCCGTATCAGGAAACCCAGGATACACCGAGTCGATCCACATGCATTTCCTGTCGAATGAAGGAAAAGGATCCTCGACTCATCCTTTCGGAACTTGGAGTCGTAACGCATCTGGGAGCCAAGTATCTTGTGTGTTGCGATAATGCCGGTTATCTCGACTACGAACTCCCGGAACATCTTCGAGTGATGATCGTCGAAAAATGATTCGAGGAAATCTAACCGATTATCAGCTCGAAGCAATCGGGAAGATGTTCAACGGATGCATTCTCAATGGCGGTGTTGGTAGTGGTAAATCCCGAACATCCATTGCTTACTATTATATTCGTAATGGCGGGCAATTGGAAAAGGAAAAAGATCCCGGGATGAAAAACCCGAAAGATCTTTACATTATCACAACTGCCAAAAAGCGAGATACATGCGAATGGGAAGCAGAGTTTCCGTATTTCTTGATGTCGACCGATCCGGAAGTGAGTCGATATAAGAACAAGATCGTCATCGATTCATGGAACAACATACATAAGTATGAAACCGTGAGCGACGCCTTTTTTATATTTGATGAGCAACGATTGGTCGGAACCGGAGCTTGGACAAAGTCGTTTCAAAAGATCGTTAAACGGAATGAGTGGATATTGCTCACGGCAACCGCTGGCGATCAATGGACAGACTATGCTCAGGTGTTTATTGCCAATGGATATTTTCGAAATATTACGGAATTTCGGAATAATCACGTTGTCTATAATCACCATGTTGACTTTCCGCAGATCGATCGCTACGTGAACGAGGGCCGACTCATTCGACTTCGGAACCATTTGCTCATTCCAATGGATTTTGAACGCGAAACCGTACGTCATAACCAGGATATTCACGTCTCCTATGATGCGGTCGCGTACCATGATATTTGGAAAAACCGTTGGAATTATGAGAAAAATGAGCCGATGAAGTCTGCTTCAGAAGTCTGTTTTGCAGTGCGGAAGCTTGTAAACTCGGATGTATCCCGTCAAATTGCGGTGTTGGAGCTCTTTGAGGATCATCCACGAATGATCATCTTCTACAGCTTCGATTACGAGCTTGATATTCTGAAAGGACTATTTGAAAATGTGGAGTCTTGTGATACCGCTGAATGGAACGGGCATAAGCACCAGCCCATACCAGAAAGTAGCTCCTGGGTCTACTTGGTACAATATACTGCTGGATGCGAAGGTTGGAATTGTATCAAGACGGACACAATTGTATTCTACTCTCAGACCTACTCATATAAAGTGCTCGAACAGGCCAGAGGTCGGATTGACCGACTCAACACACCTTTCCGGGACCTCTATTACTATCACCTTAAATCCAGAGCTGGAATTGATTTAGCAATTTCCCAAGCTCTAGCGAAAAAGAAGACCTTTAACGAAGGTCAGTTCTTTGAAAGGAGAACGAAAAATGCTCTATAACTTCATTCAGATTCTAATCGCGCTGTCCGCGTTGGCATCGGTATTGAGTCTCATATGGATTTTTCAGTCAGACATCGATGATAAGCCGATCATTCTCTTGACGGTCACAGCATGTAGCTGTATCATTGCATTTGCACTCACGATCGTTTGGGCAGGAGGCTGGGTTGGATGAGTCAGGTTATTGTCAACATCATCGTCGCCATTCTGGGCATGGCAATCGGATTTACTGTCTGCTCTAAGGTGGTTGTCAATGGTCTATTCCAGAAATTCTATTCGGGATTCCTGAATGTGACGATCGACCCCGAGGACGGACAAGTCTATATGTCACTCGGACTGGACAAGCATCCAAAAGATATTTGCAAGTCTAAATTCGCTCTCTTCTGCATCAATCAAATTGACCCTTCCAAAGAGGACACGCAAAATAAACAAACTCCTTAATGGAGGTAACTCTAATATTTGAAAGGAGAGAAATTATGGAGGATAAACGTAATTTGCTGGAGGATCAGATTGAGGCACATCTGAAGAAGATGAAGACCCTCAATCCCGGAAGCGAAGAGATGGGAAAGGCAACAAGGGAGCTTGATACTCTGTACAAGCTTGCTCAGGAAGCGGACTCTGATAGGAGAAAGGCTCTTGCTGAGGATGAAGAGGTTGTTCGGAATGAACGCCGATTCGAATTCGAGCAGGAGAAGTTCGCATATCAGAAGAAGCAAGATCGAGTCAAGTCTGGCATTGAGATCGGCGGTTTGTTGCTCGGAACCGGAACGAGCATCTGGGCATTCATGAAAGGCATGAAGTTCGAAATGGATGGCGTCTTCAAGACGACCACGGTTAAGAACGTGTTCAACAAAATTCTGAAGTTCAAGTAACCCAGTTACAACCGAAAGGGGTAGACCAAACAAGGTCTATTCCTTTTCTGGTTGGATTGCGGTTGGATATTTTAAAGGAGGTTTTTGAAAAAATGTTTGGATGGTGCTATGGGTTCACAATCGACAAGGATGCTCCGCCTATCACGAACCCGAATCTCATCACTGGCGAGGGACGAGCTCGCGTTCGCGGACTAGACAAAGTCGAAGCGAATCATAAGAAGCATCTTCGTAAGAAGATGAAAATGGCTAAGACATCGAAAAGGAGAAATCGGACATGAAAGTTGTGTTTCGTCCATGCTGCAATAACTGCGGCTATGAATTTCAAGAACTGCAGGGCGTAACCGTCCCCAGTAAGCTAAGCGGGCATAAGCTAAAGAAATCGGCATCTTCTCGCGAAACAACGTTTTCACCATCGCATTGTCCGAAATGTCATGAACCAATTGAGGCGATTGTATATTTCGCAGAGTATAATGACGGGCTCATCTTCAACTATTCAAAGTCATTTAGCGATCAGTATACGAAGGGGTTAAATCTATGAAAGGAGAATTCGAATGCTGATAATCAAAAATGACACGGATAAGAAAAGGTGTATGTCCGCCTTTGGCGATAATGAGTTCGTTCTAACCAAGGACGAAGTTTTGGCACTTCTTAAAGGAGAAGTACTTGGAGATCCGGATTTCGATGAATATGGGACTTTTATTACGATGGAAAAGGAGGAATAGGACATGACTGTAATCTTCCGTCCACATTGTGGCAACTGCGGATATGAATTCGAACAGATCCTTGCTACAGCAGATGAGAAACCGCCATTCGGTCCAGTATTCGATCCTTGCTGCTGCCCAAAATGCAAGGCACCACTTAAAGGTGTCGTATATTTTACCACCACCAATGACAAAAAGTCTTTCCGATATAGTAAGGAATCTTCTGATAATTACGCAAAGGAGCTCGAAAAGAACTATGAAACATGATAAAATCATTCTTTTGGTCGGTCGTTCCGGCTCAGGTAAGTCTACGGTGGCGGATATTCTCAGTCGCCAGTACGGACGGTCCATACTTCCTTCCTACACAACGCGTCCAAAACGCTTTGAAAAGGAAGAGGGCCACATTTTCGTCAACAACATGTTCTACGAGAAAGTCTCTCGCTCGAGAGATATTGTGGCGTATACCTACTTCGATAAGCATCACTACTGGGCAACAACACAGCAGGTCAATGAGAATGATATTTACATCATTGATCCGGATGGTGTCGCGTTCTTCCGCTCCCATTACTTTGGACCGAAGCAGATCGTTGTTATCTGGTTGGATTGTGGTTGGATTTCTGCAGCAAGTCGTATGGCCGCGCAGGGTCGCTCCCAGGATGAGATCGAAAGACGGATTACGAACGACAATGCAGTGTTCTATGATCCGGCGATTGTTGGTCCGAATGTGATCCTTCACACCGACGACCACTCTCCCGAAGAGATTGCCAAGGAAATCGAGGAGGTTCTTGAGGCATGATTAAACTGGATATTCATGAGTATTGCAACGACTGTGATGGATTTGAGCCGGTCTTCACGCCTGGCGACAAACTCTATCATGACTGCAATACAGAACCGGTTCGGACAGATGGAATTGTCCGTTGCCGCTATCACAAACGTTGTGCTTCCATTGAGAAGTACCTGACCAAGAAATTGCCATGTCAATCTTAACATTTGTTCCTTGTGTGACACCATTTGTAGAGTGTCGCAATTGCGATAATTTCGCACCGATTGTCCGTATGTGTATGGTTGACAGCGGACTCGATTGCTCAAATCCCTGCCGATCACGCTACATGTTTATGGAGTGCCGAAACAAACAGCACTGCCGGACGGCTATGGAGGGAGATATTCATGAAGAAGATGAAGAGTAGGCTGCCAAAATGACTACATTTGTCTTTGAAGTGGGTACGGACGATCCGTGCGAGGTTTATATCTTAATCGATGGTACCAAGCGAGTCTATTATACTCGCTACGAAACTCCGGAGATTGCTAGAGCTGTTGTAGATGGACAGAATAGCACTCCGGGAAGAAATTTATGATAAGGAGAAAAGAAAAATGATGAATAACGCTACTTTTAGAGCAAATATGGAGAACGCAGTAAATACGGCAAATGCTGAGTGCAGCATGCCGGCCCAGGAACCCGGAATTCACGACCTTCTCGCTCGTCTGGGTGATCTCGCGAAAGAAAACCGAGGTCTCAGCTATCAGATTCGAGATAATCTCTTTGGTCTGATTCCGACTGAGGGCAATTCTTGTGAGAAAACGATCGGTTGCGCAAAGGACGCTATCGAGGACGCTATCGCGCGAGTCTCTGAAGCAAATGATATTCTTCGCTATGTCGTTGATCATCTGTAAAGGAGGAAAGCAAAATGATCTTTTGGTTAGTTGTATTATCGTTCGTCGTTTCCCTTGGGCTTGCCATTTATGTGGAAAAACGTTTCGGTGATTATTCATGGCTGTTTCTCGTGATTGCGTTTTTAAGTTTCCTTGTGTCCATCATAATGTTGGTTGTCATCATTGTCAACAACACCAACGTCGACTCATATGTTGCGGAGAATCAAATGCGATATGAGATGCTGGTGTATCAGTATGAAAATGATATTTACGACAACGACAATGACCTTGGTAAGCGTGATCTGATGGAAGATATTCAGGAATGGAATGAGGATCTTGCGCATCATCGTAAGGCGCAGGATGATTTTTGGGTCGGTATCTTCTATCCAAACGTTTATGACCAATTTGAATTCATCGAATTGAAGTAAAGGAGAGGGACATGATGAAATGGGAGGAACCTTAAATGACCGGGCCCGAACGAGACAAACTCATCGAGGAGAATCTACAACTCGTCTGGTATGTCATGGCCCGTTATTATCCCAGTACGATCAATTCTCCTGAGCGAGAGGACTTCTTCCAGATTGGTTGCATCGGATTGATATTTGCCGCCAATAATTACGAACCAGATTCTGTCAAGTTCAGTACATTTGCAGCAAGGAATATTCAATGCCGACTCCGAAACGAACTCCAAAGTCGTTATTCTCAATGTCGTACTGGTGAGACCTGTTCGCTGGATGCGCCCATTCAAGAGTTTTCGGATGGGACCATGGATATTCTCGGTACGATATCGGATGAGCGTTGGAATCCAGAGCACCAGGTTTACGATCTAGAGAAGTTTGAAGCAACTCTCACGAAAGCCCAGCTCGTGATATTTAAGCTGATGGTTGACGGGTTTAATCAATCGCAGATTGCTGAGAAACTCGGATGCTCTCATCAAAACGTCGCTCAAAAGATGGACCGTATCCGGTGTGAATTCGCTGAATTCTATAACTCTCCGGAATGGTACACTGGAAAACTCAAAACCAAACAAGAAAGGAAGACCTAGGAAAATGCTTAAATCGATCTGTGACTTCATTCGCCGTTTTACACATCCTCGAGAATGGTGTCATGAAGAAATGCAAAAGCGCGGCTCCATCGGCCCAAATGGATGCCCCGGTTTGGTTGGCGGGGATTACGAGACTGATTTTCTGCAATACGAATGCATTGGGTGCCCATATATTGATCCTAAAGTGTATTGCACGCACCCCGTGAGTTCTAAGTAAAGGAGAAAAACAATGCTTAAAGTAACAAACACAGAAGTCTTCGGCTGGGGGGCTGCGATCCGTGGAATGCGGAATCCGCTTGAGAGTTGGGCCAAGAGCGATAGCGGATGGCATGGCGAATTTATTTATGCGACGGGTATGCCTATATGGGATATCGGTCCTAATGACCTCACTCTCATGAAAAAGCTCATCGCTGCAGGCTCTGACCACAGTAAATTCATGCGTATGATCCACGTCCAGTGTGACTGGGAAGCACCTCTCTACTGGTGGAAAGAAGCCGATACGTACAAGGTCGGAACGGTCCGGAACTCCTGCAGTACAATGCATAAGATCATGGAACATGAGTTTACAATCGATATGTTCGCGCATGAGCATCTGGATGCGGGATCCATCGCAACATTAGACATGGTTCTGTTCGATCTGAATCAACTACGGATCCAGTATTTGGGGACTAATCTAAGTGAGGTATTTAGGAAGTCTCTCTGGTATCAAATCATCCAGCTTCTCCCCTCCAGCTACTTGCAGAAAGCTACGATGGATCTCAACTATGCAACTCTTCGCAATATGTATCATTCCCGTAAGGCTCATAAGCAGGACGAATGGCGTATTGACTTCTGCAACTGGGCCAAGACACTCCCGTATTCCGAGCTAATCACCATGACCAAGGAAGAACTGCTGGAGAGCATTAAGGAAGAATAACGGCCCAGAGGACGGCCTAGAAAGGATAATAAACATGGGGCTCACCAATCTTGATACGGCTCTCTTGGATATGATTCCAAGTGATTGTAAACTCTGTATCGAACGAAGTTTCGGTTATATCTATTTGACCCTTCGGCAAGGGGTTCGAACGCAAGCGGTTCGGATTCGTTCTAATGAGAGACCGACGGATGAAAACTTAAAAGCCGCCATTGCATTTATGGTGGACGAAATGAAAAAGGAGGAATAACGATGTGTAAAAACTGTGTTCACGAAAACGTATGCCAATACAAGACGGAGTTCGAGAATCTGAAAAATGATATCGCAAGGTCACTCCAACATTGGGCTCCGGATCGTTATGCCATCTCGATCGAGTGTAAGAATTTCCGTAGGGAGGGTATCGTGCAGAGGACGGTTGTCTACAATCAGCTTGTTTATATTCCAAGAGGATCTAAACCCAATTTGAATTGGGGATAGATATTCAAGATCGCTAAAACCGAGGCTGTATCTAACCACCTTTAAAAGGGTATTAGATATCTAAGGTCCTTTAAAAGGATCTAAGATGGGTAAAACCCATAACAGATATTTGAAAGGAGTAACAATGGAAACTAGAATTGAAAACTGGAACGGATATGATATTCGTTTTGTAAACCTGGATGGGGACTGGTATGCAGTCCTCAAGGATATTTGCGATGCATTGGGTCTTCGTACGGATGCTGTCGCTACTCGCATTCCTCCTGAGTGTATGGAGCGAATTGCCGTAACATCTGACCCCAGTTCAAATGGGGATAGATATGAACGTGATCACGTAAAGACGATTACTCGTCAAATGATCGGCCAGGATATCGGGCGTCGTCCAGGACAAAACCTTACTCGACGCATGCTTGTCATCAACGAATCCGGTATCTACGAAGCGCTCTTCGCTTCTCGCAAGCTGGAGGCTCGTAAATTCAGACAGTGGACTGCCGGGGTTCTGGGGAAACTTCGGAAGACCGTTGGCCTGGAGGGCTATGAAGTTCTGAGGATGACTGATCCGGACGTGCAATCCCAGATCGATTATATTCTCGATTCTCTTTACTACGATGAAGAGACCGGAAAGATTATGCGGTCTGTTACGGTCGCTGGAGGAGACGTTGAACAGGAGGTATTTGAATGACAAGGAAAGAGTGGGTCCAAGAGCATTATCCCATCAACATCAATAAGAACTATATTGCTGGCGTTTTAGGATGCCCCTATAGGTATCCAGAACTCTGTAAGTTAGACCCTAAAATCAAAGAATTCATGATTTGCCCGGGCATTCGCCGTGGAGTAAGATCAGACGGGGACAGGGCAGAATGCGACACATGCTGGAATACATCTTTACCTGAAGAAGGGGTTCACCCTTCCGATCAAGTCGAGATTCGAAAGACGATGGGCGAGCCGCATATTGGAGATACATTTTATACAATTGTTCCGATTGCATTGGGGAAATATCAACTTTATATTGTTGGCGAGTTTATAGTTAATCTGATGAGCAGTATAAACGATCGTCAAGTGAGATGTAGCGCATTTGATGATCGGCTTGCGTATCAATATACTTTCTTTTATGACCTTATTGACAAAACGATAAGCTTTAATTATGAAGTGCAGCGACAAGCTAAAAACACTCCCAATCTCGATCGATCTCTCTTCTTAGAACGTCGAGATGCTATTGAGGCACTCGATAAATGGACCGGGAATGTCGTTGATAAATCGTATTATTTCTTAAAGCAGAAAGGAGAATGACGATGACTCGTCGTGAATTCGTAATCCAAACCTATGGTGAGAATGTTGTGGACGAAGGCGTCTTCGGCGGAATCCAGGGCTGTCCTGCCCACTACAAGAAGCTTGTCGAGGCCGATAAGTCCATTATTTCAGGGGCAGCCTATGGTGCTGCTTGTATCATGAAACGTGGTCAGTTCACCGATGAAATCTGCGCCGAATGCTGGGATCAGGAAATTCCGGGAACGAAGAAAACCCGCCCGAATGGATTCCGGCTGGAAAAGAAGGAGAAGGCAGCGGAAGAGCCTGAACTTCCCATCAAAGAAGCCATCGATCGGGCTGTTTGCGACTGCGACACCTGCTCGCATCGGGATCTTTGTCGATTCGAACGCCAATTCCGTGGGATGACGAAACAGATGTACCAGCACTGTATTGAAGAGACGGCTCGGTATAATATCCCGGAACTTGGAATTCAGATGCGGCCGCTTCATTGTAAGCGGTATGAGCCAACTCCGACTATTGAGGCACTGGATACTGCGGTATTCCATCTAAAGGCACAGCACCTGACCGATGAGTTGATTCGCAAGATCTTCGATGAAGAGCCCAAGGAGAGCAAGTAATGGATATTATGAGTCGTGTATTCCTCGTCAATGAGGTTATGCTGTATCCTCCTTCGGAACGACGGAAACTCATTTACATCCACTCCAAACTGGTCACTTCTATCGAGGCTGACTTTTGTCACCAGTGCAAGATATTTGTTGCTGGCCTTGGCGGAGTGGAGGAAGAGTGTCGATTTGCCTGGGACTCAAATGCCCATCAATATCGGATAGTCGATAAATGGAACCAACTCAGCACGATGCCAGTATTCCAAAATTATGCAGAAGCTCGCAACTGGGCCGAAACACGAATGAAGGAAGCCGTTGCAGAGGGCTACATTGTTGCATTCCCGGAACGAAAGACAACCAAGAAACAGCCAAATCCACCAACGTGGAATCGAAAGGAGTAAAGCTATGGACATGATGGAATACCGGCATAAAGCCATGGCCTATTTAGGCCCGCTTCCGGCCTTCTCAACACTTGCTGGTGAAGAGGAGATCTATGGTATTGGTTCGGAAGGCACTCCGGTTAAAGTGTGCTCTAAGAGGCTTCTAGAGGCCGTTATGGGGCTTAACGGAGAGGCTGGAGAATGCCAGGAAATCGTCAAAAAAGCTATGTTCCACGGCCATGAGCTTGATATCGAGGCGCTTTTGCTGGAAGCGGGCGATGTTCTCTGGTATCTCACCGAGCTCTGCAATGAACTCGGGATCAGCGTGGACACCATCGCTAAGCTCAATCTGCAGAAACTGAAAAATCGGTATCCGGACGGCTTTACGCACGAAGCCAGCCGTGAAAGAAAGGAGTAACATATGATCACTTTATTGTTAGCTATCGCTCTAGGCTTGGTCCTCTTGGCGGAAATCATAGACGGTTCTACGAACAAATTCGGTTTTCTCGCTGTTGTTCCTGGCGTTCTGGGTGCCGTATTCGCCATTATATTTGGTATCTGGACTCTTTGGAATATCATCGTTGTCGCTTCCGGATTCGGCATTCAGGAGAAAATCGGAATCTACGAAGAGCAGAACACACAAATCGAGCAGTCCATTGACGCAGCCGTTAAGGCCTATTGTGAGCATGAGCAAATCACTTACGTACAGATGTCGGATGGCGCTGTTGCTCTTGTGGCCGCTGCTTATCCTGAGCTTGCTAGTAGTGAGCTCGTCAAAACACAAATGGATATTTGGACGTCCAATTCCAATGAGCTGAAAGAACTAAAATCCGATCTTGTGGATTTCCATCGCGCCCAGTATTTCTTATATTTTGGAGGTGAGTTAAGTTGACTTATTGGCACGTTGAAATTACATTAGAAGGCGATAAGCGTTATGCTGCCAATATGCCGAAAACGAGTCCTGATCAGAAGGTGACAGATGTTATTCAGCAGATCTGTCGTGTTCCCTATCCAGTATTTGAGGACTCCGAAAACGAATACACATACAC
>OHSJ01000323.1_pt1 | contig 22080 bp, 30 predicted proteins | sample 1578561 | NCBI WGS metagenome assembly OHSJ01 (sample SAMEA3879571, study PRJEB24766) | human gut metagenome | biome: human-associated habitat; feature: feces | place: USA | collected 1985/1987 | reverse complement strand
CCGCCGGTATCACGCCGGGAAGCTGGTGAAGCCTGTGCGCGAGATAGAGGTTCTGCCGGAGCTGGACAGCCGCGACAAGACGCGGTTCAGTGCTACGCTAGCTGCCATGGGAGCCGACGAGGCCGGGCGCCGGGTGTCCCGCCTGGAACGCTGGAGCCGGGAGGGGATGGATTTGCTGGAGCGGGTGGATATGAAGGGGAATGCGATTTCCGCGGCTATTTTGTACGATGCGGTTTACCGGAAGATGAAGCGTGAGACGCCGGACGCTACGGAGGCCGAGCTTGACGCGGCCGCCATGGCGGAGGTGCGGCGCTCCCTGTCCCGCAAGGGTCAGCCGATGACGCAGCTGCAGAAGTCCCTGGCCGCGCAGCACCGGACCTGGATGCAGGCGGGGATGTTGTTCCTGGGCGGCGAGTCAATCAATACGATGGGCAATGTGTTTTCCCTGGCCCGCAGCGGGCAATGGGGGAAGGCTGGGTTGATGTGGGTTTCTCACGGGATGGTGCTGGCCCTTCTGAATGGCCTGCTTAATTTCATGACCGATGACGAGAAGCGCCGCCGGAAGAGGGAGTGGTGGCACGCCCTGTTTGATGTGGTGATGGGGCCCGTGATGGGGATTCCTGTTGTGAGCGGGCTGGCTGGTGAGGGCGTGAGGCAGCTTGCGAAGCTGTGCGGGTATCATGCTTTTATGCCGGGGAATAATTTGCTGGTGCCGTTTTCCAATGCGGCGGATATCGGGAAGGCGTTTTCCAATGCTTGGAAGGTGTTTGACGGCAAGGAACGGCCCTGGGAGGATGACGCCCTTTCTTTCCACGAGCTTTTACGCACCGCAACGGCGGGGACGGTGGCTTTTTCTCCACGGACAACCAAGGGGGGCGCCGCTGCGGTAGGAGCCGCCCTGACGATGGCGCTTCTGCTGAATGTGACAGAGTTTGCCCTTAAAACAGTCCGCAGCGTTCAGGAGAACGGTGCGGATTGGGATAAGTGGGTTGGAAGATGAATCCGGCGAAGACTTGAGTTTTTGAGGATATAGGAATACCTTGGAGAAATGAAAGGTTTGCTGATTGCCGTTTGTGTTCTCCTGGGGCTGGCATTGTTGCCGATGCCCTACGGCTATTATATGTTCCTGCGGTTGGCTGTGTGTGCTTACGCCATATTTGTGTTTACCCAGGAGCAGAAGAAAGGGGTGTGTTTCGGGAGCGTATCCGCTGCCGCTATTGCTCTGCTTTACAATCCCGTCTTCCGGGTGCATTTGGAGAAGGAGGTCTGGATGTGGGTGAATATAATAACCATATTATTATTCATCATTGTCTCGTTGCCATGGAGAGAGTTTGCAGAGACAAGAAGAGAACGAACAAGGAAACTTAAAGAGGAAGCAGAGAAAAGGAATGAGGAAAAATTTTATGGAGTGTATTATAAATATTTTAAAAGTAATTTGCTTCTTCCGAATTACTGTGTAAGATGTAAAGAAACTATAGACATATCTACAAGCAAAGATTTATTATGTCCTTCTTGTTATCAAAAAGTTCAAGAATTTATAAAGCAAGAAGAGAATGAATTTACGAAGACGGGAAATCTTCCCATGAAATTGAATTTCAAATGTAAACATTGTGGGGCGGAAGAAAGAACAAGATCGTTTACATTTGGATTTTGCAAACCATGTTATTGGTCTCTTTGCGAACTTGAGTCAATCGCGAAGAAAGATTTAAAAGGCTATGAGCGATATAAAAAACATGCTAGCTATAAAGAAACAAGGACGGATAAAAAAAAGATCTATTGGCGTCCAGTATGAAAATAATGTTAACAGGAAACTCTACTAACAAGGAGTAGAATATCTTATTTGGTATTTTCTCTAAGTGTTTTTCTAAATAGTTTTCCAAAACGACTAACAGTGTATCTTCTGGCTTCTAAATTGATGTTCTCTACACCAGTTTTATTTTCCACAATCCCCACAGAAACATTGTACATAGGAGAAAATGTAGGAAATTCTAAATCTACATAGTCAGCTTTGTACCATAATAAATATTTAGCATTATGATTGATGTGGGTAACAGTTCTGTCCCCTGTTTTTTCTGAAACCGAGCCTGTAGCTACTCTAGTATCCCACCCTTCTTCCTTCAGGATAGATTTCATAGATCCCAAGACACCGGAGTTACCTCTTGGCATTACAATGGTTTTATTATTTGCGTCAAGATACGAGTCCCTTGAAACATTTTGTGAGTAGCAAGACGTGAGAAGAAGTAGGAGCGGAAACAGGGTTTTTGTAGGCATACCCGAACGCTATTCTTTTTTTGGACAAAAAACAATAAAAAACCGCCCGCGTTTCCCAACGTGGACGGCTAACGGAAAATAAAAAAGAGGGTTTATCTATAACATATTTTCCCGGAGCGTCAAGCTTTCTCCCAGCGTTCCAGCGTCTCCACGTACACGCCGGAGATTTTGCCCTCCGCTATGGGTTCCACATCATTATAAGCGGGGTTGATGGACTTGAGGAAATATTCCATTTTCCCGGTTTCCGGGTTTTTACGCCTGGCAAGTTTTTTCAAGGTGTAGTCATTACCCTCGTTATAGACTACCAGGGATCCCGGCGCTGGGAACAGGTAGTCTTCATATTTTTTGATAATGACCAGGGATTCGTCCGGTATTTCGGGTTCCATTGATTTGCCGTTGACTCGTAAGACGAATTCGCCCCTTTCCAGAGGACGATAAATGCGAATGTCCTGCGGGACAGTCTCGCCAGACGAAGGTTTGCCGGCTGCCGTGTTGCCGACTACTTGAGTGGTGTAATCCAAAGAGGCAGAAAATGAGTCAATAGCTTTTGGTGTGAATGAGAAGTTTTTCTGGAGAGAGTCAGCCAGGTCTAGAACAAATTCTTCGGCAAGTTGTGCAATGGATTTTCCCGGATGCAGTTTTTGGTATTCCTTAATGGTTTCCCATTCTGATTTTGAGAATTGAAGGGTGAGAGTTTCTACACGCCGGAGGTTACGACCTTCTTTTTCTGCTGTGTTCGGCATCATGAGTTGATTGATCAAAATAATAGCTCTCGCTGGAAGTGATCTATCAGAAGATAACCATGAATCTACGGTTCTTTTGTCGACCTTGCATTGTTTGGCGAGCCAGAAACGATCTTCGCCAATATCTTTGAGCCATTTTTTAATGTCTTCTTTTGTCGGCGTCATGCGTTGATATTACGATATTTTGTAGAAATGTAAACACTTAAAATCGGGGAATATTATACGCCGTGTGCAAAAAATGGGTTGAAAAATTATACACACCGTAGTAATAAATAGCCATGGACACGACACCCCGTGTGAAAATAGAAATACCAGTGCCCCCCAGCAAGTGGTTAGGAATGGTGGCTGATGCTGCCAGAATGACTAAAGAGCAATTGATTTGCTCCTTATTTGCTCGAATGGCTCAAGAAGTGGTGGAGACGACAAAGCTCCCCCGTCCGAAGAACCCCAAGAAGCCCGCGGCATGAACATGAAAACCTCCCCCCAGGAAAGAACCATGAATACAAATACTGAATTACCGAAGAATGCAAAGCTGCTTACCGTGGAGGAAGCGCAGGAGCTAGTGAATAATAATTACCGCTATTATGTTAATGGTGATGGTCTGGTAAAAATACAATATTCCATCTCTCCGCAACCTCTACATGGAACGGAGTTTCTTGTAGTTGGAAGTGAAGAAGGCAAATGCCTTATCGCCCAAAGAAAGGAATTTTCAGCTGCGATAAAATCGCAGACAACTTGCGATCAATAGTTTCGGCCTGAGATTTGCTTGCTGTGTTTTTCTTTAATACATCAACATCTTTTTTCAGTTGAATGATTTTTCCATTTATATCTATAAGGGCCTCTTTGACAAATTGCTGAAATTGATATTCTTCCATATTCATAGCGGACTAATAATAATAAAATAAGACTATTTCACAATCATAAATGCTGCCAGGGGAATACGAAATCCATATTCATAGCACTCTATCCCTCAAAGCGAGAGCAGGCAGCACCAATTTCCAACAAATAACCAATGATGAACCCGGCGGACACTACGACGACTGAACCATGGAAGAAGCCCTGATCGAAGAATTGAAGCTGCTCGGATGGCACGAGCTTTGACTAATCGCCCGGCCCAGGTGGGGCCTAAAAACCAAAATACACAAATCGGTAGATAAGAATAATACGGTCTGGCAGGCGCGGGGCATACCCGTCCGGGCGGCCATTTTAATTAACCGAACATGAGCACGAATGAAAAAACGTTGAAGAGTCTGGCGGAGGCCCTGGAAACCATAGCCAGGGTGCTTAAGGAGGCTGCTTCTTCTCCTGTTCCGTCCTCCCCGGAGGCAGCGAGCGTGGGAATGTGCTGCACGGTGGACGAGTACGGGAGTGCGAGGGATGTCGCCGAGCGGTTCCATTACTCTTTGAGCGGGATTACTCCTTACCTGGAAAAAGGGGTGAGAGAAGGAGCTATCAAGAGGTTCGGCGGCCAACTCCAACCAGGCGGCAGACGGAGTGATTACCGCTACAATATGAGGCAGGTCGAACAATTTCTTTTAACAAATGGCAAATGAATATCTTTTTCAAGTTTTTGGGAGCCTGCTCCTTTGGTTTTTCCGCTGCGTGCCTGTTCTGGCTGGCGGTAGAGCTGGATAACGCCGAGTTGCAGGCCGGCAAGAGCCCGCATTCCGGGTTTTGCCCGGAGTCTCCCACTCCCATGAAAGCTTTTGACGGCTTGGAAAAACCGTCCCGCTCCACGCGGATCGTGGAAAGCAATAACCAATAGAATACCAATACAATGGACAATACCGAAGAAAAGAATGCGCAGTCCTGCACGCCGGACGAAGCCTGCTGCTGCGATACTGTTGCATCCACAAAAGAAGAAATCAGCGCCGCGCTTGATAACCTTGTTGATTTGATTAAGCGTTACGATGGGCGCGCTATTTTTTCCGCCTTTTTGGAGGTCCCGGAAGAAAGAAAAACTCGGCACATATTAGAATCCTCCAGCTCCGTTTTTCAGTCTGAGAGAATGAATTTCAAAGTTTACGGGTGGACGAGCGCTTTCGGCTATCTTCTCAAAGCAGGCGAATGCTTTGAGGGCAATGTAAAAACTATGGGAGAAGGCGTCCGTTTGTTCCTTGAACAACAGCAAAAAACGAAAATGAAGGATCGGATGAATCCCATTGCCGCCATGCTCGGAATCGCTGGTTGCGAGTGCGAGGAATGCGAAGACTGATTCGTCATCTATTATTAACTATTAGATCATCAATATTATGAGTGAAGTAACTAAACGACAAGTGCCCGGAGATGTCTTTTTCGAAGGACTTTCCGAGATTAACGAAGGGGCCCTTTTAGAAGCCCTGGACACCAAGATGACCAGCCTTGTTTCCGCCGTGCTGGCAACCGGGAATAATGGATCCCTGACTCTTAAGCTGTCCGTGAAGCGCAAAGGCGGCGTGAATCAGGTGGTGATTGAACCGAAGGTTACGGCCAGCATCCCGGATCCGACGATTGCCCCGCGCATCATGTTTGCCGATACCTCCGGCGCCCTGCATACGGACGACCCCGCCCAGGGGAAACTGGACCTGGATGCTCCTGTGAAGGTGACATTCCCGGCTGCTGCCGATGTTGATGCCGGAGTCCCCGCCAAGGTAGCTAAGCGCGCCTAAGTTCCCAACAACCACATAACAACATAAACATTATAGAATTAAATTATATGGATAACTTGAACGAAGAAACTCTGGCAGCCGTACGCGTGCAGGAAGTGGCGAATGGCCGTGCCGCCGTCGTGCCGGATGGATATACCCTGTATCATCTGGATTGCCTGGGCAATACGCCCCCTCGCAAGGCCGGCAGTGTTCAGCTGCTGGACCTGGAAACGCTGGCAGATTTCGTGAAGGCGGAAGATGCCGAAAATGGCGTCAGGAGCGTGATTTACGTGAGCGACAGAGAAGTAAACGCCGTGCTCAATTATTATTCCCCCGATGGTAATGGATGGGGGGACCACCAAGCCACTATGCAGCTCAACAAGACGGTGGAATGGGAGAATTGGACCAAATACGACGGCCAGGGCATGAGCCAGAAGGATTTTGTGGAATTCCTTGAAGAGAACAGCAAGGATGTGATGAAGCCCACCCCGTCTGAAATGCTGACGCTGGCGAGCAAGTTCGACATGCACCGCAAGGTGGAGTTTAAGTCCGCCTACCGGGCTTCCGACGGCGAAACGAAGCTGACTTATAACGAAACGGTGGATTCCAAGAGTGGAGAATTGAACGTCCCCCCGGAGTTCACGATTGCGATCCCGGTTATTCGGGGCGCTGAAGGAGATACCACGTATCAAATCAAGGTGCGCCTGCGTGTGCGCCTGGCTGATGGGAAGCTGTATTTTGTGTACCAGCTTGTCCGCGCGGACATCCCGGAACGCAATGCGATTAAGGATATTGCCGACAAGCTGGCAAAGGATCTGCCGGAGAACCGGATTCACCGCGGCGCCGTGTGCCTGTGTACGAAATCCTCCTTCACCGGAGAAATCGACCGATAAAGTGAGTTGGCCGGGGCCAGCGCCAACTGGTCCCCGGCCTGTTATCAATAGCTAACCAATAGAATACTAATAACGTGAATACCAATACAACAAACGAACTTTCCAATCAAGCGCCGGGCAATCCGTTTGCCGTTCAGGCTTCCGCCGGAAGCGGGGCCCTGGCTGCCATGACGAGCAATGCAGCCGTTACTTCCGTGCTTGCGTCGATCTGGATTGCCAAGCAGTTTCCGCGGAATTTGGCCGAAGTGACCTTGAGGATGAAGCAGGCTTGCGATCAACCGAAATTGGCGCAGTCCGCCACTTATTCCTACCCTCGCGGAAATACGACCGTGACGGGCCCCAGCATCCGTCTGGCGGAGGCGCTGATCGGGGCCTGGGGGAATGCGGAAGCCGGATGGAAGGAGGTTGCCCGGCATTGGGATCCCAAGGGCGCGGATGGAAGCGGCTGCAATGTGTCCGAATGTCTTGCCTATTGTTTCGACAAAGAGACCAATGTCAGGAGGGAAATTGCTTTTTCGGTTCCTCACACCCGCGACAAGAACGAGTATGAGGGGGGCAGGAAGGTGATGAAACGTGTTGCTTTGGACAGCGAACGGGATATTTACGAACTCTGCGCGAATATGGCTTCCCGCCGAATCCGCGCCTGCATTTTGCAGGTGCTTCCCGGGTGGCTGACGGATGAAGCTATGGAAGCTGTGAAGATTACGCAGGAGAACGGATTCAAGCGGAGTAAGGATGATATTCTCCGCTCTCTGGAAGCTAATTTTTTAGTCTATGGAGTGACGCGTGCCCGGCTTGAAGCCAGGTTGGGTCACAAACTGGAAGAAATGTCCGTAAATGAATTGCGGGATTTGAGCAATGTTTATAACGGCATTGTTGAGGGGGTAAGGAAGGTTAGAGACGAGTTCCCCGTAGATGACCAGCCCGCCCGTGACCCCTCCCTGCCGGAGACTCCTGCATCTGCCCACGCTCCAAAGGCAGCTCCCAGGACGACGCAGGCCCCGCCGCCTGTAACCGCACCGGCGCCGGAAGACGGTATTCCCGGACTGGATGTGCCGGAGGATGTGCCTTCCTTTGGTTCTTTTGAGCATTAACTCCTGACTTGTTGACGATGATGGACGCAATGGAAATGATCAGGGATGAACGTCAGGGGCTGCCCAGCGCGAGCGGGATGCAGCGGCTTTTCCTCTGCCCCGGAAGCTGGAATGCAGAAAGGAAATGCCCGATAGACGAAGAGAGCGAGGACGCCGCCATGGGAACTATCCTGCACGCTCACATGGAACAGGGGACGATGCCGGAAGACCCGGAGGACGCCGAGGCTGTGGCCTGGTGCCGCGAGATGGAAAAGGCCCTGTGTGAAAAGCACTTGGGGATGAAAGAAAACTGGACCGATGTTCAGACGGTGCGGGAAGTGCGTCTATTTGAACGGGACCGTCTGTTTTCCGGAAAACCGGACATGGTGGCTGTTTGGGACCGCAAGGCTTTGGTGGTGGATTACAAATTTGGACGCATTCCTGTTTCTCCAGCGGAGTGCAATTTGCAGTTGAGCGCCCTGGCCGTGCTGGTGATGGATGGGCACGAGGCGTACCATGCGGATGAGGTGTTTGTGTGCATTTTGCAGCCTTACGCGAGCCGGAAGGAGCCTGCCGTTTGCCGGTACACCCGCGAGAGCGTGGAGCAGGCGCGGGCGTTTTTCCGGGCCTGCATTGAGCAGGCGCAGGATGAGCACGCCCCGTTGAAGCCCAGCGAGAAGGCTTGCCGGTATTGCCGGGCCCAGTCTTCCTGCCCGGCGGTGAAGCTGGCTTTGGTGCAGGTGACGTCCGGGGATTTGACGGCGGCCTGGGAAGAATGGTCTCCCGAAAAACGGAGGGAAGCCTACGATCTTGCCAAACTGGCGAAGAAGTGGGCGGCTTCCGTGGAGTCCAAGGTGAAGGCAGATCTGCGGGCCGAGGTGGAGATTCCCGGTCTGGTTCTGGCTCCCGGCAAGAAGGCGTTTACGGTGACGGATGCCGCGGCGGCTTTTCAAATTCTTAACGGTTTGTTCCCCGACGACATCACGGCGCAGGCGTTTACGGCCTGCTGCAAGGTAGGGATTACCGATCTGGATAAGCTGGTGCATTCCGTGCGTAAGGCTGCGGATGCCGGCGCCAAGGTGGCCGAGTCCAAGGATTGGCTGCGTAAGACGCTGGCGGGATGCGCGGAAGTGAAGGTTTCTGACGGATCCGTGAAGGAAGTGGAAGGAGGTGCGGCATGATGACCACGCTGACCATTACTTTGCCCCACACGCCGCGGTGTTTGTCCCCCAATGCGAAGGCCCCTCTCACGCAGAGGGGGGCCATTGTGGCCGGTTATAAGAAGACGGCTGCCAAGAGCCGCGCCCGGAATATAGCCTGGGGCAGGACTTGTGAAGCCCTGAATGGCCGGAGGATGCAACCGACGCATTACCGGGTGATCTGGTTTTTCAAGGGACCGAAGCCGGACGCGGATAATTGCCTGGCGCGCTGCAAGGCGTATCTGGACGGGGCCTGCAAGGCTATGGGCATTGACGACAGGACGCTGGATTGTGCCGGGATTGACCGCGTGCATGACCTGGACCGGGCAGGACAGGTGGAAATCGTGTTTGAAAGGAGGCTCGCATGAAACTGACGCCTGAACAGAAAGCTTTTTACGAATACGGAAAAGCAGTCGAAACTCTCGAAACCAGAATTGAAAGGATTCGCAATAATGCCCGAATACGATTTAAAATGGAATATCACGAGCTGCCACTCCAATTTCGCGGAGGCTTATGGGACGACTTTAAGTTGTACAATGTTATCGGTGACGTCCGCCGGAAGCGGGCCGCATGCAGGGCGTGGGTGCATCCTATGCGACGGAGATGCTCGAACTGTAAACATGAGCTAACGCAGTACAAGTTCTGCGCAGCCTGCGTCCATGAAGGATGGCCTGTTTACTGGGAGCCAAGAAAGGAGGATGAGTGAAAGTCTGTGTGAATTACAGTGGTGGCCTTATGTCTTGGGGTGCAGCCAAGTTAGCCGTTGATCAGTATGGGCCGGACGAAGTAGATTTAGTCTTCGCCGACACCGGGATCGAAGATGAAGATAATTACCGCTTTATCGTCCAAGGTGCGGGTGCCTTGGGATGCCAGCTTCACATTGTCCGTATGCGCGGCCATAAAGGAGCGAAAAATCCGGATGCTTATATTACTCCGTGGGAACTGTGTACTGGGCAGGATGGTTCAGGCGGAGAGGGCATGATGGCAAATTCCCGCGTGGGATTTTGCTCAATATTGCTCAAACGTAAACCGCTAGACACATGGATGCGTAAGCATTGCACACCAGAAACTCGTATCGTTATTGGGTTTAACATTGAAGAAATAGAACGGTGTGAAAGGCTCCGAAAAAACAAACCGGAATGGAACTGGTGGTTTCCACTGACTGAAAAATCTTATTCCTACTGCGAGATTAAAAGCTGGTTGGAAGGATACAATGTCAGGCTTCCAAGGTTATACGACATGGGTTTTAACCATGCAAATTGCGGCGGTTTTTGTTTCAAAGCGGGTATTGGTCATTTTGTAAATCTTTTGGAAAAGATGCCGGAGAGGTTTGCCTTCCATGAAAGGATGGAACAACGATTTCGAGATTCAACCGGGAAACATAATACCATTTTAAGGAGAACTGTTAACGGGGAAAAGATATTTTATCCTCTATCTCAACTCCGCCAAGACTACCTTCAAGGTTTGGTGAGACCCTCCGATTTTCGAATGCCGTGTGAGTGTGGAGTCATGTGGGAACAGCCAGAATTTAACCTGATGAATGGAAAGGAGGGAGAGTGAATGAGCTACATCTTTTCGCGGGCGCTGGTGGAGGCATACTTGGAAGCGAGCTGCTCGGATTCCGCACCGTTTGCGCTGTCGAACTTGAACCCTATCCCGCAAGCGTACTGCTCGCCCGACAGAATGACGGCTTACTCCCGCCTTTCCCGGTTTGGGATGACGTACGAACCTTTGACGGACGACCGTGGCGCGGCCTTGTTGACGTGGTATCTGGAGGCTTCCCGTGCCAGGACATTTCAGCCGCAGGAAAAGGCGCCGGCATTGACGGCGCCCGCTCCGGCCTCTGGCGGGAAATGCACCGAATTATCAATGAAGTACGACCGGAATTCGCATTCCTGGAAAACTCACCTCTGCTTGTGGGAAGAGGACTTGCCAGAATCCTCGGTGACCTTGCCCGCATCGGGTATGATGCTGCATGGTGTGTGCTGGGAGCTGACGCCGTTGGATTACCCCATCGCCGCGCCAGATTATGGCTTCTTGCCCACCATGCGTGCATGTATCGCCAAATATGGACTGTGTTGGAAGAGAGCGGAGGAAGGCAAACCAAAAGGGAATTTGGAAGATTACCTGGCATATCTCTATGTCAGGAGCGGTGGGAAGCGAGTCAGGGGGATGTGTGTGTCAGCGTCTTTCGCCGCCCTGATGATGGGGTGGCCCCAGAAGTGGACGAGCTTAAAGCCCTTGGCAACGGGCAAGTTCCTGCAGTGGCGGCAACTGCATTCCGGGTTTTGCTTGGCAGATTCCAAGAAGGAAAGGAGGGGGAATGAAAGCCATTCTTGACGCCTGCTGCGGCTCCCGCATGTTCTGGTTTGACCGCCGCCATCCTGACGTGGTGTTCATGGACCGCCGGGAGGAAACGCACATGCTTTGCGACGGGCGAACCCTGGAAATCAAGCCGGACGTCGTCGGGGACTTCCGGAAGATGCCTTTCAACGACGGGGCGTTTCGCCTTGTGGTATTCGACCCTCCGCACTTGATTCACGCCGGGGAATCGTCCTGGCTGGCCAAGAAATACGGAAAACTGGACAGGGAGACTTGGCAGGAGGATTTGAAGGCCGGTTTCCGGGAGTGTTTCCGGGTTTTGGAACCGGGCGGCGTTCTGGTGTTCAAATGGTGCGAGGATCAGGTTTCAACCGCAGAAGTGCTGAAACTGGCCAGCCATGAACCTTTGTTCGGGCACCGCCGCGGGAAGACCGTCTTCCTGGTCTTTATGAAATCTACAACCCCCAACTGACGCTTTTTTGATATGGAATACATGAACATCCCAACAGCCTTGTTTTCCAGCCCTGAATTCATCGGAGCTGAACCAATCCAGCGCGCTACATGGATTGCCCTGTTGGCGTGGTGCTGCACCCAAGAGAACGGCGGAATCATTGAGGGGTGCCGCTCCTGGGGCATGCGCCGCTGGATGCAGACCTGCGGGGTGATGGACAAGGAAGTCATGAACGGCGGGGAACTTTACCACTTCGACGGAGACAACCTTGTTGTTTTTGGCTACCCCGGAGGCGTACAAGAGCTTCTTGAGCGAAAGCGAGTTATTGCCCGCGAAAATGGCAAGCTCGGAGGGCGCCCCAAGAAAACCCATGTTGAAACCGACATGGAAACCGAAGAGAAACCTACGTTGGTTTCTGAATTAACCGACGTAGGAACCGAAATAGGAACCAATGTAGGGGCCAACATCCAAAACCGGAAGAAAGAAAGAAAGGAAGAAAGGAATATAGGGGGAGAAACTACTACGGTGGACAGTACACCGGGGGAAGAAGCGCCCGCTGCTCCTGTGCTGCCTGCCCAGTCTTTCCCGAACCGGGAACGCCTGAACGACGTCCGGGGGATGCGCTGCGCCGACAATCACGCGGATCTGGGGGCTTCTCCTAGTGCCGCCAGGTTCATGGCTGCCTGTTTGGAAATCAACCCTTCATGGTCCCGGACAATGCCAACTGCCATTGAGCAGGCAGCCGCGCTTGAGGCGTACCGGTCTGCACAGGGCCGGGTAACGCCACGAGACATGGAGATGTTGAGGGATTATTACGCGTCAGGACTGACGGAGGACTGCAAGAAGAAAGCTTTTTGGCGCCCGGACAGCCGTAAGAAGTTTTGGGAGTGCTTCGGCGACGTTTTGACGCATGCCGATAGGTGGGCGAAGGAAACACGCTGGAAGCCGGCATCCGCTCGGAAGAAGCCAAAACCCGAAGAACCACGGCAGCCGGAAGGGCCTGTTGTGGATGTCGTGGACGCTGCGGCAGAAATTGCATCTCTACGGGAGGAAATGGGAATAGGAGGTGACGAATGAAGCAGTCAGAGTTTCTTTTCTCAAAAAGGATGAGGCTGAAAAATGTTCTGCGTGCCCTGTTGCGCCAGAACAGGGAATGTTCCATTTCCATGTATCTTTTGTTGCTCGAATTGGACGAAGGGGAGCTTTCTTCTTTGGCTTTGGAGCGCCGCCTTGGAATCAAGGCTGTGCGGATGCTTATTCACGAAGCGCAGAACCGGAAAGACCGCTGGATTACATACAGAGAGGAACCGGGCAGCGGCAAGATGTGGAGGTTGACAAAGGAGGGACGAGGCGTGTTAAATCGGATGCGGAATCAAATTGGCGAGATATGACGGATGGCGGGTTGAGCAAGGAGGAATTGGATTGGTGCGCCCTGGTTGTTACGGGTGTGACAAAGGGCGAGGCAGTTAAAAAGGCGTTTAACAGAAGCGATTTATCGGACGCGGCGGCAAGGCAGAAGGCGTCAAGGCTGTCACGGAAGCCGGAAATTGTCACAGAGTTGTCACGCTTGAGACAGGCAACGGAGCAGGCGCCGGCGTTGCGGAAGGATCTTCCGGCCATTCTGACGCGGCAGGAGGTAATGAAGAGGGTGCTGGATGTGGTGGATGATGCGGAGCGGGACGGAGATAAATTGAAGGGCCTGGAGCTTTATAGCAAGCTGGCTGGATATTCCCAGCCAGAACAGGCCGTTCAGGTGAATGTGGCCGTGGGTACTTCTTTTTCCGCCGTGATGGAGTCGATCGAGAAAGGGGAGCAATAGAAAAGCCGCCCTTTTTTTGTCCGGTTAGATTGTAGGATTCCCTATATAGCGGGGGTGTGGGCGCCCGTGGCATGGTGCCTTTGTGGATGCAAATGATACTCCTTTGACGCCGGATCAGGCGGATGTGCTGAAAAGGTTTCTTTCCGATTCTGCCGCCCGGCTGAATCACCTGTACTGGATTATTGACAAGGATGGGCGCCCCGTCCGGTTCAGGATGAATTGGGCGCAGCGGGAGTTGCACGATACGGCCCATACGCGCAATAATATTTTGAAAGTGCGCCAGTTGGGGCTTTCTACGTATATTGCCATGCTGATTCTGGATATGTGCCTGTTTCGCCCGCAGTTTAAGGCGGCTATTGTGGACAAGACTCTTACGGACGCGGAGGCGAAGGTTGCGAAGATTGCGTTTGCCTTTCAACGACTGGACATCCTGCCGGAGAATCCGACGGATTTGGATGTGGAGCTGGCCCGGATTGGATCCATGCTGAAAGCGTACCATGCCGGCATTAAAATCAAGCAGCAGTCCATTGAATTCGCCAATGGCTCGTCAGTGATTGTGAGCGCGTCCGGGCGCGGCGGCACGATGCAGTTGCTGCATGTTTCCGAGCTGGGGTACATTGCGGCGCATGATCCGGTGCGGGCCACGGAAATTATTACCGGGTCGCTTAATACGGTAGGCAAGAATTGCCGTATTTACATGGAGTCCACGCATGAGGGCGGGAAGTACGGCATCAATTACGAGCAGATTATTGGGGCTATGGATATGATCGGCAAGCCGCTTTCCCTCCTGGATTTTAAGTTCTATTTTTTCCCCTGGTTCCGGCACCCGGAATATATGCTGGAAGGAGAACCCCATCCAACAGCGGAACAGCTCAAATATTTTTCCTCTATCGAAAAAGAATGCCATACCACGCTATCGCCTGGGCAGCGGGCCTGGTATTGCTCTATGGAGCGCGTGCAGCGCAGCCGGATGAAGCAGGAGTATCCTTCCACGCCGGACGAGGCGCTGAATCCTATTACGGACGGCACTATTTATTCTTCACAGATAAACGCCCTGCGGGAACGCGGTCATTTGAAAGCCCCGTTCGAGCCGGATCCTCACCGGCCCATTTATACAGTCTGGGATTTCGGCATTGGTGATTACATGTCTATTTGGTGGGTGCAGCCTGACGGGCGCGGGAAGTGGCTGCTGCTGGATAATTACACGGCGCACCAGCAACCCATTTCCCATTATATCGGCGTGGTGAGGGAGCATGAAGCCATGTGGGGGCGTTGCGCAGGGTGTATCGTGCCGCATGACGGCGCCAGAAGGGACATTCACCTGATTCCCCAGGACGCGGCGCTTTCCGATGCCGGGTATTCCGTTACGCGGGTTCCGCGGACCAGTAATTTGTGGGCTTCTGTGGATAATACGCGGGAGTTTCTGCTTACGTGCATTATTCATGAGCGGTGTTCCGAACCGTCCGTTTGCGAGGGCGTGAAGTTTATTTCCGGGGTGGATGCCCTGTCCAATTACCGGCTGGCTCCGCCCGGCCCCAACGGGACGCTGGCTCGCCAGCCGCTGCATGATTTGTGTTCCCACGCGGCGGATTCCCTGCGCACGTTTGCGGATGCCGTCAAGAAGGGGCTGGTTTCTCCGCTGCTGGGCTGGGCCAATAAGCCGAGGCGCAAGGAGCGCTCTTCTTATGTGGACAGGATGCTTTCTTAACCACGATTGATTGATATGAAAAGACTTGCATTTAACGGTGGGGAGATTTCCCCCGCAATGGCGTTGAGGGCGGACATGGATGTTTACGCCCGCTCCTGTTCCGAGTTGACGAATTTTGACGTAGCGGCCACAGGCGGCATTTCCCGGCGCCGGGGGATGCGCCATGTGGACGAGGCCATGGAGGGGTATTCCAGGCTGATTCCCTATACGTATTCCGGCGAGATCGTCTATTTGGTGGAGCTGTCGGCGAATAGGCTCCAGGTGAGGGACGGGCATTCTCCGTTTGATGTGGTGGCCGCTTTCGACGGCGGGGAGGATTGGAGTTATTCTGATCTCGACCGCGTGACCTGGTTGCAGATCAATTCCCTGTTGTTGATTTGTTCGTCGTCCTGCCTGCTTATGCAGCTTAAGATGGACGCGGGCGGCCAGTGGTCATTTGTTCCTTATGAGTTCAAGTGTCCTCCCTGGCAGACTTCCGATTTGAGGGACCGGGAGGTTACGGTGAAGCCGACAGATGGCGGGGGGATTTATTCGGTGGAGTTTGACGCGGAGGAAGAGGAGGACGAGACGGAGCCGGATGCGGGGGATTTGCTGCGCGCTTCCTATTATACGACCAGGGCGGAGGCGTTCGAGACTTCCTCCCAGCTCCGGGGGGGAGACTGGTTTACGTTCGGGCCGGGGTCATCCGGCATTACTCCGGCGTCTTCTCATGCCGTAGGGGATCGCCTTGCTGTAGCGTCCGATCTGGTTCACGAGTGTTTCGTGTGCATTGCCGATTGGCAGGGAGTCAGCGATTTCACGCAGGGGTGTTCTTCTCCGGCTAATTATAAGGAGAATTTTTTGAGGGCGGAGGATTTGACGGGGTTTGACGATGTGGACGCCATTTTCGAACTGTCCAGCGGGCAGACTTACAAGAGGGGGGATAAGGTGCGGATCAAGTCCGGGTACTGGTCCCTTTATACCTGTATCCGGGAGTTTTCGCCGGAGGATTATGTAGCCGGGTATAGTTCCCCGGCGGATTATTCTTCTCATTTTGTCCGGGGCTGCCCTGTGGGGGATGCGCTGCCCTGCAAGGGGACGTGGAAGTTTTATTGTTCCGGCACCTGGTACGGGTCTTACGAGGTGCGCCGCTCCTACGATTCCGGTGATCACACGGCCTCCTGGGAGACGCTGGGGGAATCCATTTCTTACATAGGTTCCCCGGAAAATAATATTGTCACGGGCACGGAGGAGAAGGAGGAGTGTTTTCTTCGCCTTTATTTGACTTCCATTCGCTACAAAGGGGCTTCTCTGGCCGCAGGCTGGCCGCCGGATGAGTGTTCTAACCGGCTGATTGTGTCCGCCTACAAGCACGATATGCTGTTGAGGGTGGCGGCGGACGGTTTTTATCAGGACAGATCCGCCGTGCCCGTACAGTTGAGTTCTCCTTTGGTGACGGATGATTGGTCCTGGGGCGCGTTTAATTCCCGTTACGGGTACGCTTCCCTTGCAGAATTGCATGAGTCTCGCCTTGTGCTGGCTTCTACCGCACGGCAGCCCCAGACGATTTGGATGTCACGTGTGGATGACCTGGATAATTTTGACGATTCGGAAACGGATGATTCTTCCCTGATGCTTACCATGTCCACGTCCACGCAGGCGGCTATTTGCTGGCTGTATTCCAGGGGGGATGATTTTCTTCTGGGCACGGAGGACGGAGAGTGGGTGATTCCCGGCAATGGTTCGGGGCTCGCGGCCAAGACCGCGCGCATTGTCAATTATGGCCGGACCGGTTCGGCCCATATTCCGGTCATCCAGGCCCAGGACCGCGTTCTTTATTGTGAGCGGGGTTCCGGGCGCGTGTACCAGTACGGGTACAACGATGAGATGAGGGGTTACAGGTCCGAGGATTTGACGATTTTTGCCGATCATATCGCCAAGGATGCGGGCGGCATTGTTTCCGGGACGCTGCAAAGGAAGCCCTATTGCGTGGCATCCTTTGTGCTGGCGGATGGGACGATGGCGTTGATGACGTATAATACGTTTCATAATGTGAATGCGTGGCACCGCTACGTTACGGCAGGCAGGATTGAAAGCGCCTGCGTGCTGCCCAACGGGAATAACGCGGACCGGATGTTTTTACTGGTGAACCGGGAGGGAGGGCGACGCCTGGAGGTGATGGACGAGGATTCCCCTTATTTCGATTCGGACGGTCTGGATTACGTTTCCACGATGGAGACCACGGCGTTTTCTTCCATGGAGTACAACGAGAGGAAGGCTCCTTCGTCCGTCATGCACGCTTATATTGCGACGGATACGCCCGCGGATAATATCGCCGTTGCCACGGCCAAGACGGAGTATGTGGGGATTTCCTACACGGGGGTTATTCGTCCGGGATGGGTTCAGATGGTAGCCAATGCCGGGTGGTCTGACAGGACACGCATTGGTATTAAGGTGAAGGGCGACGCTCCGTTTTCGCTGCTGGCCGTCCAGCTTTGAGTAATGTAGGGAATTATATATGGCGGCAATCAGGCGGATGCGGGCAGGATGGGCGTGCAGATGGACAAAGGGACATTGTACAGATTGGCGGCATCTTACCTTGGCGAGTATTGCGTTAAGGAAGATACGTCTGTGTATCAGGCGTTGAACGACGTGGTTCAGCATGCCCTTGGGCTGGCCCTGGATTATACGAGCTGGCCGTTTGCGCTGGCACGGGTGACGCTGACGCCTGACGCGGACGGCGCTTTTGCTCTTCCTGCGGATTGCCTGGAGATCAGGGAGTGTTCTTTGCCCGCTTATGAGATGATCGGGCGCAAGCTTTATGCCAGGAATTTCATGGAGCATGCCCGTGTAACGCTGACTTATAAGAGTTCCGTGCTGGCGGATACAGTATGTCTGCCGGATTACGAGCCGTTTTTCTGCGAAGGTTGCGTTCTGTTGCTGGCTTCCAAGGCTGCGCCTCGCGTTACCTCCAATATGAAACTGGCCCAGAGTTTGGAACAGGAGGCATACGGGAAGTTGTACCGGGCCAAGTTGAAGATTGTGCGCTCTACGGCGAGCAATGATCAGGATCCGGATACCGTGACTGGCGGCAGCCGGGAAAGGAGGTGGCGCCGTGGGTGATTATCTCAATATGTCCGCCCAGGGGGCCAATTATTCCAGCCAGGCGGCGACGGCCAGGGCCAACGGGATTGCCCAGCGCCAGCAGGCGTATGCGCATGCCTATAAGCTGGAGACCGATGCGGCCAACCAGAGCTATCTTGCCGCGGATAACATGATGACGATGCGGCGGAATCAGGCGGCAGCCGTAGATGAAGCCAGGCTTGCCAATGGAGCCAGCGGGTTTGACGTGTCCGGGGGCAGCAAGCTCCAGGCGGAACAGTCCGTGGCGGATGTGTTTGAACAGGCTATCGCCAATATGATGAGGTCCAACACGATCAGCGACCAGAACGCCAGGATGCAGGCTCATGCTTTTCGCAGGCAGGGCGATACTTCTTTGAATTTGGGTAATATCCAGGCGGATTATCTGAACCGGATGTCCAGAATCAGCAGCAAGTATGCCCGCTGGGCCCTGGTGGGTTCCGGGTTGTCCACCCTGGGGCAAGTGGGAATGAAATATAATTGGGGCAGCAGCGGGAATCAGGACAGTTCTGCCGATATGGGGAGAGTAGGCGAATCAAGTTTTTAATAGTTAAAATATTATGGGAACAGAAGTAGCATTGGGAACAGCATTGTTAGGTTCCCTCGTGAGCGGGGCAACGGCAATAAAGAGTTCCAGAGACCAGAAAAAAGCGGCCCGCGCCGCGGCCCAGGCCGCAGCAGAAGCGGCGGATACTTCTGCCACTGTGAGCACGTCCCAGACGGCAGCCACCCCGACGGAGACCCAGGCAGGAAGCGAACGCGCCACCCAGACAGCAGCCAAAAGAAGGATGAGCGTGAGTGATACGGTTAATAAGTTTACGTCTAACGGCATGCGAAGAACATTGAATTGATTGACAGTTATGAGAGTTGTAGTTATTCCCGGAACCACTTATGCCGTTACCACGGCTACAGATTGCACCGTTTCCACTACGGACGGTGTCTTGATTGCTTCCTGCGCGGCAGGGGAGCAGACGCTTTTTGTCGCCCCCGGCGCGGAAGTGGAAGTGAGTGACGATTCCGCCCTGGTCACGGAGTCTTTTAAGGGCGCCCCCGCCGGATTGTCTGCCGTCTGGGGCTCCATTAAAAAAGTTTCCGCCTCTCTGTCTTCCAAGCTTAATGTTTCCACATTCAACGCTCATCAAGCTAATACTACTATCCACGTTACGGCTCAAGAGCGTGAGAAGTGGAACAGCAAGCAGGATAACCTGACGGATGAATCAGGTAATATGACGCTGGCCGGCAATATCACCGTCGCGGGAGGCACGTTTGACGGGACCGTCAACGCCAACGGAGGCATCAACATCCCGCTTGCCGTGGGAGCGCCGACCGATACGGGCGCGGTCAACCGCCTGCATGCCGCAGGCTTGGCCGGAGTGACGGACATTTTTTCCCAGCACGCCTACCTCAACACGGGCAGCATTACGGCGACAGGGACGGCGGCAACTACCGCTCTCATTCCCGGCCAGTATGCGCAGGTTAGAGTGCCTGCCGGGACTCACAGCACGATTGTCTTTCCCTTCACAGGGCCTAACGGTCAACATAATTATTCCAACTTTGCGGGATTCTCCATTCCGTGGCGCATACCCGGCGCAGGCAAAATTACCATAGGCATCGGACGAGGCAGCAAAACGACAAGATCTGATTTAACCCAGGGATCGTACAGTATCATACCTGGCAATAATCTGGCCCACAACAGCGGCGAAATTCTGGACATCACATTTGATAATGTACGGGATGCGACCCGCGGGGGCTACGTGGTCAAGGTGCGTGAGATTTACGCTCTTTCCGAGGCGGCAGGGTGGAGGGTGAAAACTACTACAAGTTTTGTGCCCGCGACGCATAACGAGCCTATACCTTCAATCGTTAATAAAATTATCTATCATCAACGATCCCAGTACAAATTCGAGAGCGAATATATTTCGTACGGCAGCCTCTATTTGCTGACGGGCGGAGGGCAGACGGTGCAGCTGCATAAAATTGCGGCGGTGCGCGGCGTTAATGCCTTTGAAACGGGCTTGGGGATTAGTTCGATAGTTACTGATTTGCCGGGGAACGCGAGCGGGGATGTGTACATGCATGTTGGGTCTGCGGTGCGCACCCTCTACCAGCCCGGCAACATCAATCCCGTTTATTACGCGCTGGAAGCATTGGCAAGAAACGATATTGAAGCCGAAGAAACGGCTGATTTTGTGGACATTAACATACCTCTCTAATGATGAACGACGCAGAAATACAAATTCAGTTTCCGAAGCCTGGAACATGGCAGGAATTCACTCTGACGCCCATTTATCAGGACAAGGGCGGATATAGACCTCCGGCACGCTATACGCAGGACGAGATACCGGCGGAGCAGGCACCGGCCATGCAGGCCGTTGTTGCCGCGCTGGTTGGACTGGCGGAACCGTGGCAGGCGGTGCAGGTGTGGGCAAGGCTGGGAAAAGATGTCCTGACCCTTGCGGAGGATGGTGCCTATACAATGATTGATGCGGTGTCTTTGACCGTTGAGGCCGTCCATGCGGAGACCAAAGGCCGCAGGATTTTTACAGTCTCGGACTACCCGGCTTTTATCCTGACCGACCCCGCCGCCGTGGAGTTTTTCAATTACTTCACTACCTCTACCAATAACAACATAATCATATGACTACTAATAATCAATGCAATCATGCCGAGGCTATCGCCAGAGAAATGCACATGTACTATGCAGCCCAGGCACACAATGAGTCCAACACTCCAATCCCTCACTGGGCAGACCTGACGGAAAACGAACAACAAGGATGGATTGCCGTAGCAAATACTGCCCTCCCGATCATCGGTAAGCATGCGCTGGAAGATGTTCGGGCCTATCTCGGCCTCAAGGCTTCCGGCGCGTCCACTTGGTGGAAAAAGGTTCTGCTGGGCTTGGCCTACGCCGCTGTTGGTGCTCTTGGTTTTTCCCTGTTCCAGGGCTGCGGCCATTCCGTGGACGTGACGCCGGAAAAGACGGTGGTATGCAAAGACGGCTCCTGCCTGGTGCTGGAACCGGGGCATATCTCCTACAGTCAGGCCCAGCCTGTTACGGACGTTCCGCCCATCGTGCAAACACTCAAGAAGTAAAGGCATGTGTAAGCTCTCCGAAGTACCGGCACGTTTCCTGGATTTTGCCAAGGCTTCCCCCGTGTTTGCCTGCGTCCTGATGTCGCTGACGATATGCGGCGGGGCATGCTGGTACATCGGGGAGGTGGTCAGCCACCACAATGACCGCCTTTGTGATTTGATGACCATGCAGACGCAGGCCCAGGTGGAGACGGCCAAGGCGATTCAACTGCTTGCCGTGCGCATCGAAAATATAGAAAGGAAGCTGGAAAAGTGAATAAGCTCCTGAACCTTTCCGTTCTTCTGCCTCTGATGGGGTTCGTGATGGCCGGCGTTTTTGCCGCGTGCGGAGACACAGAGGCAGGTGTTGCCGTGTTCTGTTTCCCCATTGCGGTCCTTGTGTTCCTCCGATGTGCGGAACGCTGACCAACTGTAAAGTTTTTCTTACAAGTTCCCTTTAGTTAATAATCAATAGTTTCCGCATGCCTACCCTGTACATACTCATTGTGGACGAACCCGGAAAGGAGCAATGGATGAAAATTTTTCTTACCGAAAGAGACGCCGCTTTTTTCCTGGCTCAATTTAATGAGTGGCATTTGCATGCCAAGTGTCATTGCTACACCGTGGAAGGCAAGCGGCTTGTGCAACTTATCGACAATCTGAACGAATGAATACTACAGAAAGAAAGATGGCTGCGGCCATCCTCCGCTTTGAAGACAGCCGCGTCACCGGGCCGGATTCCCTGCGCGTTTCCCGCCTTCCCGCCGCCGACAAGGGCGGCA
>OHSJ01000318.1_pt1 | contig 22215 bp, 18 predicted proteins | sample 1578561 | NCBI WGS metagenome assembly OHSJ01 (sample SAMEA3879571, study PRJEB24766) | human gut metagenome | biome: human-associated habitat; feature: feces | place: USA | collected 1985/1987 | reverse complement strand
ACGTGGGAAGCGCGGCGGGCGGCCTGAAGCAACTCGCCAGCTCGTTCAATATCGTCAAGGCCGCCCAATCGGCGTGGAGCTCGGTGACCAAGGCTGCTACCGCCGTGCAATTGGCATTCAGCGCTGCCTTGGATGCGAATCCGATCGGCATGCTTGTCGTAGCCATCGGCGCGGTCGTCGCCGCACTGACATGGTTCTTCACCCAAACCGAAACGGGCAAACGACTCTGGAACAGCTTCGCCACATGGTTCATGGGAATCTGGAACCAGATCAGCACCGCATGCCAGCCAATCCTGCAAGCCATCGCCATATTCATCACCCAGACCATGAGCCAAATCCAACAAATCTGGCAAACCGGATGGACACTCATCACCACCGTCCTCCAAAACGTCTGGAACACGATCGGCCCCATCATCATGACCGCGCTCACCGCGATCATCACCGGCATCCAAACATTCATCACCACCATCACACCACTCCTGCAAGCCGGAATACAGAACATCCAAACCATCTTCCAAACCGCCGTCACAATCATCAGCACGGTCTGGAACGGACTATGGAACACCATATCCACCGTCGTACAAGGCGCATGGACCATCATCGCCACAGTCATCAGCACCGCACTCGCCGTCATCCAAGGCATCATCCAACTGGCGCTCGCGGTCGTCAACGGGAACTGGAGCGCCGCGTGGTCGGCCATCCAGGGCATCGTGTCGGCAGTGTGGGGCGGCATCCAAGGCGTCGTCTCCGCTGGCATCGGCATGGTCAGCGGAGTGGTATCCGCCGCATGCTCGACAATCCGGAGCGTGTGGGCCGCGTTGTGGAATGGCGTCGGAAGCATTGTGTCGAGCGTCTGGGGCGGCATCGTCGGCACCGTAAGCAACATGGTTGGCCGTGTCGGGAGCGTCGTGAGCGGGATCGGCGGAACCGTCCGGAGCGCGGTGTCCGGCGCGGGAAGCTGGCTCGTCAGCGCGGGACGCAACATCATCCAGGGATTGATCAACGGCATCACAGGAATGGTCGGCTCGTTGTATTCCAGCATCACCAACGCGTTGTCGGGCTTGGTGGACAAGGCCAAGAACGCTTTGGGCATCCATTCCCCGTCGCGTGTGTTCCGCGACGAGGTCGGCGTGATGGTCGGACGTGGCATGGCATTGGGCATCGACGATTCCGCGCATGTGGTCAGCCGTTCCATGGATTCGCTCGTCTCCACGATGAGCCTCTCCGACGCGGACTGGTCGAAGACCGGCAGGCTGAACGTCACGGCCGGCACCGGCGCCAATGCCGGCGACGGCGATCTGCGGGAACTCATCGCGGCCGTCGAATCGTTGCACGACGACCTCGGATCGATCATCGCCAGGTACACGCCGACGATAGGGGACCGCGACTTCGCAAGGAAGGTGAGAAGTGCAATCGCTTGAATACGCGTGCGCCGCCACAGGTGAGCGAATCGGCTTCGAAGGGCCTCTGTACGGCGAAACGCTCGCCGGACTGCGCGGCCGCGTCTGGGACTACAGCATCGGCGCACGCGGCCTGACCGGCATCACCCGCGGCGCGCGCGAGGAGACCGTCGCCGTGAAGATCCACGACTCGACCGCCACGCTCGACCTGCTGCGCCGCCTCGCCGACGCCGACATGGCCGCCGGCACGCCCGGCACGCTCGTCGCCGACGGCGAATGGGAGACCAGGGCGTGGATCGCGAAGAGCGAACCGCAGTCCATCACGCCCACGATGGTCGAGACGCAGCTGACCATCGTGCTTGCAGACGGCGTGTGGCGGCGCGGGACCACCGAACACCACGACCCGCGAGCCGACAAGGCCGGCGGCGACCTCGACTACCCGTACGACTACGCCGGCATGAGCATCCTCGACACCGTGACCAACGCGACCGGCATGCCGCAGCCGGTGAAGCTCACGATCTTCGGCCCGTGCGTCAACCCGTACGTCATCATCGGCACGAACCGGTACGAGGTCGACGCGACCATACCGGCTGGCAGCCGCCTCGAGATTGACGCGGCCTCCGATAGCAGAACCGTCACGATGATCTCGGACACCGGCCTGCGCACCAACCTCTTCGGCAAAGCCGTGCGCGGAACCGGACGCGGATCCGGAACCTACATCTTCGAACCGCTGCCGCCCGGCATGAGCACGATCAGCTGGGCCGGCGGATTCAAATTCGACCTGACCGCCATCGAAGAGAGGAGCGAACCGCCATGGACCTGATCGTCACCGACACGAACGGCACGCCGTCCGGCTCGTACGCCTCATGGACGCTCGACCTGGCATACGGGTCGGGGGAGAACGACTTCGACCTCCAATGCCCGGCATGCCTGGAACCAGGCTGCCGATGGTGGGTCGACGGCACCGGCTGGGGCGGCATCGTCGACGACGTGAAGACCAGCGTCACCGGAGGCGAAGGCGAGCTCACCTACCACGGTCGCGACTGGCACGGCCTGCTCGCCTCGAAGATCCTCGAACCCGACAAGGGCAAGGACTACCTGACCATGAGCGGCACGATCGGCACGCTCCTGCGCACCGTCATCTCCCGTATCGGACTGCAGGACATCATCACCGTCACGGAAGGCACGTCCAAAACCGCAAACTGGCAGTTCGACCGGTACTGCGACGCGTGGAGCGGCCTGTCCAAGATGCTGCGCGCATCAGGACTGCGGCTGCGCATCACCGCAGCGCAGAACGGCGTGACGGTCGACGCGCCGCCGAGCACGGCCGCCGGCGACCTCATCGACTCCGACCTCATCGACTTCGACGCGACCCTCGCCTCGCATCCGGTCAACCACCTGATCTGCCTCGGCAAGGGCGAACTCAAGGACAGGATCGTCGTCCACTGGTACGCCGACCAGAAAGGCACGCTCAGCCACACGCAGACCATCAAAGGCGCGGACGAGCGCGCAAGCGTCTACGAGCTCAGCAACGCCGACGCCGCCGAACTCGAGACCAAAGGCAAGACAAAGCTCCAGGAGCTGCGAGATACAGGCAGCATCGACGTGGACGTTACCGACGGCATCGACCTCGACGTGGGCGACACCGTGACCGGCCGCGACAACACCACCGGCATCAAGGTCACCGCCGAAATCACCAAAAAAATCATCAAAATCGAAGACGGCATCCCGACCGTAACCTACGAGGCGACCACCGCATCCACGGAATCGACCGGCGAGACCGGCGGCGGTGGGTCAAGCTCCGGAGACGGCCACGCCTACTACGCCGGCAGCGGCCTCACCCTCTCCAACTGGACGTTCAGCGCCGATGTGACCGCCGCCGACCTCGAAACGGTCCGCAAAACCGCCACCGAAGCCAACAAGGCCGCATCCGACGCCTCGGCCGAAATCGGAGGCGCCAGAGACCTCGCCAAACAGGCCGGCGTAAAAGCCGACACGGCCACCACCACGGCGCAGAACGCGTTGGCCGCGGCACAGGCGCGAATCTTGGACATCACTGCATCGGATCCCATCACAGTGACCCGCACCGACGAGACGGCTGCCATCACCGTCGCACAGGCCACATCATCGGCGGACGGGCTCCTCGCCGCCGCAGACAAGAAGAAGCTCGACGGCATCCAGTCCGGCGCGAACAAGTACACGCTGCCAGTGGCATCCACCGCCACCCTCGGCGGCGTCAAACCCGATGGCACGACCATCACCATCGGCCCGGACGGCACCATCACCGCGCAATCCAGCGCGACAGCGGCATCCTTCCTCGCCGCACACCCAATCGGCTCGCTCTACTGGTGCGTCGCCGGAGACCCCAACGACCATGGCGGCACATGGAAGGAAATCCACACCATCATCGGCGGACACGTCTGGCAAAGACTCGCCTGAAAGGAACATCATGGCAAAAACCACGAACATCACCAAATACACATGCGACCGCTGCCACGACAGCGCATACCTCACCGACGGAGATCCGCGCACGTCGAGCGACTGGCACCAGATCAAACACACCACCGCGGACGGAGTGACGCAGGAGGCACTGGCATGCACCTCATGCCAGCAGGAATTCAAGAAACTCGCCGCCACGCAGGACACGGCCTACACGGCATGGCTTACCGAGGGAAAGGACTGACATGACCACCACGCTCATCACAGGCAAGGGCGGCACACCGCACATCACCAGCGGCGACATGGGCGCCATGCAAGCCGGGGTCATAGGCAACGGCAGCTACCTGCTGCAGGGGGCTGACGGGAAATTCCCCGCGGTCACCATGCAGGACGCCAACCATGCGCTGATCCCCGTCCTCAACCTCGTGGTCGAAGGACGATACGCGCGAGTCACCGAGGCTGAGACCGCGACCATCGAAAGCGGCGTGAGCGGCCGGAACCGCAACGACCTCGTCTGTCTCAAATACACGCGGAACGGTCAGAACATCGAGACCGCTGCCATCGCCGTGCTCAAAGGCACGCCAAACACCGGAACGGCCGCCGATCCGACCGTCCCGTCGGGCAGCATCCACTCGGCCTCCGGCACGGTGTGGATCCCGATCGCCCGCATCCCGATCAGCGGGATCACGCCCGGCACGCCGGTCATGCTCATCAAACAGCTGCCTCCCATGTCGAAGCTGTGGGATTCCGTAACCCAGCTATGGAAGCCGCCGTATACGAACGACAGACTCACTCTGTGTCGGGTCGGACGCGTCGTCACGGTCAACGGCAACGTCAAGTTCACCGGCAGTGGACAGCAGAACTACTCGACGGCGAATGAGACCATCCCAGAAGCGTTCCGTCCACTCGCCGATATGAGCATCATCGCGTTCCTGTCCTGCGGCTTCAGCCTGCTTGTCGAGCGTGGCGGGAAGGTGCGGATGCTAGGCGACCCGAAAGCCGCCTACTCCACGGCGCACGGCTGTTGGATGACGGAATAGTTTTCCGTAACCCAGACGCTTATCACCTGCCAGTATGGCAAGGTGACGGGCGTGAAAGCCGGGAATGTGGTGCAAATCCTCGTGGAATGGAAGAGCGCTGCCACGGCATCATGGGATACCGGCAATTTCGGCGTCCTGCCGGCTGGCTGGTGTCCATTGATTACGACGAGGTGGGCGTACAGTGGGCGTGACGGTAGCAGCCAACGAGATTTCACCATACTGCCGGACGGCAAATTCACCTACAGGAATCTTGGTGGCAGCCAGAACGGAGAAGGTTTCGTCACATCCGCCTCGTACATCACGGCCTAAACCGTCGTCACCGGAAACGATACGCTGCCGGCATGCCATGTGTTTGCTGGAATGGTCGCATCATACGATGTGCGGAAGGAAACCGTGTTTCCCACGACGTACAGAAAACGATTCTGCATCCGGTCTTCAGGGGAATTGTCTACGAACATGTTGAAGCTTTCGCCGCCGGACCGCACGTCCATGCGTGCCAAAGCCACTCCAGTCCACGCCTTATTGCCGAAAGTCCCTTTGTTGACCCACCGGCAGTAGACGGTCGCCAAACCATTGACGACGCATCCACTGATTGTGAATTCCGGGTCGGAGGTCAGTTTCGTGAAATGAATCGGGGTTACGGAAAGCTAGCGGATTGGGTATGTGACGGTTCCGGCGCACTGTTGGCTACTGCCTGTCGAACCGAAGTTAGCAATTCGGATGGCACCGTTCGCTTGAACAATCAACATTCGCGCGGTCTGACCGTTGGACACGCAGCACATGCCGTTGACTTCAACCGGAGGCCAATACTCTCGCGGCAGAACGTACTTGCACTGTTTCGCATCCCAACTGCCAGCACCAATCGTGCCGCGGAACCTCACGAATATCAACGTTCCGGTTTTGATGACGGTGAACCCTTCGCCGTCGTACAGGGTTACGGAAAGCTATGCGACCCCGATAATGAGCCGCTCCCATGCCCGCTGCAGACTTCTCAGCACGGACAAATCGGGGCGGAGATAGTAGCGAGCGGTTGTCTTGATGTCGCTGTGACCGAGTTGTCGTGCGACCACTGAGATATCGGCTCCCGCAGCGATTGCCAGAGTGCCGAAGGTGTGCCTGAGGTTCCTTGGCGGCACGCAGGGGAGTTTCATGCGTTGGCACCATGACGTGTAATGAGCTGCCACCTGGTTGGCGTTCAGATCGCCGACCAGCCTGCCGGTTCTGCCGTGGCGCAATTGCGCGAGCCGTTTGACTGCGAACCGTGGTAGTGCGACCGTCCGTCGGCTCTGGTCGGTCTTCGGGTCGGTGACCGTTTCATGTCCAGCGACCCATTGCACTGACCTTTTGACGGTCACGGTTCCCCGGCGTAAATCCAAGTCGGCCCATTCAATGCCGACGGACTCGCATCGGCGCAGTCCCGCGCAGACGGAGACCAATAACCAGGCTTCCAACGCGTGACCGTAGAAGCCTTTGAGCAGCCGTCTTACCTGTCTGGCGTCGAGCACGCGCGGCTCATACCGCCGCAGGTGCGGCAGTCTGATTTCACGACGTGTCACGTCATTGTCGGTGACTCCCTTGCGATAGGCGAGTCGGAGTATCGCCCGCAGCACGGCCCACGCCTTGCGTGCGGCGCCGGCCTGATTGAACGAGCCGAGCCACTCCTCGATGTCGTTCGCGGTGATCGACTCCATGTCGACGTCAGCCCATTTCGGCTGGATGTGGCAGCGGTAGGCCGACTCGTAGCCCACCCTCGTGCACTCGCGGAGCTTCCCGCAGGAGGGCCACCAGACCTCATTCACAAACGTTCCCAACAACATTTCAACCTCCAAAATCCCACACGTGGTTATCGCGGCTTCCAACGGTAGCCACGTGTGGGATTTTCCTTTCGGAAGGATTCCCAATGAGCCAGGAAACCATCGTCGCAATCGTTATCGCCATCATCGGCAGCGGAGGCAGCGGCGTGTTCGTCACCTGGATTCTGAGCAAGGTCGACCAACGTCACGATCCACTGCATGAGGGCGTCAGGGAACTGTTGTTCTGCAAACTCGAGGCTCTGCACCATCAGATGGTCGATGCAGGTGGTGTTGCGAGCATTCCGTTGAAGCAAAGCGCGGAACGAATATATGCCGCTTACCACGGTCTGGGCGGCAATGGAACCGGAACCTCGATGATCCAAGACATACGTGACGCGCATATCGCGAACACAGATTGAAAGATTCAAAAGATTTCCACACCGTCCGTACAAGGCGGACGGTACGGACAAAGGAAAGGAGAGGAATTGAACATCCTCAACAAAGGCAAGCCGAAACACAAGCGCATGAATCCACGCCGACAATGGCGCAAGCTACTGACCGCGCTCGCGGTCGCCATATCTATGGCGGTCGCGCCGGCCGCGATGGCCGACATGAACGGGTACGACATCTCGAACTGGCAGTGCGGCATCGACACCGCGACCGTGCCGGCCGATTTCGTCATCGTCGGCACCACATGGGGTTCCGGCGGCGTGTACGGCGGTTGCCTGTCCAACGGCGTCAACACCGACGCGAACCGACAACTCGCCGGAGCCATCAACAGCGGCAAGGAGACCGGCATCTACCATTACGCGCGCGGCGGCAACCCCGAGACCGAAGCCCGGTTCTTCGTCGACAACGTGCGCGGATACGTGCACAAAAGCGTCCTGATCCTCGACTGGGAGGCGCAGGACAACGCCGCCTGGGGCGACAAGCAGTGGCCACGCCGCTGGGCCCGCGAGGTCAAGCGACTGACCGGCGTGAACCCCATCATCTACACGATGGACTCCGGCTACTGGCAGGTCGCCGGCATGGAGACGGAGCTGAACTGCGGCATCTGGATCGCACAGTACGCGACGAACCTCGTCACCGGCTACCAGACCGCCCCGTGGAACATCGGAGCGCGCGGCGAGGTGATGAGGCAATACACGTCCAACGGCAGTCTCAGCGGCTGGTCAGGACGCCTCGACCTGAACAAGTTCCGCGGCGACCGCGCGGCATGGCGCAAGTACGCGAACCCAGACGACAAGGGCACGGCGAGCCTGCCGAACATCAAGCCGACGCCACAGCCCACGACAGCTCCGACAGTCGACCTGAATGCTTTGGCCACGCGCACCATCCGCGGCGACTTCGGCAACGATCCCGCACGACGACAGGCGCTCGGATCCAACTATGCGGCGGTCATGGATATAGTCAACCGGCGACTGTCCGGCAGTGGCGTCACGACGCCATCTGGCAATACCGGCTCGTATTGCGTCGTTGTGTCCAGCGGCGACACCATGGGCGCGATCGCCAGCCGTACCGGCCGCACGCCGGCCAGCGCGTGGAGCGTGCCTAGCGGCAACATCAACCGCATCTGGCCTGGGCAGCAAGTCTGCTACGGCGGTTCGACCGCTTCCAGCGTCGGTGCTCATGTCGTAACCACCTCGCACGTGGTCACCGCGGGCGAGAGTCTGTGGAAGATCTATGGTTCCGGCTGGCCGGCCGCGGCCCAACGCAACGGGTTGCGTGCCCCGTACACGATTTATCCCGGTCAGGTCTTGCACTGACCGGCCTCGAATTTTAAGGAGGTGTGGAATGGGCGAATCCAATACCAATGACTACCTGCTGCCGGACAAGGCGTATCAGGCGCTCAAGTGGCTCGCATTGATCGCATTGCCTGCGGTCGCGTGGCTGGTCGGCGCGGTCGGCCCGCAGTGGGGATTGCCGCACTGCGGTGAGATCGTCACAACCATCAACGCGATTGGTCTGTTCGTCGGCGCGTTGATCGGCGTGAGCCAGCTCACGGCGGTCAAGCCGGACGATTCCGACGAAAAATAATCATTGCTACCGAATCGGTGGCGACACTTGACAGAGCTTCGTGTCGAGCTTGACGGCTGTTAAGCCCATACGGAGCTGCCCCTCTCTCAGCTGATGCTGGGGGAGGGGCGTTTTCGTGTTTCCGGCGGGTGTATCATACGGAGAAAGCAGAAAAATAGAGTCTACTTTGAGTGACACTCAGGTGGTGGAAACACGAAACTCCAAGCGTGGCAGCGCATGCAGGAACCTCACCGCTATAAGGACAGTTTATAACGACACTCAAATTTTCTTGATGTCTTATAGCTGGCGGTTTTGTGATAGCTTGAGCGGGTTGCATTGTTCATATCAGATGGAGGATTCATGTCCGCTCTTACTTCCGTCTCCGGTTTCCCACGCATCGGCCAGAACCGTGAGCTGAAGAAAATCATCGAAGCGTATTGGAAGGGCAACACCACCCTCGACGAGGTGCGTGCCACAGCCAAGGAACTGCGTGCCAAGCATTGGAAGCTGCAGCAGGCCGCCGGCATCGACCTGATTCCGAGCAACGACTTCAGCTATTACGACCAGATGCTCGACACTGCCATCCTGCTCAACGTCATTCCGCAGCGCTACCAGCGTCTCGCCTTCGAGAACCCGGAAGAGACCCTCTTCGCAATGGGCCGCGGCTATCAGGGCGAGAAGGGCGACGTGACCGCCCTGCCGATGAAGAAGTGGTTCACCACCAACTACCACTACCTCGTGCCGGAAATCGACTCCGCCACCGACATCAAGCTCAACAGCACCAAGCCATTCGACGAATTCAACGAGGCGAAGGCGCTCGGCATCACCACCAAGCCGGTGCTCATCGGCCCGTACACCTTCTTCAAGCTCGCCCGCAATCCGCAGGCCGAGGAGCTCGACTACGACAAGGGCCTCGTCAACGCGGTCGCCGCGGTGTACGCCGAAGTCGTCGCCAAGTTCGCCGAACTGGGCGCGCAGTGGATCCAGATCGACGAACCGTACCTCGTGCTCGACAAGGAGCCGGGCGACGTCGAACTGTTCAAGAGCCTGTACGCCAAGATCCTGCCCGCCCGCGAAGGCAAGGTCAAGGTGCTGCTCAACACCTACTTCGGACACATCGCCGACGTGTACGAAACCGTCAACCTGCTCGGCTTCGACGGCATCGGCCTGGACCTGAACGAAGGCAAGGACGAAAACCTCGCCGCCGTCGAAAAGTACGGCGTGGCAGAAAACACCACCATCTTCGCCGGCGTGATCAACGGCCGCAACATCTGGCGCAACAACTACGCCGTGAGCCTCGGCCTGGTCGACGCGCTGAAGCAGGTCACCGCCAACGTGGCCGTCTCCACCGCCAGCTCCCTGCTGCACGTGCCGTTCAGCACCGAAGGCGAGGACGGTCTCGCCGACGACGTGCGCAAGCACTTCGCCTTCGCCGTCCAGAAGCTCGACGAACTGCACGAAGTCGCCGTGCTCGCCGACGCTTCCGACGACGAGAAGAAGGCATCCGCCGAACTCGCAGCCAACCAGGCGCTGTTCGACGGCACCCGCGTCGCCGCCGATCCTGCGGTCGCCAAGCGAATCGCAAGCCTTACCGACGCCGACTTCGTACGTCAGCCGGCACGCGCCGAACGCCAGAAGGAGCAGCGTGAGGCGCTGAACCTGCCGCTGCTGCCCACCACCACCATCGGCTCCTTCCCGCAAACCAAGGAAGTGCGCGCCGAACGCGCCAAGCTGCGCAAGGGCGAGATCACCAAGGCCGAATACGACGAATTCATGAAGAACCAGATCGACGCCTGCATCAAGCATCAGGAGGAAATCGGCCTCGACGTGCTCGTCCACGGCGAATTCGAACGCAACGACATGGTCGAATACTTCGGCCAGAACCTCAACGGCTTCCTGTTCACCAAGAACGCGTGGGTGCAGTCCTACGGCACACGTTGCGTCAAGCCTCCGATCGTGTGGGGCGACGTATCCCGCGCCAACCCGATCACCGTGGAATGGAGCGCCTACGCGCAGTCCCGCACCGATCATGTGATGAAGGGCATGCTCACCGGTCCGGTCACCATCCTCAATTGGTCCTGGCCGCGCGAGGACATCACCCACGAGCAGCAGACCCAGCAGCTCGCGCTCGCCATCCGCGACGAAGTGCTCGATTTGGAGAAGGCCGGCATCAAGGTCATCCAGATCGACGAGGCCGCACTGCGCGAGAAGCTGCCGCTGAGGAAGACCGACTGGCACAAGAAGTACCTCGACTGGGCCATTCCGGCGTTCCGTCTGGTGCATTCCGCCGTCAAGCCGACCACGCAGATCCACACGCACATGTGCTATTCGGAGTTCAACGACATCATCAAGGACATCGACGCGATGGACGCCGACGTGATCTCCTTCGAAGCCTCCCGTGGCGACCTTGTGGTGCTCGACGCCATCCACGACGCCAACTTCGAAACCGAAGCCGGCCCGGGCGTGTACGACATCCACTCTCCGCGCATTCCGTCCGAACAGGAGATCGAGGACCGCATCTACGAGATCCTGAAGAAGATGGACGTCGAAAAGGTGTGGATCAACCCGGACTGCGGCCTGAAGACCCGTGGCAACGCCGAAACCTGGCCGAGCCTGGAGAACCTCGTCGCAGCGGCCAAGGCCGTGCGCGCCAAACTCGCCAAGTAAGGCCGGCATAGGCATAAACAGGCAAGATTTCCAAGGAATCACATGCATTCGCCAATCTTCTCGCTGGAGGTGTTCCCTCCCAAGCGCACCAGCCCTGTAGGTACCATCTACGATACGTTGGATGGCCTGCAGGGGCTGGACCCCGACTTCATCTCCGTCACCTACGGCACCGGCAAATCGTCCGACCGCACGCTGACCGCACGCATCGCGCATACGGTGAACGAATACGGCATTCCGGCCGTGGCGCACCTGACCGCGCAATACCTTGACAAAGACGACGTGAACGAGGCGCTCGACCTGTTCGACCAAGCCAAAGTCTCCGGCGTGCTCGCTTTGCGAGGCGACCGTGTGGAAGGAGCCGAACCGGCGGGAGTGTTCGACCATGCGAGCGATCTGGCGGCCTACATCCGCGAGAAGCGTCCTAATCTCAAGATCTACGGCGCCTGCTATCCGGAAAAGCACCCGCAGGCGGCCACGCTTGAGGAGGATATCGACAATCTCAAGAAGAAGGTCGACGCGGGCGTAAGCCACCTCATCTCCCAGCTGTTCTACGACAACGAGGATTTCCTTCGATTCGTGGACAAGGCTCGTGCCGCCGGCATCGACGTTCCGATCGAAGCCGGCATCATGCCGGTGATGAACGCGAAGTCGGTGCTGCGCATGTCGAAGATGTGCGAATCGCGTGTTCCTGAAAAACTTGCCGTCCTACTTGACAAGTGGGGGAGTGACACCGCGCTGCTTAAAGAGGCGGGTATCGCCTACGCGTCCGAACAGATCTGCGACTTGGCGGCACGCGGCGTCGACGGCGTGCACCTGTACACGATGAACCATCCATGCGTCAGCCGGCGTATCTGGTCCAACGTCAAACCATTCTTCGTCTGATTCAGACGATGCAACAAACACGAAAGGGATGATTTCCGGCAACTGTCGGAAACCGTCCCTTTCGCCATACTTACGGATATGAACGATTACTATGGGAACCATGGCTTCTTCTACGCATCAGTTTGAGGTGCTCGATCTGATTCGGGCGGGATTGCAGGATCTGGGCGCGGCACGCACGCTGCTTGACGAGTTGCGCGCCGACGGCATCGACGACGACCGGCTATGCCTGCTGATGAAAACATTGGAACAGACCTGCGAGCCCGACATCGCGCTACGCAACCTCGTCGACATCATCAAAGCGTTGCAAAGCCAAGGCCGCGACTTCCACCAGGTCATCACCGACGACGCCGGACTCGTACGACTCGTCACCGTGCTCGGCGTGTCCGACGGAATGGGCAAGCTCATGCGCTTCCGCCCCGAACTCGTCATGGCCGCAGCCAGCGACTCATGCGAAAGCCATCTGTACAACCACGCGCAACGCCGCGCGCATGTCCTCGAAGCGGTCGGTGCCGACCCGGCCGACAATCGCATGCCAAAAGCCACGAAACCACTCGCCGAAGCGGCGACCGCGCTACGGCAGACCTACAGAAAACAGCTCGCCGCCATCATGGCGCAGGACGCCACCGCGGACGACCCAATCGAAATACAACCGAGAATCAGCCAGGAACTGTCCGATCTTGCCGACGCGGCCCTGGAAGGCGCACTCGCCATCGCCCGCAACGAAGTGGACGGCAGCGAACACGTGCGCTTCGCCATCATCGGCATGGGCAAGCTCGGCGCACGCGAACTCAACTACGTATCCGACGTGGACCTCATCTACGTGGTGGAACCGGCGGACGCGGACACCAACGGCATGACCCTCAACCGTGTCGGCACCAAAATGGCCACCACCCTGCAGCGCGTATGCCAATCCGTCATCATGGGCGTCGCCGAACCTACATTGTGGCAGATCGATGGCGGACTGCGCCCCGAAGGCAAGGACGGCCCGCTCGTACGCAAACTCGAATCGCACGAAGCCTACTACGAACAGTGGGCGGAAAACTGGGAATTCCAAGCCCTGCTCAAGGCCCGCCCCGTGGCCGGTGACCCCGACCTCGGCCAAGCGTACATGGACATGACCCGACCGTTCGTATGGACCGCCTCCAAACGCGACAACTTCGTCTACGACTGCCAGCAGATGCGCAAACGAGTCGAAGACCTCATCCCCGCGCCCCTGAAGGACCGTGAAATCAAACTCGGCCGCGGAGGCCTACGAGACGTGGAATTCACCGTGCAGATGCTCCAACTCGTCCACGGCCGCGCCGACGAGACCCTGCGCACCAGCTCCACCCTCGAATCGCTGCAACGCCTCGCCGAAGGCGGGTACGTCTCACGCAGACAAGCCAAGAAGCTCTCCTGGGACTACCGCTTCGAACGCGTCATGGAACACCGCCAGCAAATGTGGGCGCTCAAACGCACCCACCTGTTCCCGGACCTCGGCAAAGCCAGTCTCGGCGGCATCGAACGCAAACGCGACACCAACGACGACGAACTCAACCACAACCTCGAACTGCGCAGACTCGCCCGGGCCTTCCACATGCACCCCGAGGAACTCGTCGACAAATACGACGAAACCCGACGTGAAGTGCGCCACCTGCACATGGACATCTACTACCGGCCCATGCTGCCCATCAACGCCGGCCTCGACGACGAACAAGTGGAACTGTCCGCCAACGCCATGCAGGAACGCTTCGCCTCCATCGGATTCGCCGACCCCGACGCCGCCATGCGCCACGTCACCGCACTGACCGCCGGCATCTCCCGTGCCGCGAAAATCAACCGCATCCTCCTGCCCGCCGCCCTCCAATGGCTCGGCGAAGGGCAGAACCCCGACATGGGACTGCTCAACTGGCGCAAACTCGAAGAACACTTTGGCACGGACAGCGAATACCTCGGCTTCCTGCGCGACTCGCCGTCCGCCGCGCAACGCCTGTGCCACGTCCTGTCCAATTCACGGTTCCTGGGCGACGCGCTCAACAAATCCGTCGAATCCGTCACCTGGCTCGGCAGCGACAACGACCTGCAGCCACGTTCGCGCGAAAGCCTCGACGTGCAGACACACGCCTCCCTCGAACGCAACGTAGGCAGCATCAACGACTTCGCCAACTCCATCCGCGCCATGCGACGCCACGAAATCGAACGCATCGGACTAGGGTGGATGAGCGGCGTCATCGACGACAAGGCGTCGCTCGCAGGTATGACCGACGTATACGACACGGCCATCGACGCATCGCTCACCTGGGCCATCCGCCACCAAACGCAGGAAATGGGACTCGACGAAGCGCCGGCGGCAATCGCCGTCATCGGCATGGGACGCTACGGCGGCAGGGAAGTGAACTTCAGCTCCGACGCCGACGTCATCATCATCTACCGGCCGTCCGATAACGCCGACGACAACCAAGCCAACCTCTTCGCACGCAAAGTGCAGGAAGACCTCCGCGCCATCCTGCAAGGACCGACCACGCTCGAACCCAAAATCGAACTCGACATGGACCTGCGGCCCGAAGGCAAAAACGGACCCCTCGTGCGCTCCTACGCGTCCTGCGAGGAATACTACCGTTCCTGGGCGAGCACATGGGAGCACCAGGCGCTCCTGCGTGCGCGTTACGCGGCAGGCGACGCGGCGCTCGTCGAGGATTTCCTGATGAACGTCGCCGACCCGCTGCGCTATCCGAAGATCGATTTGACGGAGGCGCAGGTCGCCGAAATACGCAAGCTCAAGGCGCGTATGGAAGCCGAGCGATTGCCGCGCGGCGTGCGTAGGGACCGTCACCTGAAGCTGGGCAAAGGTGGTCTGTCCGACGTGGAATGGACGATTCAGCTGCTGCAGTTGCAGCATGCCGGCGACAACGCGAACCTGCGAGTCAACGGCACGATGCAGGCGTTGGACGAGTTGGAGCGGCGCAAGCTGGTTTCCGCCGGCGACGCCGTCGTATTGCGACGCGCATGGTGGATGTGCACGGCCGCGCGCAACGGCAGCTACCTGTGGAGCGGGCGCGTCAACCAGGCGGATATCCTGCCGGATGACACGTATTCGCTGGGAGGACTCGCCGTCTATCTCGGATACGACGCGAATCGCGGACAGCATTTCGAAAACGATCTGCTTGCCGTAATGCGCAAGGCGCGCGACGTGACGGAACGTCTGTTCTACGGCCTTTCATGAAACGATTCGAGCGGGCGCTCGGTGAACACGCGGTGAACGCTCCGGGTCAGTGTTTCGGGCTATAGTTGGCTAGGTCACTTTCAGTGGCCACCTTCAACCACAAGTTGCATGAAAGGTGAGCCGTTGTCCTCAGTACTCGAACCGGCGGTCGAAACGCCGATGGTCGGAAAAAGCGTCATCACTCTCGATGATCTTTCCATTCGTCAGATTCAGGAAATGCTGCACAAAGCGCAGTACATCGATTCCCATCGTAAAGAAGTGGCACACACCTGCGAAGGCAGGGTGCTTGCCACTTTGTTTTATGAGCCGAGCACGCGCACGCGTCTGAGTTTCGAAACCGCCATGCTGCGCCTCGGCGGCAAGGTGATCGGTTTCGCCGGCGCCCAGCTCGCCTCCGTCACCAAGGGCGAGACCATCGCCGACACGTTGAAGACCGTCTCCAACTACGTCGACGTGGTGGCCATCCGCCATCCGAAGGAAGGAGCGGCGCTCGTTGCCTCCCGTGCCGCATCCGTGCCGGTCATCAACGCCGGCGATGGCGGACACATGCATCCGACGCAGACCCTGGCCGATCTGGCCACCCTGCAGTCCCGCTTCGGCCGCGTCACCAACCTGACCGTCGGCCTGTGCGGCGATCTGACCTTCGGCCGCACCGTGCACTCCCTGATCGAAACACTGTGCCGCTTCGGCAACGTCAACTTCGTGCTGATCAGCCCCGACGAGCTCAAGACCCCGCAGTACGTGCTTGACCGCATCAACGCCACCGAATCCTGCTCCTACACCGAAGTCAAGGATCTGGTCTCCGTCATCGGCGATCTTGACGTGCTGTACATGACCCGCGTGCAGAAAGAACGTTTCTTCAACGAGGACGATTATCTGCGTCTGCGCGACACCTACATCCTCGACGAAGCCAAGATGGCGTACGCCAAGAAGGACATGGCCGTGCTGCACCCGCTGCCGCGCGTCAACGAAATCGCCGTGGAAGTTGACGACGATCCGCGTGCAGCCTACTTCGAACAGGTCAAGAACGGTATGCTCATGCGCATGGCATTGGAAAGCTCGGTGGTCGGTGACGAACTGCCGGGATACGAACCGCTCGCAGCCAAGGAGGTTGAAGCCTGATGGAAGTCACCAGCATTCAGAACGGCATCATCATCGATCACGTGCCCGCCGGAACCGCGCTCAAGGTACTTGAGTATCTGAAGATCGACCCGTCCAAAACCAAGCTCGCGTTGATCATGAACGCCGACAGCCGCATGTACGGCACGAAGGACATCATCAAAATCGAGGATGAGACCGAATCCATCGACCTCGACGTGCTCGGCCTCGTGGCGCGCACCGCGACCGTCGGCATCGTCCGCGGCGGCAAAATCGTCGAAAAGAAGAAGCCGACCCTGCCGGAACATGTCGTCAACATCATCAAATGTGTGAACCCGCGCTGCGTCACCACCACCGAGCCTGCGGTGCAGATGTTCCATCTGGTGCATTCCGACCGTCAGGAATACCGTTGCGACTACTGCGACGAGGAAGCGAAGTTCTGAAATCATGACCCTCACCCTTCACGACATCAAGGTCTGGAACACCGGCGAAGTCATTGACCTCGTCGTCCCCTCCGACACGGACGCGTCCGTGGACGCCTCGGCGATGACCATCGCCCCCGGATTCGAAGACCCGCACGTGCATTTCCGCGATCCCGGACAGACCTACAAGGAGTCCATGATCTCCGGCTGCGCGGCGGCGGCATCCGGCGGATACACGAACGTGCTCATCATGCCAAACACCGTGCCGGCCATGGATGGCGTGAAGGTGGAGGCCGGACAGCCGGGCGCCTCCGAAGTGCTCGACGCCGAATACGACACGGTCATCGATTACCTGCAGCATTACGAGGCCGCTCATGGCGTGAAACTGCCGGTGCGCTACGACCTATGCGTATGCGCCTCAAAGGGGCGTGCCGGCCATGAGGCCACCGAAGTGGCCGACTGGATCGGCTACCTGCCCGAACATGGCGACGAGCATAAGGACGCCTACCAGCTGGCGCATCCGGTGACCGCCATCAGCGATGACGGTTCCGCGGTGACCCCCAGCATTCTCGAACAGGTGTTCGAAAACGTCAAGGAGTCGGGACTGTACCTCATCGAGCATTGCGAACACCACGACACCGGCGCGGTCAATGACGGTCCGGTGTCCCGCAAGCTTGGCGTTCCAGGCATTCCGGAGGACACGGAACTCAAAATCGTCGAACGCGACATTGACATGTCCCGCAAAACCGGCGTGCACGTGCACTTCCAGCACGTCAGCACCGCGATCTCCTTCGACGCCATCCGCAAAGCCAAGGCCGGAGGACTTCCGATCACCTGCGAGACCGCGCCGCATTACATCGCATTGAACGACGAGGCGCTGCTTAAGTACGGCACTTTGGCCAAAATGAACCCGCCGCTGCGCTCCGAAGCGGACCGCCAGGCCACCATCGCAGCCGTCGCCGACGGCACGGTCGATTTGTTGGCCACCGACCATGCGCCCCACACCATGGAAGAGAAGGAACTCGGCTTCCTCGACGCGCCCAACGGCATCATCGGGCTGGAATGCGCATACGGCGTCTGCCACAAGGTACTTGTCGACGGCGGATTCATTTCCGACGAACGTCTCATCGAACTCATGTCCACCGGTCCGGCCGAACTCATGGGCCACGACAAAACGGACATCACGGCGGTACTCGACGACTACGCCGACGCCGTGCCGGGAGACGACGACACCAAGCGCGTGCTTGATCTGGGCCGCGTGCCCGAAAGCGACCAGGTGGATCTCGTGGTGCTGAACACCGGAGAGGAATGGACCGTCGACCCGGAGAAGTTCCACTCCTCGGCACGTAACACCCCATTCGGCGGATGGCAGGTCACCGGCCGGCCGCTCGCCACCATCATCGGCTCGAAGCTGGCCTTCAGCCGCATCGACAAGGAGGACTGATGGACCGTCTGATCGAAGTCATCGAAGACAAGCAGAATCCAAGCGTCGTGGGACTCGACCCCACCGAAGCGCTGGTGCCGAAGCAGGTCGTGGCCAGCTTCGCCGAGGAAATCGCCGAACAGGTGGAGGATCCGACGGAAGCGCCGGCAGCCCAACTGTCCGTCGCCTTCTTCGAATTCAACCGCGCCATCATCGACGCAGTAGCCGACATCGTCCCGGCCGTCAAACCGCAGATCGCCATGTATGAGGCGCTCGGACCAGCCGGCATCGACGCCTACAGCATGACCTGCGAATACGCCAAACAGCAGGGACTGTACGTCCTCGGCGACGTCAAGCGTGGCGACATCGGCTCCACCGCAGCCGCCTACGCCCACCATCTGAGCGGTGTGAACGCGGGGGAGCACGCTTTCGACCCGTGGCATGAGGACGCGGTCACCGTGAACCCCTACCTCGGCACCGACGGCATCACCCCGTTCGTCGAAGCCGCCACTGGTGCCGACAAGGACATCTTCATACTGGTACGCACCTCCAATCCATCCAGCAGCGAACTGCAGGAACTCGAACTCGCCTCAGGCGAGCGCGTGTACGAGCATGTCGCCGACCTCGTGGAAGGCTGGGGAGCCGAAACCATCGGCGCGAACGGGTATTCCCATGTCGGCGCGGTGGTCGGAGCCACCCATCCCGAGGAAGGCAAGGCGTTGCGGGCGCGCATGCCGCACACGTTCTTCCTGGTCCCCGGTTACGGCACGCAGGGCGGTACCGCCCAAGGCGTGGCCGGCATGTTCGACAAAGACGGCATGGGCGCGCTCGTCAATTCGTCGCGTGGCATCATCGGAGCCTGGAAGAAGTCCGGCAAATACAGCGAATCCATGAGCGCAGACGATGCGCTTGACTTGGTCGCCGAATCGGCGCGCGAGGCCGCGAAGGATATGCGCGACAATCTGCGCGCGGTACTGCCGTAAGTTACCAGAACAATCGAACGAAACACAGGAAAGGGAGTCATGACCGCCGCAGCAACGTTCATGCCGACCGTCGGCCAGGCGAGGGAAGCGGGATTCTTCCCCAGCAGGCACACGGTCGAAATCGTCGACAACCGCATGCTGGCCGATGGCGTGTACCGATTGACATTCCGCGACGAATTCATCGCGGGACATGCCAAGCCGGCGCAGTTCGTCGACGTGTATTCCAACAATCCGAGCAGACTGATGCCCCGCCCGTTCGGCGTGGCAGAAGTGGATGGCGATGAGGTGAGCCTTATCTTCGCCGTCGTCGGCAAAGGCACCGCCGAATTCTCCGAATTGCGTGCGGGCGACACCATTCGGGTGATGGGTCCTCTCGGCAACTCCTTCAACACCAAGGAGAACGCGAACTACGTGCTGGTGGCCGGCGGTCTCGGCGTGCCGCCGCTGGTGCGCGCCGCGCAGGCCATCGCCGAATCGGAGGGGTCGACGAGCACCGCGGTGTTCGGATACCGCAACGTGCGTTTCGGAGACGGATACGTCGGCCGGTACGCGGACAAGACATACAGCATCGACGAATCCGAAGGCAATGTCGTAACGCTCCTTGACCGTATTGAAAATGAACTGGTGAACGGCGAGCTGAAGCCGGTCATCCTCTCATGCGGGCCGTTGCCGATGATGAAGGCCGTCGCCGCATGGGCGGCGAAACGCGGCATCGAGGCACAGCTGAGCTTGGAACAGCGCATGGGCTGCGGATACGGCACATGCGTGCTGTGCACCGTCGACACCGCCGAAGGACGATTGAAGGTCTGCTCGGACGGACCTGTGTTCACCCGCGAACAATTGGGATGGGGGGAGTGAGCATGACCGCAGAACAACATGCGAACCTGTACGAACAGCACGAATGGAAGCATCCCACCCAGGTGGCTGGTATCCCGTGGAAGAATCCGGTGGCGACCGCTTCCGGCACGTTCCAATATGCTGCCGTGCGCTGGTTCTATGACGTGAGCCAGCTGGGCGCCGTCACCACCAAAGGCGTGTCTCCGGTGCCATGGGAAGGCAATCCTGGCATCCGTACTGCGGAAGGCCCCTCCAGCAACATCAACGCCGTCGGCCTGCAGAATCCCGGCGTGGACCATTACCTTGAGGACGATCTGCCGAAACTCAAGGCCATCAACGCCACCGTCATCGCCAACGTCGCCGGACACTGCGACGACGACTACGCGGAAGTCGTGTCCAAGCTCGACGATTCCCCGGCCGACATGCTGGAAATCAACGTGAGCTGTCCGAACGTGTCCGCAGGCGGCATGAGCGTCGGCACCGACCCGGTGGCTTTGAGCCGCCTCATCACCAGACTGCGCAAGCTCACCGACAAGAAGATGATCGTCAAACTCACCCCGAACGTCACCGACATCACCGTGCCGGCACGAGCCGCGGTGGAAAGCGGAGCCGACGCATTGAGCCTGATCAACACGCTGCTCGGCATGCGCATCAACATCCGCACCGGCGAGCCGGTCATCACGCACGTCACCGGCGGCGTGTCCGGCCCGGCCGTCCTGCCGGTCGGACTGGCCGCGGTATGGCGCGTGCGCGCCGCATTGCCAGAAATACCGATCATCGGCATCGGAGGCATCGACTCCGGCGAGACCGCGCTCGAATACCTGTATGCCGGCGCCAACGCCGTCGAAGTCGGCGCGGCCGCATTGTTCGAGCCGACCGCGCCGCTGCGCGTGGCCCGCGAACTCGACGATCTGCTCGACGAACGTCCCGAACTCGCCGACAAGCTCGCCAAAGGCGAGACCTGGCGCTGAAATTTCGTAATCGATCAATGTAAGGAGAACAAGCAAATGACCGCATCGCTCGACCATCGTTTCACCGAGTTCCTGCTGGAATCGCAGGCGTTGAAATTCGGCGAGTTCACATTGAAGTCCGGCCGCAAGTCGCCGTACTTCATCAACGCCGGCGCATTCAACGACGGACGCAAGATCGCCCGTCTCGGCGCGTTCTACGCCGAGAAGATTGTCGAGGAGATCGAGGCGGGCAACCTGCCCAAGGATGTCGACACCGTGTTCGGCCCTGCCTACAAGGGCATCCCGCTGGGCGTGTCCACCGCCATCGCGCTGACGTCCGCCCATGGCATGGAGGTCGGCTACACCTTCGACCGCAAGGAGAAGAAGGACCATGGCGACGGCGGCATGATGGTCGGCACGCAGCTTGCGGACGGCATGAAGGTCCTGCTCGTCGACGACGTGATGACCGCCGGCACCGCTGTGCGCGAGGTCATCCCGAAGCTCAAGGCCGAGGCGAACGTCGAGGTCATCGGCCTGGTACTGAGCGTGGACCGCATGGAGAAGACCAAGGATTCCGACACGTCCGCGGTGAAGGCCGTTGAAGCCGAATTCGGCTTCCCGGTGTTCGCCATCGCCAACGTGAAGGAGATCTTCGAAGCCGGCCAGCACATCCAGAACGCCGACGGCACCCCGTACGTCACACCGGAGATCAAGGCCGCCGCCGACGCGTACCTGGAACAGTACGGCGCCTGACTGCGGCGTTCGCGCTGAACCGCGCTCATCGGCTGTTATAATCTCGGATATGACAGAAAGGCACTGTGCTGCTTTCGGGTAGTACAGTGCCTTTTCGTTGTGGTTCCTCTGTTCCGGGGTCAGTCGATGAGCGTGTAGCCGTGGCTGGCGACCACCGACTTGAGCTTCTCCAAGTACGTTTCGGCGGCCTTGGACAGCTTCGCGCGCTCATTGGTGATCCATCCGACAAGCATCGTCTCATCGGTGTCGAGCGGCACGGTGACGATCTTCTCGTTGTTGAGATCGCCGTTGTCGATGCCGGTGCACACCG
>OHSJ01000317.1_pt1 | contig 22299 bp, 18 predicted proteins | sample 1578561 | NCBI WGS metagenome assembly OHSJ01 (sample SAMEA3879571, study PRJEB24766) | human gut metagenome | biome: human-associated habitat; feature: feces | place: USA | collected 1985/1987 | reverse complement strand
AAAACTTTTCAAAAACAAGAATAAAAAATACGCATTTTGTGCGCAAAATAAAAGCACGGCAATGCCGTGCTTTTGTTGTTTTTCTACTCCGTTATATGAAGTTCCTTCTTCAAAGCATTTTGAAGAACCGATGAAAAGTTTATACCCTCTTTTTCAGACATTGTATTTAACCAAGAAGGAATCGTCAATGTTTTCTTGACAGCCTTATTGTCATAGAATTTTCTGTACTCCAATGTATCGCAGGAAACAAGAGATACAAAATCATCATTCGAGGAAACTTTTATTTTTTTGATATCCGACGGTTCGGGGATTTTTTTACCTTCCTCTTCGTAATCATAAAGCATTAAGCAAAGTACGTCCTCTGCCATTTCAACCGCTTCACTCAGTGTTTCCCCCTGAGTATAGCATCCCTCTATATCAGGAAATTTCACGATATAAAAGTCACCGTCTTTTGTAAAAACAGCAGGATAAATATATTTCATAATATGAATCCTCTCTTTCTGTGTATTTATTATATATTTTTTCAGATGCGGGATTATTCAATTCCCGCATCTTTCTTGATACTGTTGAGTGTTCCCGTTGCAATCTCTTTTGCATGTCTCGGAACTGAAAATTTCTTTCCTGTCTTCGGACTGTAATAAATGTCGTGGTTGTTGCCGTGTCTGAAAAGTTTTATCCCGTTCTTCTTGAAAAGTTTAAGTAACTCGCTTTGCTTCATTTTACCGTCCACCCTCTTTCTGCATACATTATAACACGTATTTATACGTATGTCAATAGTTTTTTCAAAAAAACTCCGGCAAATACATATCAAAAAAACGGACTGCGGTGAAATTTTGCCGCAGCCCTGTTTTTGCTTTTATTTACCCTCGTAATCAAGGACTTCTCTTGCGATATATATCGGTCTGTGCTTCGACTCTATATATGTTCTGGCAAGATACTCTCCGACCATACCGATGCAGAAAAGCTGGAGTCCGCCGAGCAGAAGAATAAGCACGACAATAGTGGCATAGCCCGGAATATTGATATCAAACGCCAATTTCTGAATTATGACGACTATCATATATATGATAGATGCGGCGGAGGAAATCAGCCCGATATAGGTTGCGATTTTAAGCGGCATTGTTGTAAAAGCGATAATGCCGTCCATAGCGTATTTGAAGAGCTTCCCGAAGCTCCACTTGGAAGTTCCGTTTGCCCTGTCTTCGACAACATATGGCATATAGAAGGTATTGAAACCGACCCACGAGAAGATTCCCTTTGAGAAGCGGTGATATTCACTCATGCTTAGCACGGCATCGACAACGCAGCGTCTTAAAAGTCTGAAATCGCTTGCGCCGCTCTTGAACTCTATTTCGGAGACTTTGTTAATCGTCTTATAAAAAGCATTTTTAAACGCCGAAAGCACCTTGGACTCTTTTCTGTTTTTTTGATAGCAAGCTACGGCATCATAGCTCGGATCGTTATCAAGAATCTCTATCATATCAAGCACAAGCTCGGGGCGCTGCTGCATATCGGCGTCGATAAGGCAGACCATTTCTCCCCTGCTCTCCTTGAGTCCCGCATATATAGCAGACTCCTTGCCGAAGTTACGTGAGAATCCGACTACCTTGACATTCTCGTCTGCAATATTATAGATGTGTCGCAGCTTGTCCATCGTCTGATCGCGGCTGCCGTCGTTGACAAATATGAGCTCATACTCAAAGCCCTTATCCTTAAAGGCTTCCGTTGCGGTATTGTAAAATAATTCAACATTATCCTGCTCGTTATAACAGGGAATTACTAAAGATAATTTCATCTTTTTCCTCCGAAACTGCACATATACTGCTTCTGAATTGTAACACAAAATTTTATTATTTGCAACAATGGCTACTTTATATTTATCCCGATTTTATCTCCGAGCATTTTGATATACTTGTGCAGAGTTTCATAAAAATAACCGTTGACAAAAAGATTCTTTGTCTTAAGTCGGAATGAATCGATTTTAAATAAAAGACGGTTGACCTTTTCAAACAACTCATATTTTTTAAGTCCGCTTTCGTTCAGACGCTCAACTGTTATTTGGTCATATGTTGACGGATCATCCTTGAGCTCGGCGCGGACAGTGCATTTTTTAAAATCGTTGTCAAATATTAGCTTATTCCCATCAAGCTTTACGCCGTCGCCGTCTACTATTCTAAGGCTGTATTCGGCATTGGGATCGGAAAGATACGCGCCCAAAGTCAATGAATTTTCATCGGGGCGGATAAAGTAATTGTAGATATAGTCGTCGGTCTCGGCATTTTTCAGCTTTATCAGAGAAAATCCGGGATCATAATCAGCCTGCTCAAAAGCTTCTATCTCGCAAAGTCCCGCCGATTTTTCGTATCCGGTGACCTTAAAGGTAAAAGATGTTATATTGTGCTTTGGCTCAAACACAACACGAGTCTCGCTGCCGTTTGCATTAAGCTTGGGCACCTTGACGCTGCTGCCGTCGCTGAAAGTAATAATGCCGCCGGTTATATTGGCACTTAAATCAAAGTCATCGTAGAGCGAAATGCACGAAACGGTTTTCGGATGCTTAAATTTTACCGTCACGGTTTTTTCGGCATCATTATTATTGAATTTCGAAACACATTCCGTAAGCTTTGCGTGCGGATCTCTGATTTTTTCTATATTTACAAGCTTAAAATTATTTATAAGCTCCGCTTCACCCGATGACACGGAAACATCTGCGTCATTTATGAGATTATCCGTGCGCCGTGTCCAATATACCATATCACCGTTTATTATGCGGTCGGAATACACAAACGCATATTGCGAAAGATGTTCGCCGAGAGCCTTATACTCCGGGCATCTCAGCAGAGAATGGCTTACAGAGCCTTTATATACCGGTATTCTGACTCTATCGCTCCAATTATACTGCGGAACATTAGTTTCGTACGACGGGTCGCGGAGCTTCTCTTTTGTGGGCTTATGGACACTTTTGATATTAAGCGAGTAAAAATCCGGTTTTGCTTTCCACGTTGAGGTATAGCAGAAATTTTTCAATATTTTCGGATGATAATCGTTTTCGGACTTTAATATACGGCTCATAGCGGTCTCAAACGACATACTTATTCCTCTATGATCCGTATGGTTGTCAAAGTCTGTTGCAATTATATAATCCGGGCGGTATTCGCGGATAACGCTCTCCATATCGCCAATTAGATTCTCGGCTGTATATTCGGCGTGAGTACCGAATTTTTGAAAATGATAATCGCGAAATCCCGCTCCCGCATAGGTGTGATTGAGCCCGGTGGAGTATGAATAGGTCTTTTCACCTGCTTTTTTAACATACATATTCGTTCCGTCGGGATAGCCTAAAAAAGTAACTTTTTCACGCGGAATGCCAAGCTTTTTTAGCGCCCTGCAATCTTCGCCCTGTCGGGTGTGTGCGGCAATTGTTTTGTCGCCGTTGGTCGCAACCACTATGCGCACATCCGCGCCGTTCTTATATAGCTGAGGAAGCACCTGCCCGACAGACAGCAAGTCGTCATCCTCGTGAGGGACGATAACCATAATTTTTTTGTTTTTAAACTGAGAGTCGTAGAAACTGTTATCGACTCGATTGTTCGAATCAAGCTTATTGAGCTCGGTCTCATATATGCAAACCGCAGCAAGAACGGCAAGAGCAAAAATCATAAAAGCTATCAGCAACGCTCTTTTTTTCTTTATTGTCTTATTTTTCACATTTTTTGTCATGCTGTTACCTTGACCTTTTAACAGAGTGTTTACCTATTTTTCGGCTTTTTTATCATCGTAATGCTGTCAACCCCGTAATATTCCGCCACCCAATCATTGAACCATCTGTTGTTTGACTTGTTGGGTAGACTTGTCATATAAGAATAGAGCGACCACATAGACTTTCTCGGACGGGCGACGGGGATTTTTATATCTTTAATACCCGCATCCTTCTGGTCATATATTTCCTGCCTGATTTCAGCGTATGCAAGGCTGTCGGATTTCAAGGCGTAATATTCTCCGACATAGAGTGTCCCAAACCCTATCGCGAGCAGCGCGGATATCACAATTGCAGTTCGCTTTACGCCCGAAAGCTGCTTATCCATAACCTGCGCGGCAAGAGAGAACGCTGCACAGGCAAACATAACATTTGCGCCGAAGAACGAGCGCGGCGGAGCTTCGGGCGACAGCAGCATGACACCGGCGCTGGCAAATCCCGTTAAAGCGTAAATGCATGGGCGCAGCCAATCTATCTTGAGCTTTTTTATGCGCCAAATCAAAAGCACTATAACAAATACTATCAGCATAACCAAAAGAGCTCGCCATATATTCCATGTTAACTGATCAAACGACCATTTAAAATGCTTAAGAATATTTCGCTCTCTTTTTGTATGGTCAAACCGTACTCTGTTTCCCGGAGCCAAAATAAGTATACCAAAGCCGATAACGGTTCCGATAAATCCGGTAATATGATGCGCTCGCACCGGCATCTTCTTTATCTTGAAGTAGATGAGGAAAAGTATTACGGCACCAATTGCAGCACCGCCCATATTTTCGTTTGTCCAGCCGGCTAAGATTCCGGCTAAAAGCATAAGAACGGAAAAAATCGTCTCTTTTGCGGCGCTGGGATTTTGTGATTTTTCCGTATTGATACGGTAAAACATGAGAAACGTCAGTATCCACACGGTTGTCCACAAATAGTTAAAGGCTGCGCTGTACCACAAAACCGAGGTTGCGGGTCTGTAAAAGCTGAGCCACTCGAAAGCATAGATAAATATAAGCAGAGGTATATTTATCGGGCGCTTATAGTTTGCATGAAAATAAATTAGCAGCCCAAGCAGCACAAAAAACAGAGAATTGAAAATATTAAAGACGGATTTGTCGAAAAAAGTGAAAAGCTGCAAGAGAAAATGCGCCGGTATTCTGCCGTTGCATATCTTATAGTGGGTCACCATGCCCGTGAAGACATCTCCTATCCCCGTCAGACGCTCCGGAGTTCCTTTTACAACATGACCCGTGTATTTAAAAAAATAGAGATAATCGTCGGCGGCATAGCCTATCATACTGTTAAATACAAGTATAAGACCGAACATAAGAGCCGCAACGGCGACCATCGCTACGGTCTTTATTACTGTCTCACGATTCGCGGTTAATTTCTGATTATTCAACATATTTGCCTCCGACTTTCGGTAATAAACCAACACGGAAATATTATCACAAGATAAAGCACAACACAATTAATTCCCGTTTACAATATAGTTAAAATTTGGTTACATCCGATAACAAAACGGTAACATTCGGAATATCACTTCGAATTTTCGTAAAATAATCTCCGAAAAAGCCGATTTTTTTATTTATTTTAGATAATGTTGATATTATTTACATTTATAAGCCTTTCAATTCAATTCAATTAAGCATATGAAAAAATCCCGCCGAAAAATTTGACGGGATAAGAACAAATATATAATTTTCAGCACTTGATGACGACGTCGTTGGGGAAAAACTCCGGAAGATATGCCTTATGAGCCCACTTCATCTCCTCGAAGCATTTGTGTGCCCTTTCCCAGTCGCCGACGAGCGGATGGACAAGCAACGCGTTGATTGCGGCTGCCTCAGAGCCGGTCGTTGCGGCTTCAACGGTGTACTTTTCATATGCCTTTACAACGCGCATAAGACCGATTATGTGCTTATTTTCAATCTTGTCGATAGCCACGGGCTCTGCGCCGTCCTTGCCGATAACGGCGGCTATTTCGAGGATATCGTCATCGTCCATGAAATCGACGGTGCCGTTATTCTTGATATTTACTATCTGAACGTCGCGTTTGTCATTGGCTATTGAGTCGATAAGAGAAACCGCCGCGAGAGAATACTTGTGACCGCCGCGCTGATCGAGGAGGTCGGGCTTTGTAACAAGCGTCTCGTCGGAATACATCTCGAGCAGCTCCTCCTCTATCTCCATGCAGACGCGGGCGCGGCACTTCTCATCCTCTTTCTGATGCTTGAGCTTCGCGTCTCTGCAATAGTAATACTGGAGATAAGACGAGGGGATTCCGCGCACTGCGTTGAGGCAGTCAAGGGAGAAGCCGTCGTCCTTTATATTGGCCATGACCTTCGTTGAAAAGCCCTGCGCGAGCATATCATCAATGAGTTCCTTACCGTCCTTTTTGACGGAGGTTATCCAGCTCAGGTGATTAAGACCGACATATGTTATGTCGCAGTCGTCACCCATAGCCTCTTTTGTGTCGTCTATCATATTTATCGGGACATTGCAAAGACCCATGCACTTGACGTTGGTGTGGTTGAGCACAAACTCGGTAATTATACCGGAGGGATTTGTGAAGTTGATAAGCCAGGCGTCGGGGCAAATCGCCTCAATGCGGTCACAGATATGCTGCATGACCGGAATGGTGCGCAGAGCTTTGAAGAAGCCGCCCATGCCGGTGGTCTCCTGACCGATGAGGTCATACTTGAGCGGTATGGTCTCGTCGAGATAGCGGGCATGAAGCATACCGACTCTTATCTGCGTGACGACAAAATCAGCGCCCTGAAGAGCCTCGTCAAGATTGTCGGTGAGAAGCGTTTCGCATTCAATACCGGCCTTTTTGAGCATTCTCAGGCAAAGGTTGCCGACTATTGTCCTTTTGCGCTCGTCGATATCCATAAAGGATATCTTTTTGAGCTTGAGCGAGGACTGAGCCTTTATGAAGCCGTCCACAAGCTCGGGGCAATATGTGCTGCCCGAACCGATGACTGCTACCGTGATTTCTTTCATATGTATTACTCCCTTTTTATGTAAAATCTTATTTATACTGCCTGAATATCCAGTTTATACAGCCGATAACAGGCTCCTTGTCGAGTTTTATGAACCGAAGCTTTCTTCCGCTCATCTGTTGCGCATAGTCGTGAAGCTTCGCGATATAAATATCGTTGGGAAGCTTTGTGTGCATGGAGCCCGAGAGGACGACCTCTATCTCGTCGCCGTCAAACTCCATCTGATTGGCAAGAGCCGCGATGAACTGCGCGCCGCGCTTTGCCATCTCGTCGGTCTTGGCGAGCGCGGGTGCATCGCCCATAGCCGCCGCCTTGAAGAACGCGCCGATGAGAGTTTTGATATAGAGCGGAGCCTCCTCCGACTCAAGCTTTGCGACGGATCCTACAAACTCCTCGCGCGAGGCGATATTAAAAGCCTCGTAATACAGCTTTGTGATAAGCGTGGTCTCGAGCCCGAGATAGACCTCGTCATATATGAGCCTGAACGCAGTCTGCGCTATCCAGCTACCGTTGCCCATATCGCCCGTACACTCGCTGAGTCCGCCGATTTGGAGCATATTGCCCTTTGAGTCTATCGCGTTGCAGCAGGTGCCCGTTCCGCAGTTATAGCCTATTGCCGCGCCGCTCTCGGAGCCCGCCTGAACGACGATGAAGCCGTCGTTATAAATTGCAAAATTGCGAAGCCCCTTTTCCGAAAGCTTCTCGCACATAATGTCATGCTGGTACTTATGATCGATACCGGCAACGCCCATGAGAGAGAAAGCAACATCGTCAAGGGATATCCCCGCTTCACCGACAAGCTCGGTTATGCCGTTCCAGATAACATCGCTCGCCTCGTCGAACGAGCCCTCAAGGTTCTCATGGTTGCTTCCCGAACCGTAAACTGTTTTGACCGTATTCTTTTCCTCATCGAAAAGAGAGAATGCCGTCTTTGTTCCGCCTCCGTCAACACCGATATAAAAGCTCATTGACCCTTCTCCTCATCACTGAAAAATTCTTCGCAGATCTCTTCCGCGTTATATCTGCTGCGCCTTGTCGGCTCTCTGTCTATCCACATACCGTTTGTGAAATCCGGCACCGCGACGGGCATACTGCCCAAAGCTATCGACTGCTCCGAAAGGCAGGTTATCGCCATCCACGCTGCCGTATCATAAACATCTATCGGAGGCTCAAGGTCATACATGGCGCTCTCGACAAAAGCGGAGAAAACAAGGTAATCCATGCCGCCGTGACCGTGCTTCTCGCTCTCGTCGGCATACTTTTTCCAAAGCGGGTGCTCGTACTTCTCAAGATACTTCTCGAAGGGCTCCCAGCTGTGCATCCAGTCGCCTTCCTCGTGCTTTGTTACGCCGTCGATATATATTCCTTTTGCGTCCTCGTTATAGACGGCACGAGTGCCGTGAATATTGTAATTACGGGAGTACGGACGCGGGAGCGTGCAGTTGTGCACGAGCGTTATCGTCTCGCCGTGGGCGCATTTTATCATGGTGGTCACTATATCGCCCTGATTGAATTTGTAATCCGCAAGGTCATAGTCCTCGCCCTGCGTATTTTTGAGCCAGGTGTTGAGTCCGCGCGCATTGCTCGACATCGAAGTGAGCGTTAAGAATCTGTTGCCGCGGTTGATATGCAGCGCTTTGGCTATGGGACCCAGCTGGTGAGTGGGATATAGCTCGCCGTTGCGGTTTTTGAAATTATGTATTCTGCCGTGACGGTTCTCGCGCCCCAAGCCTATCTCATCTCTGAGATCATGCTCATAGCCGCCCTGCATATGCACGATTTCGCCGAAAACACCCTCGCGCATCATACGCAGAAGAGCCATTTCATTGCGGTCATAGCAGCAGTTTTCGAGGAGCATACAGAACTTTCCGGTCTCCTCCGAGGTTCTGACGAGCTGCCAGCATTCCTCGATAGATGCCGCTCCGCCGACCTCAACGCCGACGTGCTTGCCCGCTCTCATGCAGTCTACCGCTATGCGCGAATGGGTTATCCAGGTTGTCGCGACCATAACGGCCTTGATATCGTCGCGCTTGAGCAGCTCTTTATAGTCGAGATAAACATCCGGCTCCTCGCCAGTTTTCTCTTTGACTATCTCCGCTCCGAGCTGCGCCCTGTCCTCGTACTTATCGCAGACAGCGACGACTTTCACTCCGTCTATCGTGAGAAGCTCGCCGAGATTTCCACGGCCGCGCCCTCCGAGACCGATTATTGCAAAATTCGTCTGCTTTATCTCCATATCCGTTTCCTCCGTGGGGATATTTTTTTACAACACACCGGGACATTATGTCGGATGTTATTATAATACTTTATCAACAATACTTCAAGATAATCAGCAAAAATAAACAGCTTTTCAGAAAATATTACTCAGTATCTCTATCACATTTGCCACCGCGCCGTCATTGTTTGAGCGCACAATATAATCAGCGTGCTCGAGTGCTTCCGGCGAGCCGTTTTCGGGAACAAAACCGGCTTTTGCCGCAACGAGCATCTCGATATCGTTATAGCCGTCGCCGACTGCAAAGGTTCTGTCGTGCGGTACGCCGAGAGCATCTGCGAGACAGAGCAGTCCCGTGCCCTTATCGGAGCCTTTTTTCATAACCTCGATATATCCGCCGTTAGTCGGCAGGAATGCGGGGTCATCAAAATTTTCGCGCATAAAGGTCTGAACCTCCTGCGATATTCCCTCCGCCGCAAACATCGCCTTCGCCCACGGGAATTTGGTTTCGGACGGGTCGTTTACAACCTCATACGGTATACCCTGGCTTGTGAAATGGCGGTGCGAGGTGTCGTCAAGATGTATTGCGTAGGTGCTGTCAAACGGATACATCTCTATCGAAACCTCCGGGAACTTTTCCATTATCGCCCTGACAAACGGTATACCCTGCTCAGCCTCTATCCCGTTTACGAACACGGGTTCGTTCTTTTCGTAGTCATACGCCATAGAGCCGTTTGTAAGCAGCACGGGCGCGTTTATATACGACGGGTCATAGAGATGAAAGCCCTGATATGTTCTGCCGGTGCAGACGGTAAAATACCCGCCCTCAGAGATAAAATACGCTATTGCAGAGCGGACATCGGCCGTTATTATTCCCTCGTCATTCTTGAGCGTGCCGTCAAAATCACTCGCAATGAGCACTTTTTCAAACTTTCCCAAAGCACTTCCTCCGCACAATAAATTTACGCTAAAATGATAACATTTTCAAGCCGTTAAAGTCAATTAAAACGTCCGTCTTTTCGCTTTTCTTTTTTGTGTGAAGTTGAAAAATCCGATAATAGTGATATACTATAGGATAAGAGCAAAACATTCTTTTTTAAAGGAGAAGCATATGATAAAAGATATTCTTTCGCCGCACAGGGTACTGCTCGGCGATCATACCGAATTGCGCGCGCAAAGGAACGCCTCGCGCGGGGTTTCCATGCTCGGCGGAAATCTCGTAGGCAACACGCGCGCCGAGAAGAGCGGCGTCAACGCAAGAGTTTATAAAAACGGAGTTTACGGCTTCGCTTCAAGCGCGGAATACTCGGAGGAGAGCATAAAGAGCGTGCTCAAGGCCGCGAGCGACAACGCCGTATTTCTAAGCTCGAGAGTCGGCAGCGGTTCTAAGATATTAACGCCCATTCCCGCCGGGATAAAGACGATGAACGGCGAGATTAACGACTGCGAGCAGAAAATATACATCGAATTTGCAAAAGAGACGGACGAGTATATTGCAAAGAAATACCCTGACCTTGTCAGCCGTTCGGTAAGCATCAGGTCGGATTCCATGGAGAAAAGGCTCTGCGTCAACGACGGCTTTGATTCATATTCGCTCATGCCCAGAAGCTTTGTCTATGTTTTTCTGACCGCACAGGCAAAGGACGGCACAAATGTCGAGCTGTATAAAGTCTTCGGCGGGCGCGGCTTCTTTACTGAGGTTTTCTCCTCCCCCGATGAACTTTTCGGCGGAATAGATCTTCTCTATGAAAGCCTGATGAAAAAAGCCGAAGGCGTGTACGCCGACGCGGGCTACAGAGATGTTGTTATGCACCCGAACCTTGCGGGCATACTCGCCCATGAGGCAGTGGGTCACACGGTTGAAGCGGATCTTGTGCTCGGCGGCTCCGTTGCGGCGCACTGCATGAACAAGCAGGTCGCAAGCGAGCTTATAACCATGGTGGACTTCGCTCACACCCTGCCCGACGGGTCGTCCGCTCCCCTGCCGATTCTCGTCGATGACGAGGGCACGCCCGCCGAGGATGCTGTTCTCATAAAGGACGGCATATTGAGGGGCTATATGAACAGCCGTGAGAGTGCTGAGCATTTCGGCGTCAAGCCGCAGGGAAACGCGAGGGCGTATGCGTTCTCCGACGAGCCGCTTATCAGAATGAGAAACACCGCTATCCTCCCCGGCAAAGACAAGCTTGAGGATATGATTGCCTCGATAGACGACGGATATTTTCTCACCGAGACAAACAACGGTCAGGCGGACACCACGGGCGAATTCATGTTCGGAGTCTGCATGGGATATGAGATAAAACACGGCAAGCTCGGCAGAGCCATAAGAGACACCACTATATCCGGCATAGCGTTTGATATGCTCAAGACCGTCGATATGCTCTCCGACGATATGGTTTGGACCTGCTCGGGAATGTGCGGCAAAAAGCAGCCGATGCCCGTGGGCATGGGCGGCCCTGCCGTCAAGTGCAAGGTTAATGTCGGCGGACGCTGAGGGAGGAGACTGAGATATGACTGATATATATGAGATAGCCGAATACACGCTCGAAGCACTTAAAAAGTCCGGAGCGGACGCGGCGCAGTGCATTGTATCCAAAAGCAAAAAGGATGAGCTTAATGTGGACGGCGGAAAATTCAGCCTGATGCGCTCCACATTCAACACAAGCATCTCGATGAAAGCGATAAAAGACGGCAAAAAGGGTGTCACGAGCATAAATCAGGCGACCAAAGAAGCCATTGACGAGGCTGCGGCTCAGTGCATTTCCGCCGCTCAGTCCTCCGTTCCCGACGAAGCGGAGCAGATAGCGCCCTTCACAGCGAAAGCGGAATACAAGACCGGAGTTTTTGAGCCGGAGCTTGACAAGCTGTTTGACAGGATAGAAGAATTTATGAGCCAGACAGCGGCGGAATATCCGAAAATCATACTCGAGCAGCTCATATCCGACTATGAGCATAGCGAAAAGCTCTATATGAATACCAACGGAACAAGTCTCAAATACGAGCACGGCGAATACTCGTTCAACACGATGTTCTCCGCGCATGAGGGCGAAAAAGCCTCATCGTTTAACGGCTATTTCTGCGCGCTGGACAGCCTTGATAAGCCGTTTATGGACGCGGGTATGCAAAGGCAGCTTCTTGCGGAGAGCGAAAAGCAGCTTGACACCGTCTCGCCGAGCGAAAAATTTGTCGGCAGAGTTATATATTCCCCCGACTGCTTCAACGAGCTTTTGCAGACGGCTCTTGAAAATTTCGCATCGTCCGGCGTGCTCATCGACGGCACATCTCCTTGGAAAGACGCGTTGAATACGAAAGTGGCGAGCGAAAAGCTGAATCTCAGGAGCGTCCCGCTCGACGGCAGAACGGTTGTCGGTCAGCGCTTTACCTCGGACGGCTATCCCGTAGAGGATATGGATATTATTATTGACGGAGTTCTCAAGACCTTTATTCTTTCACAGTACGGAGCGAACAAGACCGGCTTTCCGCGTTCGCTGAACAGCGGAAACAATCTTGAGGTTCTTCCGGGCGACAAGGCGCTCGAGGAGATGATATCGGGAATAGACAGAGGGCTTATAGTCAACCGCTTTTCGGGCGGTCAACCGTCCTCAAACGGCGATTTTTCCGGAGTCGCGAAGAACAGTTTTCTTATAGAAAACGGAAAGGTTGTGTCGGCGATCAGTGAGACGATGATAAGCGGCAACATTATCGATATGCTCAACAATATCGTCGCTGTTTCAAAAGAGCAGACTACCGACGGTCTTTCGTTTATGCCGTGGGCTGAGTTCGACGGAGTTACCGTGTCGGGCAAATAACAAAAATATCCTGCGGACACTATGTATTTTAAGCCGCAGGATACACATAATTATAACGGCAGCCGAAGCTGATATTATTTCGGGCGCTCTCAGGTGAAAAACTATCGTTTAACGTCTTTCAAGCAGCGCATTTCAGCATCTGCTGCCTTATGACAGAGCCGGTGCTCTGCGGATGTGGTTGACAGTCCGCAGGCCCGGCTCTTTCGCTGAAAAGTATTTTATTTATATCGGTAAGCTCTTACATAATCTATCACAAAATCCGACGGCATAGCGTTCTCTTTGTTTTTTGTGATAATGCCCGACCATCCGCCGGCAGGCTTACCTTTTACTCCGTCCACCTCAACGGAAAGAAGCATATATTCGTCCTTTCTCGACACCCCTCCGAATGAAGAACGCGCCGTTTCGCGGCCGTTGATATAGAAATATATTCCTTTTCATTCCATTCGAGTCCGTATGTGTTGAACTCCTCATACGGATTTTTGACTTTGAAGAAGCCGACATTATAGAATCGGTGAGCGGCGCCGTAGCCGTTATAGTGCAGGTTCGAGGTTATTAATTCGTTGTCGCCCTTTATTTGAAACTTAATTATTTTTCGGCGTATCTCATGTCGTCGCCGGTGCTTTCGTTTTTATTATAGACTCCGTTTGCAACAGCTAAATCAATTTCTGCCGTGCGACTGAAATCTATCCTCGTCTTCTCGTTTATGTTTTCTATTGTACTTTTGAGATTGTTGTCGCCGGTACTTTTTTCTGCCTTTTCCGCCCTTACGACTTTTCGGTTGTTTTTGGATTCCTGTGCCATTTCGTTTGTAAGTCTGGCGATTTTAGAGAAGATTAGGGTTACAATAGCGGCTGACGATTTTACGAGCGAGAGCTCTTCGATGTTGCGATAAAGCTCCCAATGATATTTAAGCAGCTCGCCTCTGCGAGCGGATGAGACCGAACCGGAGCGAATACGGTAGCTTGCAAGAACCTCATCGAGTCCGTATGCTCGGTCGCAGTCATGCATTATCTTGAGCCAGAGTGCAAAATCGTTACGTCTTTTTATATCGGGAACAAGAAATTTTCCGAGCTTATCCGCATCGTAGATAACGGTAGAATTGCCTATCGGATCTCCGCGGTAAAGCATGGAAGAATAATTGACGCTACCGGGCGCGGAAATAACAATGCCCATATACTCGCTGCGCTCATTTATTTTTTTATATGCAGTGTAAGTAAAGCTATAGCCGTTAGCCTCCATAAAGTCCAGCTGCTTTTGAAGCTTGTCCGGATACCAAACATCGTCACTGTCAAGAAACGCAATATAGTTGCCGTTTGCCACATCCATAGCTCTGTTGCGTGCCGCGGCGGGACCGAGGTTTCGGTCGGTTTCAAGCAGACGTATTCTGTTGTCGTCCTCTGCCATAACGCGCACTATGTCAACCGTACCGTCCGTGGATTTGTCATCGGCAATAATAAGCTCCCAGTTACGGTAGGTCTGACTCTGCACGGATCTTATGCTCTCGACTATGTAATCCGCACAGTTATATGCCGGCATTATTATTGAAACCAGCTTGTTCACCACTCAAATCTCCTTTTGCGCAATTGCGCCGCGCGCCCGATTGGCGCGGATAGTACTTTATGTCTACATTTTATCACATTACGAGCCTGTGTTCAACCGACAACATCAGATAAAATGTGGATTTGCGCATCTGCCTTTCTTTGCACTGATATAAACCTACGCAATACAATACTACAACATATCATAACTTTTTTCAACACACAGAATATACAAAATACTCACCAATTATTTTACATATCAATAAGTGCCCGCACGATATTGAAAAGCCGTCACCGGAGGCGTATAATTGAACAAATCCAAGTAAACGGAGGAGAAGATATGGTAAACTCGGCAAAAGCAAGCGATCTCAGCCTTATCGAACCTGTTTTAAAAAAGTACAAGAATACGGCGGGCTCACTGATAACGGTCTTGCAGGAAATCCAGGATATTTACGGCTATCTGCCCGAGGATGCTATCTGCCATGCTGCAATAGAGCTCGACATCGCTCCGGCAACGGTATTCGGCGTGGCGACATTCTATGCGCAGTTTCGCTTTAAGCCCGTCGGCAGATATTTTATTATGCTCTGTCAGGGCACCGCGTGCCATGTCAACGGCTCGGAGATGATAGGAAACGCCGTATATGAAGCGCTCGGCATCCGTGACGGCGAAACTACGGAGGACGGACTTTTTACGCTGAAAACCGTCGCCTGTCTCGGCTGCTGCTCTCTCTCCCCCGTTATGATGATAAACTCCGAAACTTACGGAAGCCTGACCCCGCATAAGGTCAAGGAAATAATAGCCGAAAAGACAAAGGAGGCAAATGCCGTTGTATAAGATAAAAATAGGAGAAGGCAGCTGCGGCATCTCGGCGGGAGCCGGAAAGATACACAAGCTGCTTGACGAAAAGAACAGCGGAAATTATACGGTTCACGCGGTCGGCTGCATCGGAATGTGCTTCCTTGAGCCAATAGTTGATATCTATGACGGTGAGACGCTCGCGGCAAGGCTCGTGAAGGTAAAGCCCGAGGATGTTGATAATATTGCAGCGTTCGCCGAAAGCGGCGATATGTCGAAGATAAACGCTCTCACTATTTCGGACAGCGACAGGGAATTTCTCAAAAAGCAGACTCGCATAGCTCTTCGCGGATGCGGAATTACCGAGCCCGAGAGCATAGACGATTACGAAAAGCACGGCGGTTACACAGCGCTTTCAAAGGCACTGAAAACGATGACGCCCGAACAGGTCATCGAAGAGATAAAGATATCCGGTCTTGCGGGACGCGGCGGCGCGGGATTTCCGACTTGGTTCAAATGGAATGCCGCAAGGCAGAGCGAGGGCGAGGAAAAATATCTCATCTGCAACGCCGACGAGGGCGACCCCGGCGCATTTATGGACAGAGCGGTAATCGAAAGCGATCCGCACGCGCTTATTGAGGGTATGCTTATAGCGGCCTACGCCATAGGTGCAAAAGAGGCGATAGTCTACGTCCGCGCCGAGTATCCGTTAGCCATAAAGAGACTTCAAAATGCGATAGAACAGGCCGAAAGAAAAGGCTATATCGGAGAGGATATTCTCTCTTCCGGCTTCTCGTGCAAATTACGTATCAAGGCGGGAGCGGGTGCGTTTGTCTGCGGAGAGGAGACGGCTCTCATAGAATCCCTCGAGGGTCATCGCGGAATGCCGCACCTCAAGCCGCCCTTCCCGGCGCAGTCCGGATATATGGGAAAGCCCTCAAACATAAACAATGTCGAAACATTTGCAAATGTGACATGGATTATAAATAACGGCGGAGAAGCGTTCGCCTCTATCGGCACTCAAACCAGCAAGGGCACCAAGGTCTTTGCGCTGACAGGAAAAATCAGACGCGGCGGACTCGTCGAAATACCGATGGGCAAGACGCTCAGAGACGTTATTTTCGACATCGGAGGCGGAATACGCGGCGATAAAGAGTTCAAGGGCGTTCAGCTGGGCGGCCCGTCGGGCGGCTGTATTCCCGCAGAGCTGGCGGACACGGTTATAGACTACAAAGCGCTTTCCGCAACGGGCGCTATAATGGGCTCGGGCGGAATGGTTGTCATGGACGAGGGTACTTGCATGGTGCGAATGGCAAAATTCTTCCTTGACTTCACAACAAACGAATCCTGCGGAAAGTGCGTCCCCTGCCGCATAGGCACTCTGAGGCTCAGAGAAATTCTCGAGCGCATATGCAGCGGCAGGGGCAAGGACGGAGATATCGAGCTGCTCGAAGAGCTTTGCGCTCAGATAAAGGACGGCTCGCTCTGCGGACTCGGTCAGACGGCTCCGAATCCCGTATTAACTACGCTCAGATATTTTCGCGACGAATATGAGGCGCACATAAAGGAACACCGCTGCCCCGCCGGCGAATGCCCCGAGCTTATAAGCTATCATATAGACGCGGACAAATGCCGCGGCTGTACGCTGTGCGGCAAAAAATGCCCCGTTGGTGCAATATCCGGCGAGGTTAAGAAGCCGCATATAATAGACGGCGAAAAGTGCATAAAGTGCGGCAGCTGCAAAGCCGTTTGCCGCTTTGACGCTATATTCGTGAAGTGAGGAGGTGTGACGATGAAAGAGTATATTACCCTGAAGATTGACGGAAAAGCCGTTAAAACAGAAAAGGGCTCGACCGTGCTTGAAGCCGCGAGAAAGGCGGGAGCTGACATTCCGACTCTCTGCCACGACGAGCGGGTAAAGCCGTACGGTGCGTGCGGTATGTGTGTTGTGGAGTGCAAGGGCAACCCCAAGCTGATTCGCTCATGCGCTATCGCGGCCGCCGACGGAATGGAAATAATAACGGAATCCGACAGAATAAACAGAGCGAGAAGATTCTCGCTCGAAATGCTGCTTTCGGATCACACCGGAGACTGCAAAGCTCCATGCTCTCTCGCCTGCCCCGCGGGCACGGACTGCCAGGGATATGTCGGACTCATTGCCAACGGAGAAAACGCCGAGGCGCTGTCCGTAATAAAGGGCAAAATTCCTCTGCCCGCTTCCATAGGCAGAGTGTGTCCGCATCCGTGCGAGAAAAAGTGCAGGCGCGGACTCGTTGAAGAGCCGATATCAATAGCCGCGCTCAAGGCGTATGCCGCAGACCGCGATCTTGAGAGCGGAAACACATTCGTACCGGAAGTTGCCGAGTCTACGGGCAAAAGGATAGCCGTTATAGGCGGCGGACCGGGCGGAATATCGGCGGCATATTACCTTGCGATAAAGGGTCACAGCGTCACCGTCTTTGATATGATGCCCGAGATGGGCGGAATGCTTCGCTACGGAATACCGCAGTACAGACTGCCCAAGGAAGTACTCGACAAAGAACTGAAGCTTGTAGAAAAGCTCGGGATCGAGTTTAAAAACAACATAAAAATCGGCAGAGATATCACTCTCGATGAGCTAAAAAACAAATACGATGCGGTTATAGCCGCCCCGGGCGCATGGTCAAGCACGAAAATGCGCGTTGACGGTGAGGACGCGCAGGGCGTGTTCGGCGGAATAGATTTTCTGCGCTCGGTGATACTCGGCTCCCCCGCCGATATCGGAAAAAGTGTCGCGGTCTGCGGCGGAGGCAACACCGCAATGGACGCCTGCCGCACGGCAGTCCGTCTCGGCGCGGAAAAGGTTTATATCATCTACCGCCGCACTCGTGAGGAGATGCCTGCCGATGCGCTCGAAATCGATGAGGCGCAAGAGGAAGGCGTAGAGTTTAAGTTCCTTACAAATCCCGATAAAATTCTGACACGGGACGGCAAGGTCTGCGGAATAAAGCTTCAAATAATGGAGCTCGGCGAACCCGACGCGAGCGGCAGAAGAAAGCCCGTTGCGATAGAGGGAAAGTTCGAGACGCTCGAAGTTGACAGCGTAATAATGGCTATCGGTCAAAAGCCGGAGCTCAGCGGTTTTGAGGCGCTTGACGCGACAAACCGCGGCACGATAAGTGCGGACGAGAGCACGTTCAGGACAAATATAGAGGGCGTTTTTGCGATAGGCGACGCGACAAACAAGGGCGCGGACATAGCAATAGCCGCCATAGGCGAAGCGCAAAAGAGCGCCTCGGTCGTTGACAGCTATCTTCGCGGAAATATAATAGGCTACAAAAAGCCGATACTCGTAGAGCGCGAAATAACGGCAGATGACCTTGCGGACAGAGAGCATATTGCCCGCGAAAAAATGCGTGTGCTCCCGCCTGACAAAAGAAAGCGCAACTTTGACGAGGTGGCGTTCGGCTTTACGGACGAACAGGCTCGCCGCGAGGCATCACGCTGCCTTGAATGCGGCTGCCTTGACTATTACAGGTGCAAGTTAGTTAGCTACGCAAACAAATACGATGCGGATTTTTCCCGCTTCGTCGGCGAGAAATCGCCTGCAAAAAAGGACGAGGAGCACAAATATATCCTGCGTGACTCAGGCAAGTGCATTCTCTGCGGACTCTGTGTGCGCGTGTGCTCGCAGGTTATGGATATCGGCGCAATAGGTCTTGCGGGAAGAGGTTTTACAACGGTCGTCTCGCCCGAGTTCTATAAATCGCTCGGAGACTCGCAGTGCATTTCGTGCGGGCAGTGCGTGTCGCTCTGCCCGACGGGCGCACTCGTTGAAAAAGTGCCGCTTAAAAAGGATGTTCCCCTGCGCGAAAAGTGTACGGCGACCTACTGCACCGGCTGCGCCGCCGCGTGCGCGATAAACGTTTTTACTGCCGGAAACACCGTTACACGCTGTGAACCCGCAAACGGTGATGTTATCTGCACCTACGGCAAATTCGGTCTTGTCGAGCGCTGCAACGCAGACAGGCTGAAGGTCTGCAAGGCGGACGGCAAAGCTGTTTCTCTTGAACGCGCCGCAGAGGTTACGGCGGACAGGATAAGCCGCTTCTCCCCCGCCGAAATCGCCGTTACTGTATGTGAAAGCATGACCGACGCGGAGCTTCAGAAGGCCGCAAGGCTTAGTAAAAAGCTCGGCTGCGCGCTCATAAATCTCGGCAATCTCGAGCGCGGTATAGACAAAGATAATTACAAGAAGTTTGAGAAGGTTTTCGGCGACAGATTCTCCGTCGGTATAAACCGCGAGAAGGCGGTTTCGTTCGGCGCCGTCGATTCACGAGCTGTTGATTTTTCAAAAATCAAGGCGGTTATATCTTTCGGCGGTACAGTCCCCGAGGGCAGCTTTGAGTTTAGCGCCGTTCAGTCGGCTGACGAAAAAGGCAACGTCTCTCTGCCGCTTGCGCTGTCTGTTGAATGCAGCGGAACACTCGGCAATGTGACTGTAATCCCCGCTCTGCTCCCGCCATACGGCAATGAAGATATAATTGATGAAATAACCGAAAAGCTAAGCTGACAAAAAGGAGCCGCCAAAAATGACGGCTCCTTTGCTGATTTTTATCAGAAATATTTCGGCAGATAATCGCCGTGGGCTTCGATAAGGTCATCGCACAGATGAACTATCTCATCTATGGACAGCTCGGAGGATGTGTGCGGGTCGAGCATGGCAGCCTGATAGATATGATCCTTTTTATGCGTTACGGCGGCCTCGATAGTAAGAAGATGAACGTTTATCATCAGATTGTTCATCGCGGCGAGCTGAAGCGGCAGCGGCTCCTGGCGGCAGGGCTGAATCCCGTACTTGTTCACAAGGCAAGCGACCTCAACACACGCCTCATCCGGAAGATTCGGAATGATTCCCCTGTTTATAACATTTCCGCCTATCTTATACGGAACGTCGGTGACAATGGCCTCCATTATGTAAGAGGCATATTCACCCGTGCGCCCATGTGACACGTTGTCGTGAATATAATTGTCCTTCTCTTTTTTCCAGTTCTCTATCTGCTCGATGCAGCGTCTCGGATACTCGTCAAGCGGAATATTATATCTCTCGATGAGCTCCGGGTATTTTGCCTTGATGAAGAAGTTGTTATATTCGGCATTATGCTCGCTCGATTCGGTGCAGTAATAGCCGAAGCGCCTTATATACTCGAATCTCACAAGGTCATCGTGGTCGGTAACGCCGCTCTCGAGCACTTCTGCGGCTCTCTTTCTTATCTCGGGATAGAGGTCGGTGCCGTCGGCATCCTCAATCTCCAGCAGCCAGCCCATGTGGTTTATTCCCGCTATGCGCTCACGGATGGGCTTACTGTATTCGATATCAAGTCTTTTGAGCAGTCCGCGCGAGCAGCCCTGCACGGAGTGGCAGAGTCCGACCGATTTTATGCCGGAATATCTGCCGAGCCAGCCCGCAAGCTGAGCCATGGGGTTGGTGTAGTTGAGAAAATACGCATTCGGGCAGACTTCCTGCATATCGTCGGTGAAATCCTTGAGAACGGGGATAGTACGCAGCGCTCTGAATATTCCGCCGATACCGTTTGAATCCGCAATGGTCTGGCGCAGTCCGTACTTTTTCGGCACTTCAAAGTCGATTATCGTACACGGGTCATAGAAGCCGACCTGAATTGCGTTTACGACGAAATCGGCTCCGCGAAGCGCGTCCTTTCGCTCGTCAACGTCGAGATACTTTTTTACCGTTGCGCGGTTCCCGTTAATATTTCTGTTAAGTGCCGTCACCATAAGATACGACTCCTCGAGCCTGACGGGATCGATATCATAGAGCGCAATGTCGCATTCGCGCAGAGCCGGAGTGAGCATGATATCGCCGAGAACGTTTTTGGCGAACACCGTACTGCCGGCACCCATAAAAGTTATTTTCATAAAATACCCCTTTTCTGTTATTTTTGCCGTGCTTTAATCCGACTTCATTATAACTTTTATTTTTCTCATTGTCTACATAAAAATTGACTCCGACGCAAAAATTTATCTTCTGCGACGGGGTTTGATTTTTTGAGTTTATATTTGGTCTCAACCGCGGTTATAAGGGCTTCCCTTTACTAAGCCTATTATTCCCGACACTGTAAGAACGACGGCTAAAATAACGGTTATTATCCAGGGCTTTATGTTTTCTCCGCCGAAAGCCAAAACGAAGAACGAAATTATCGCCGCCGCGCCTATTATCAGCTGCAGAGCGGACGCCGCCTTGTACCAATCTATCTTCATAATTTCACCTCACAAATCCTTTTCGGTGAGTAATATAGCATATAAGCGACACCGTTTCAATAGAGGTTGACGCAAAAAGCGATAAAATCACAGCGTCAACCGAAGCAAATAAGCAAGCACAAACAGTCTGCGCCGAAAAGACAAAGCTTCTCGGCGCAGACTCGGAGAGTTTAAAGGATAATTATGTTAGGTTATGCCGGAGTTACCGTGAAATTGAAGGTCTGCTTGCCCTCCTGCACGGTATTATACCCTATCGTCTTATAGCTCACGGTTATACGGTAGTTGCCTGCCGCCAAGGGCATGGGAACAGGCTCGGAATAGACGGCTCTCTGCTTGAATTCCACCGTAATATCCGTCTTTTCTCCCGGATGAAGATGGGGAGGATTGACAAAATCCACATCGTCGAGCATCTGCACATACGGCACTTCCTCCCATTTGCCGTTTTTCTCCATTTCAACGGATTCGACATAGATGTGAAGGTCAAGCGTTTTTCCGGTTTTGTTTTCGAAGATAAATGTTGCGGATGAAGCCCCTGCTTTTACCTGCTCTTCGGGCTGCATTTCGACTTTTGTCATGTCTCCCTTGATGAAGAAGGAAAAGACAATCATCACAACCGTTATCACCTTTTTGACTAAAAAAGCTATTACCTTTTGCATTGAAAAACCTCCGTATTTTATATTTTTGACAAGCTGTATGGCATCTGTTATTCAAACAGATACAGCAAATATCCGTATCCCTCCGCCTCCATTTTGGCGTAAGGCACAAAGCGCAGTGCGGCGCTGTTTATACAGTAGCGCACTCCGTTGGGCGATTCGGAATCACCCGTAAACACATGGCCGAGATGAGAATTTCCCGCGCGGCTTCGCACCTCGGTGCGAATCATTCCCTGGCTTTTGTCAACGGATTCGACAACGGCGGGATCCTCTATCGGCT
>OHSJ01000301.1_pt1 | contig 23512 bp, 18 predicted proteins | sample 1578561 | NCBI WGS metagenome assembly OHSJ01 (sample SAMEA3879571, study PRJEB24766) | human gut metagenome | biome: human-associated habitat; feature: feces | place: USA | collected 1985/1987 | reverse complement strand
TGACCATACAAGGAGAAAAGGACGTTCAAGAAACAACGATACAGGAACAGGAAGAAAACAAGAGGCTAAGTAAGAAAAAAGACAAAAAGGAATAAGAAGCATGGAATTATTTAAATACATAGTCAAGTTTATCTACCGCATCCGTTGGTGGATGGTTATATTTCCATGTATAGCCGGTATCATAGCATGGTTTCTTACCAGAAATCTGGAAAAAACGTATGATGTGAAAACCACCATCTTTACAGGAATCATCTCCGGATACAACGTAGATGCCACCGATACCCGAAACGCCACCGTGCACATGAGTAATTTAATGAATATCATTACAACGGAACGCACACTGAAAATAGTATCTCTAAAACTGCTTGCCCGCTGTCTGGTCTATGGAGATGCCGAAAGAAATACCAGTTATATTTCAGCCATACATTACCAGCAGCTGGTTTCCGGTATTCCACGAGAGTTACAGGCATTGATAGACAAGCAAAACGAAGAGAAGACCTATCATAATCTGGTAGCTTTTGAACGCCCGTCCATCAATAATTTCATCTACCAACTACTCAATTATACCCACCCTTATTTCAGCGTACCTCTACTCTCACAACATATAAAAGTAGCCAGGTTGGGAAACAGTGATATGATCGAGATTGCTTATAGTGCCAACGATCCGGGAATAGCTTATAACACACTTGAGATTCTGAATGAAGAGTTTGTCAAACAATACCATGAACTACGCTATGGAGAAACAAACAATGTGATCAAGTTCTTTCAAGAAGAACTGGCCAGATTGGGCAAAATGCTGACTGCCGCCGAGGATTCTTTAATCGAGTACAATATAGAAAACCGCATCATCAACTACGGAGAACAAACCAAACAGGTGGCAAGCATGGACGCCGCTTACCGGATGATGGACAATGATTTGCTTGTCAATTACTCCACCAGTAAGGCGTTGATCGATTTCTATGAATATAAATTAGGTGATGTGGCCAAATTGATCCGTACCAACAATGAGTTTATGGACAAACTCCATCAAATGTCCCAATTGAACACCCAGATCTCAACCATGGAAATCACTCCGGACGAAAAGAACCGGAAAAAGCTGGAAGAACAAAAAAACATGTTAAGTAACGCCGAACAAAACATCAACGATCTCGCCCTGAAACTAAGTGCCGAAGCCGCAAGTACAAACAATGTATCTTATGAGACACTCATCAGCCAGTGGCTTGACCAAATAGTCCTTGCCGAAAAAACTAAAGCCCAAATGGAAGCACGAGATATAATGAGAGAGAATTTAAATGAAGATTTCCTTTATTTCTCCCCCATCGGCGCTACCCTGGGCCGGAAAGAAAGGCATATCGGCTTTGTGGAAAGCAACTATATGTCTACCATGGGAGCCTTGAATGCAGCCATCTTGCGACAAAAGAACCTGGAAATGACCTCGGCTTCATTAAAAATCATGAATCCGCCCCTGTTTCCACTGACCTCCTCCCCCACCAATGCACGCATGATTATACTTGCATCCATACTGGGGACTTTACTTTTCATCATTGGCTATTTTCTGATTATAGAAATACTGGACCGTACCCTCAGAGACAAAATACGTGCAGAACGAATTACCGGAGGAACAGTTATCGGCGCATATCCTAGAGAAAGCAAGTTAAGATACAGACGTTATAATAAAGCCATAAACAAGATGGCCGTCAGGCAACTCAGCACCGCTTTACTGCCTCATCTAAATACACAGGAACAGCGGGTCATCAATCTGTTAAGTACAGAAGAGAAAGACGGAAAGACCCATGTCGCCCGCCTGATAGAGGAATATTGGAGCAGCATCGGCCTAAACGTCCGCCGCATTACATACGATGAAGATTTTCTAAGCGAGGACAGCCAATATGTACAGGCAAACAATTTGAAAGAACTATGTCCCGATCTGGAAAAGGATGAAATACTTCTAATCGAACACCCGGTCCTGAAAAGCAATCCTCTGCCTCCGGCTTTGTTAAATGAAGCATCCATCAATCTGCTGGTTGTCCGTGCCAACCGTACTTGGAAAAATACGGATCAGGCACTGTATGAGCATTTGTTACAAGTTAAACAAAAAGAAGTACCCCTCCTTTTCTATCTGACACAAGCAGACAGAAATACAGTGGAAGACTTTACAGGACAATTACCTCCTTACACGAACTTTAAGAATATGGAATACAGGCTGTTCCAACTCGGACTGACCGCCATTGAATACAAAGGAAAATAGATAATGATAGCAAAAGAAATAAATATAACCCATACAGGTCAAATTCTGGCCAGCTTCATTATCGGACTGTGCTTATGCCTATGGACAGCCCTCAACATGAAGCCCTCCATAGGAGTTGCAATAGGGTTCATACCTTTTGCCACGCTTTTTATCTTCATATGCATAAACAGACCCGTCATTCTGCTGGCCATCACCTTTATGCTGAATTACCTGATAATGGGAATTAACAGATATCATTCCATCCCTATTGCCATTACCAATATCTTTGATTTGCTCTACGGCATCATGTTGGCCCTTATTCTTCTGAAACAGTTGCAAAGCAATCATCATTTCAGGAAAATACTAAACGTCTATACCTGCATCACATTGGTCTGGCTGCTATATTGTATCATCAACATAGGTAATGGTATAACCGGTGAATTTTACATGGAAGCATGGCTTCGTATTTTAAGACCCTGGGCCTTATACCCTATTCTGACCTGTATTATTCTATCCATACACTGCAATCGCTACACTTTTATCCATTATTTTTTAATACTATGGGGTATCATGACCCTACTGGCTGCCGCAAAAGGATATTGGCAAAAGAACAAAGGTTTTGACAGTACCGAGCTAAGCTGGTTGTGGGCCTACGGAGCACGTACCCATTTTATCCATTCCGGCATCCGCTATTTCTCATTTTTCACTGACGCGGGTCTTTTCGGTGCCAGCATGGGATTATCCTGCACTGTTTTCACGCTTACTTTTTTCTATACAAAGAACCTATTTCTCAGACTCTTCTATTTAATAGTGGGTATGGCAGGATTTTATGGTCTGTTAATATCGGGAACCCGATCGGCCATAGCTGTACCCATTGCAGGGCTGGGGCTCTTTCTGTTCCTGTCTAAAAGTTGGAAAATAGGCATCATCTCCTTTATCCTGCTTGCCGGAGGGATAGGAATGCTGAAATGCACCAAGATCGGAGAGAACAATAAGTTGATCCGTCGTATGCGTACTGTCTTTGACACAGAGGATCAATCGATGATGGCTCGTTTCGAGAACCAGAAAGCACTGAATGCCTACATGGATGAAATGCCCTTCGGCATAGGCATGGGAGCCATAGACGGGGTAGTTCCTCCCCATAACAAATATTATTTCGTTTCCATCTGTCCTTCAGACTCCAGTCTGGTAGATGTATGGAAACAGATGGGAATAGTGGGGCTGTGTGTGTTTTTGGGTATGCATGCCATTCTATTTCTATCGGGCTCCTACATCCTTTTATTCAAAATCCGAAATCCGGAAATCCGGGGACCGCTGACAGGTATGTTATGCGGTTGTGCAGGCATACTGGTAGCTTCTTACGCCAATATGGTTTATTTCCAGTTTCCTAACGGAATCTTGATTTATTCTTGTTTCACCTTTGTTTTTTTAGGACCTTATTTAGATAAACAATACTCAGAAATACATGGACTACCGACAGCCTGACCTATCCGTCATCACCGTGAACTATAACGGTTTTCACGACACCTGCGAATTCATTGACTCGTGGGCAGCCACTGTATTCTCTGTCAGTTATGAAATGATAGTCATTGACAATGGTTCCACTGCCAATGAAGCCGCCTTGCTACAAAAAACATATCCTTTTATCCAAGCCGTACGCAGTGAGCGGAACTTAGGATTCGCCGGAGGTAACAATCTGGGTATAAACCTTGCAAAAGGAAAATACCTGTTCTTGCTGAACAATGATGTTTGTATGGTCAAAGATGCCATACCCTTGTTGATAAAACGCCTTCTGTCCTCCGACAAGATAGCAGGTGTCTCCCCGTTAATCCGTGATTATGCAGAACCGCACGCCATACAATTTGCAGGATACACCCAACTTTCGCCCATTACCTTAAGAAACAGAGCCATAGGCAAAGGGAAAATAAATAAAGGCCACTACCCCGCCCAAAAAACGCCTTATCTGCATGGTGCCGCCATGTTACTGAAAAAAACAATAATAGACAAGCTTAGCCTGATGCCCGAAGAATATTTTCTATATTATGAGGAACTGGACTGGTGCACCTATATCAATAGGGAAGGCTACGAACTATGGTACGATCCCGCTTGCGAAATATGGCACAAGGACAGCAGCTCCACCGGAAAAGAAAGTCCGTTGAAATACTATTACCTGAGCAGAAACAGATTACTATATGCCTACCGCAATCTCTTTGACTGGAAACTTCCGGTTTCCATCTTATACCAGACAATGATTGTATGTCCCAAAAACATACTGACCGCCTTGGGAAAAGGAAAGAAAGCCATAGCCAAAGCACATTGGGAGGGAACAAAAGCATTTTTCAAACTTAGAAACAAAGACAAACAGCCATGATATTTCTAGCATACATAGAACTACTACTTTTCGCGATATGTGCCTTTACTGTTTTTTACCTGCTGGTGTACGCCATAGCGGCAACAGGCAACCGCACCGACAAATATTCCGAATCAAGAGTAAAACACCGTTTCGCCATTCTGATACCGGCCTATCAGGACGATGACTACATACCCTATACCGTCAAATCATTTCTGCAACAAGAATATCCTATAGACTGCTATGACATTATCGTCATTTCAGACCACCTGAAGCCGGAAACAAACAGACAGCTGGCACAATATCCCATCACCCTGTTGCAAGCCAGATTCAAGAAAAGCTCAAAAATGAAATCTGTCAAAGCTGCCATGTCACAATTACAAGAAGGACAATACGATATCGTTTTAATCATGAATGCGGACAATGTAGTGGACACCAACTTTCTTGAAGTTGTCAACAATACGTATGCCAGCGGCTCCAATGCCATCCAAACCCATCGCATCTATCAGGAAAGACCCAGCAATGTCAGCATATTGAATGCCATCACCGACGAGATAAACAATTCCATTCTTCGTGCGGGGCATGTCAATTTGGGACTTTCAGCTTCGCTGAACGGCTCCGGAACCGCAATAGACTTCACTTGGTTCAAAGAAAACATCCGTCATTTAAAAGACGATGACGATGAAAAAGTCATCGAATCCCTGCTGCTCCGCGAACGGATATATGTGGAATATTTAAATAATACCCATGTATATGCCTTGAAGAATAGTGGAAAGAAAAAATTCTATACCCAACATAGCACTTGGATTAAAACCCAATATTATTCCCTGTTCACCAATATCGGTAATCTGCCCGGCGCCATTTTAAGTGGAAAATTTGATTATGCCGACCGTATTCTGCAATGGTTCATTTTCCCTCGCACCATCCTGCTAGGTATCCTCCTCCTGTTCAGTTTCCTGTCCGTATACTTCCACTGGAGTGCCTGCCTAAAATGGTGGGGATTATTACTCACTTTCTTATTGACTATGGCAATAGCCACTCCAAACTACTTGGTGGACAGCAAATTCAACAAAGCCATGAAAGCTATCCCCTTTCTGGCGGCAGGCATGATATTCAATATGCTTTTAAGAAAGAAAAAATAAAAGCCCCATGCTATCGGAAATTATACATATCATGGAATATACGCTATATATCTACCTTTCCGTCAGTGTGGGGTATATAGTCCTGTTTTCTGCCGCCTCTCATTTCTTCAAACAAAAGAAATATCCCGCGACTACTGTCCGGCAACGTTTTATCATCCTTGTTCCCGCCTATAAAGAGGATGCGGTCATTCACGCCTGCGTCACTTCCGTTCTGCGCCAAACTTATCCGGCAGAGCTTTACGACCTGATAGTCATATCCGACCACATGCGTCCCGAAACCAATGCCTCACTGCGCAAAGAACGCATCGGCTTGATAGAACTGCATGAAAAGGAAAGTTCCAAGGCAAAAGCCCTGCGCATTGCAGCAGAGACCATCACAGACCAGCCATACGATTATGTCCTCATACTGGATGCCGATAATCTGATCTCACCCTGTTATCTTCAAGAACTGAATAAGGCAGTTTCACAGGGTATAAAAGCCATACAGACACACCGCAAAGCCAAAAATATGAATACAGACATAGCCCTATTGGATGCCGCCATCGAAGAGATGAACAATTCCATCTTCCGCAAGGGACACATCCGGCTGGGATTTTCATCTGCCCTTACCGGCTCCGGAATGGCTTTCGATTTCCGATGGTTTGTCCGGAACATCATCCATACCCATAGTACGGGCGAAGACAAAGAACTGGAAGAACTCCTGCTCCGTCAAGGCATTCACATTGAATATATAGACACCCTAGAAACATTGGACGAAAAAGTCCGGCAACCGGATGCCTTGCGTAACCAGCGCCGCCGCTGGATAGCCACCCAGCTTTTCCTTGCATTAAAAATGGGACGTAACCTCCCCACAGCCTTACTGAACGGAAACGGAGATTATCTGCTGAAAACCCTCCAAGCCTTTATCGCCCCCCGCAGCATTCTGTTGGCGCTCATCGGATTCTTTTCATGTGTTCTCTGCATTTTCTCTCCGGCTTCTTCCATAAAGTGGTGGATTTTGCTTATCTTGCTGAACGGTGCGTTATACCTGGCCATTCCGTCCAATATGAGATATAAATACATGAGCAGAATCCTCAGGCAGACACCTTATTTTGTAATCATTATGCTTCTCAACTTGTTTCACTTGAAAGGAATGGCACAGAAGTTCAACCATACACAGCATGGATAGAATTATGAATATAAAAGAGTACTTACAGCAACACCCGCAATGGAAAAAACGGATACACGGTTTCATCATGCATCCGGTAAAGACACGCCCCTATTGGTGGATACGCGTATGGCAGCCTTTCTACATAAAAAAAGGCCGGGGCTCAGTCATTTATTCCAGTGTACGGAAAGACCTTCCACCGTTCCACCTGTTCCAGATGGGAAAATATTCGGTAGTGGAAGATTTCTCCTGCTTGAACAATGCCGTAGGCGACATCGTAATCGGCGACTATTGCCGGATAGGACTCGGCAATACGGTCATCGGCCCCATCCGGATAGACAACGGGGTCAATATTTCACAAAACGTAGTCCTGATAGGATTAGATCACAATTACCAGGATATCACTCAAGGCATCATCGAACAAGGTATCACCACTTCTCCTATCCACATCGGAGAACATACCATCATAGGAGCCAACGTGATTGTACTGCCCGGAATCACCATCGGCAAACATTGTTTTATCGGTGCCGGGTGTGTGGTTACCCAAAACATACCCGACTATTGTGTCACGGTAGGAAATCCCGCACGCATTATCAAACGCTATAACCCTCAATCACAAACATGGGAAAAAATATAAAAATATTAGTATGTGCCCATAAGGACAGCCGGCTACCACAGCATGAGTACTTCTGTCCCATACAGGTGGGGGCCTCCCTAACCAGTGCCCGATTCTTCCCTGTACTAGATAACACAGGAGATAATATATCCGACAGGAATCCTCACTTTTGTGAACTAACCGCCCATTATTGGGCTTGGAAAAATCTAAAGTGTGACATTATAGGGCTCAATCATTACAGGCGCTTCTTTGATTTTCATCGCCCGTTTCCGGCTTTTTCACCAGACAGGAGTTTCATCAACATAGATTCATTTCTAAAAGAAACTTACCGATTTCCTGATTTAGAAACCTTATTAAATGATTATGACATCATCCTCTCTCCCAAGCGTCATTATCCCTATAACGTCGCTACACAATACGCCATATTCCATCTAGTCAATGACCTCAATTTGCTGAAAGAAGTCATTCAACACCTCACACCCGAATATGCTGAAGCTTTTCATACATTCATGTATCACTGCAATGCCTATTCCGGATATAATATGTTTATCACCGGACGGAAACATTTTGACGAATACTCCCAGTGGCTATTCAGCGTATTGTTTGAATTAGAAAAACGGGTAAAACTGTCCGCCTATCCGGATCAGGCACGTCTGTTCGGCTATTTATCAGAAAGATTGATCAATGTCTATTGCATAAGGCACCGGTTAAAGATAAAGTATGTTCCCGTCATCATGCCCTTGGAAGAAACGTTTCAGAATCCGAGCAACCTGCTTTATACGCTTCGCCGACTAAAGAATGATCTTATTTATAAACTCACAGAATTATAAGTTATGCCGTTGGTTTCTGTCATCATCCCTATATACAATACAGAAAAATTCCTGCCTTTGTGTATCAGCAGCGTCTTAAACCAGACACTGACAGACATTGAAGTACTGCTGGTTAATGACGGAAGTACGGACGGAAGCGGGAAAATATGTGACGAATACGCCTGCAAGGACCAACGAATACAGGTAATACACACTCTGAACCAAGGAGTCAGCCATGCACGAAACCAAGGACTGGAAAACGCAAAAGGAGAATATATAGCTTTCATGGATAGCGACGACTGGATAGAAACGGATATGATAGCCACTCTTTATCAGCTTATCCGGACAAACGAAGCCGGTCTGGCTACTTGCGGATATATCATTGAAAATGAAGATGGTCGTCCGATTTACCACATCAACGAAGTGAAATCCGGCAAATTAACCCAGTGGGAGGCCATTCACTCCCTGTTTAACGACAGGCATTACAAATACAAAGGAAACTTATGGGATAAATTATATCATAAAGAAATCATTGACAAACATCACCTAAAATTCAATGAACATATTTATTATAATGAAGACAGGCTCTTTATTTTTCAATACCTGAGCCACTGCCAATCAGCCGCATACACCACTTCCCCCTATTATCACTATGTCACAAGAAAATCAAGCGCCATGAACCTGTCGCAAAAAAACTACACCCCCAAACTGTGCACTTTCATGGATGCATTCGACCTGATGACTTCACTTTCGGCCACATTCCCCACCTATATTCTACGTGCTTTGTCGGCCGATTACATAAAAAGTTCGTTCTTGTTCTATACCCAACACTCACGGGAAATCCCCTTCAATGAATTATGGGACAGAATGCTAAGAATCAGAAAAAACAATTATATACATCTTCCACTTTCTCTAAAAATAAAGTATGCGCTATATGGCATCAGACTTATCCTGCGGGCATGGCTCAAGTGAAAAGACCAATTTACTGCTTACTTAACACGCACCCGTTTTATCTTTCCATGCACCCACAACAAGGCACAGACCAATTTGTATGCCATCTGATGAAGGCCCGCAGTTTTATTCAGTTCGGGAATCAGTTCCAATAAAGGAGATTCCACCTTTTCCAGTCTTATATAATCCTTCATCATTCTATCCGGAAACAACTCCTTATACACCCGCTTTCTTTCCATATCTCTTGTTCCGGCATCCGTTTCACTGACCCCTCCGGGTACAAACCTACAAACGATGGAACGAATATTGCGGAACGTCGCATTGTTGAATATCAAGGTCTGAATATAAAATTTCCAATCGGATACAATCTTATAACTCTCGTCATACCTGTTTTCATCAAAAAGTTCTTTACGGAAGAATGAAGCCTGATGCAATACAGTTCCCCGAATCAAATCCATCAGCGTTATATCCTCCTTATGAAATCCCCACACCTCTGTGCCATGCACTATTTTTCCAACAACAATATCGCTGTCCAATGAAGGTGCCACCTCCTGCAACACACCATTGTTATAAAATTCATCACCGGAATTCATAAAGTTCAAATACTCTCCATGCGCCTGTAAAACTCCTTTATTCATGGCATGATAAATACCCTTGTCCGGCTCCGATACCCAATAGTCCACTTTACCGGCATACTCTTTTATCACTTCAATACTTCCATCCGTAGACCCTCCGTCAATAATAATATACTCAAAATCCCTAAAAGACTGGCCGACCACACTTTCTATGGTTTTCCTCAACCCTTCTTTATTATTATAATTAATGGTTATAATCGAAAATTTTCTTTGTGACATAATTTTCCGCTTTTTACAATCTAAAGTTTCCATTCGTCATCCAGACTGAGCGATTTTTCGAATCCGACATACAGAGGCACAATCCGGCTGACATTCGAAGTATAAGTACCGATAAAAAATGAAGAATGGATCAGAATATCCATATCCAACAGCATATTCAACGTATCTATATATCTACTTTTTTTATCCTTTGTATTAAACAAAGACTCGTCAAATCCTGTTTGTGTCACAGCTGTGTTCCAGTAAACATTAAATCCTTCGGCAACCAGTACGGATTTCAACTTATCCGTCACAGAACCATCATCCGTAGCTATAAACACATTACGGCTGATATGCTTCTTCCCTTTAACAGCATCAATATAAAGAGACAAACCAAGTTCCTTCATCTCACGGGAAACTATCTTATCTCCCCGCCTTATATGTACCGCTATGTAATCTACCGGCAAATTCATCTCGCTTTTCCTTTTTTCTATATAGCCGGTTGTCTTTTCATTAAATTTTAATATTTTCCGCAAGGCAGAACCATAATCATTTCTGATATCTTCCAGTTTCTCCAGAAAATCCTCCGATCTCATTTTTAGAAAGACCTCATTCCCTAGTTCCGTTTCCGGATGAAATAACAGATATATCCTATTCATTATATAGAAAATATAATACCGGAAAAAAGCGGACGGATTATAATAGATATTTCCCCACCAAGGTTTCCCCTTTTTATAAACAATATATTGCGAACACATCACCCCGTTACAGTTTGGCAAGACCGATTCGAAATAATCACTCCAGCCTTTCTCTACCCTTGCATTCCAGTTCCTTGTATTGACAGTCAGCTCTTCCTGATTATAGTCCGCATAGACCAATGCCAATGCAAGGTTAGACAACTCTGAGAACAACCCTCTTCCAGTCAAACTATATACGATTCTTTTTTTCTTCATCTCCATAATAGAACATAATGATCAAACTTTTATATCCTCCAATCCGATAAAGCCGTTGGACGTTTGTGTCAGTGCATGCCCGAATCCACTTTGAAACCCCTCACATTCCAGCAAACAGCAACGAACTGCTTTCAAATAATATTCCACCATAGGATGATGTATAAACAAATCTGCCTGCAGGACACCTTTACTCAGCACAGGCGGAAGCCCTATACGCCTCTCGATGCAAAAATCCCCTTTAGGTAAATGACTGATACTCCCGTAATAATGTCCCGGAGCATAAGTAGCATAAGGCACTTCCGTCCTGCTCTTCAAAACCAGCATTACATCATACATTATATCCTCTTCAGAATATCCCTGTATTTTCACAGTCAGAAAATTCTGACCTCCATGAATAGTGGAAGAGGCACATTCCGTTCCGTTTATCTCAATGCAATCTATATGAAGCGTATTTTTCGTCCAACCCACATAATCTATAATTTTACTTTTCCGGACCGTCCCTTTCTCTTTCAAGTAATAATCGATGGCAGAATGAACCGTCCCCTGATAAACCGCGGTACCATTTTCCAAGCATATTCCTTTTGTACACAAACTTCTTACCGCTGCCATGTTATGACTGACAAACAAGACTGTCCGTCCCTCTCCTTTCGACACATCCTGCATCTTGCCAATAGCCTTCTTTTGGAATTCCGCATCGCCCACTGCCAACACCTCGTCCACCACCAGAATTTCCGGCTCCAGATGGGCGGCGATAGCAAATCCCAACCGCACGGTCATACCCGAAGAATAACGTTTTACGGGAGTATCGATATATTTCTCCACACCGGCGAAAGCCACAATCTCATCCAACTTGCGGGTAATCTCCGCCTTGGTCATCCCCATGATGGAACCATTCATATAAATATTCTCCCGTCCTGTCATTTCGGGATGAAAGCCTGTACCCACTTCCAGCAAAGAGGCAATACGCCCCCGTGCACGGATACAACCGGCAGTAGGAGAAGTCACCCGCGAAAGGATTTTCAACAAAGTGGACTTTCCCGCACCGTTCTTACCTATAATACCCAGCACTTCACCTTCCTCCACATGGAAATTAATATCTTTCAACGCCCATACAAAATCTCCCGTCGCTTTCTTGGAACGGTCATTCTCTTCCCCGATTCTGAGATACGGGTCCTCCTTTCCACGGATCCGCGCCCACCAACGATTCAAATCACGGCTCAGCGTGCCGGTTCCGATGCTTCCCAATGCATATTGCTTGCTGATATTCTGAAACTCTATCGCTATTTTTCCCATTCTGTCCCTTCTTTTAAATCACATCCATGAAACTACGTTGCACTCTATTAAAAGTCACCATCCCCCAAAGCATTATCACCACTGTAAACGCCAACGTGTAGCCTAAGTGGAACCAACTGAAAGTCCCCACCCCCAAGAATCCGAATTTAAATGTTTCGATAAGGGAAGTCAGCGGGTTCGCCACAATGATCCACATATACTGCTCATGACTCTGCCTCATCACGGACAAAGGGTAAATAACCGGAGTGGCATACATCCACAACTGTACCCCGAAAGTAATCAAGAAACGCAAGTCACGGTACTTGGTCGTCAAGGAGGATATCAATAATCCGAACCCCAAACCAAGTCCTGCCAACATGAGCAGCAGCAAGGGAGCCAACCAAGCATATCCGTTGACCATCAACGAATATCCGTTGCACAAATAGTAAATATAAATTAAAACGAACAATCCGAACTGAATGCCCATCTTTATCATGCAAGATATAACGATGGACAAGGGTACCACCAGACGAGGGAAATATACTTTTCCAAATACATTCTGATTGGCGTTGAACGTATCCGAACAGCGGCTTAAACACTCCGAGAAATAATTCCAGCAAAGTAAGCCCGCCATATAAAACAGCGGTTGGGGAAGTCCGTCGGTAGGAATACCGGCAATACCGCCAAAAACAAACATGAACATGACGGTAGTAAGCAGTGGCTGGATAACAAACCATAACGGTCCTAAAACAGTCTGTTTATAAAAAGTGACGATATCCCGTCTGATATACATTACCAGCAAATCCCTATACAGCCATACCTCTTCCAGATCCAACCGGAACAAACCGGACCGAGGCTTGATCACAATATCCCATTTTTCCTGTTCATCTTGTACCATACACTACTTTTTTTAGTAAATTATTCCAACTGTCACATACCTTCTCTATATGAAATGTATCAGCATACTCCACCGCCTTATTTCCCATCCATTCCCAATCCGTCCGATCAGCCATATACGACATACAACCGGCCAGCTGAGCTATATTCCCTGTTTCAAAAAGAACGGCCATATCTTTGTCTTTCAACAACTCGCGCGTTATCGGTAAATCAGATGCAATAACAGGTAACCCGTGCGCCATAGCCTCTATCATCACCAGGCCGAATCCCTCCCAACGGGAACTCAGCACATACATACTGGAATGTGCATAATACTCCTGCACCTCTTTCGTGAAAGGATGCAGCGCGATGCTCTTTTCCAATTCATATTCATTGATCAATGAACGGTAAAGCGCTTCCTCAGGACCCTCCCCCACAATTTCCAGTGTCCAGTCCGGATGAGTTTTCACAAAAACAGAAAAAGCTTTTATTAAAATATCAAATCCTTTATGTCCGAATGAAAAACGACCGACCGCCAAAATCCTTCTATATTCCTTCTTTCCCCGACCTTTAGGCAGTACAGTCAGAGGATTGTATATCACCTCGCAGCACAGGTTCATTTTCCGAAAGAAACAACCGGCATCTGCATGACTTAAAACCACCCTCTCGTCCAATTTCCCCATCTGGACTTGAAAAAAGCAATCCAATCCCGGCAAATAGGGAGTTTCTTTCTCAAAGAATGCTTCATAAGAATTATGCAGCCACCCAACAGTCTTTGTCCGAATCCGACTCTTTACTGCAGAGAGGTGCAGAGCCATAAAAGCATGTACCCCGATGACTACATCACATTGCCGGGCATTTATTTTCCTTGCCAATGTCCGTTTATAAGAAGAAGGGAAAAAACTGGCAGCATACCATTCTGAAGTCAGCCGGGTATGAGGCAACCCATGTTTATATAAAAAACTATAGCCTTTACATAACAAACGCTCGATGAAAGAGGAGGCGGAATAAGAGAAAGAATCAAACCGCACGGTACTTTCGGCATATCCGTACATCGACAAGTCCGTACAAGTATCCGTGGTCAGTATCGTGACTTCATGTTTTCCGGACAAAGCCTTGGCTATTTCAGCCAACACACGCTGTACTCCGCCGAAACTGAAGACAGTATCACAATAAAATAATATTCTCATGGAATTTAGATTACACTCTTTCTTCGCAAAGATACAATAAAGAAATGAAAATAAATGCGGAATGAAGAAAGAATATCATATAATACAAAGCAGGTATCTGCGGCACGTACATACGTATAGAGCGGCACGTACATATGTGAAATCCTGCTCCCCCAAAAACAACAGGTCAAATAAAAAAAAGACCTTGTTCTTTTTTAAAAAGATGGCGAGCTTTTTTAAAAACCTCCTGTTCTTTTTACTGCCACCGGAAATTTGCCATATTCCATAGAGGTCCCCCCCCCTTCAGACACACTTTTTGCAAAGAAAAAGCCTGAGAACATCCTACTTCATATTAAATCGGAACAACTTATAAAAAAGGATATATTACTGATAACAAATAGATTATATGAAATTCTGCTCCAAAAAACAGTGAGGGCATGAGAGCATAAGTGAGAGCTACAATTTTTACCATCACTATACAAATAGTTCATAAACAACCAGTTGTGCACACAATGAGGGCATGAGGGCATTATCACCCCGAATTTCCAGTGAAAGATTCTCATACTCATCGAGATATTATCAAGATAATGCATGATGCTGAATATAAATCAATATCTTTGCAAAAAGAAGAAGAATGACAAAGAACACAAGTTACCATTACAGCATCATTATTCCGCACAAGAATACCCCCCGTCTTCTGGAACGCTGTCTGTGCTCAATTCCCACTTGGGATGAAATTCAAATCATTATCATTGATGACAACAGCAATTCCGAATCTGTCGATTTTTCTCATTTTCCGGGAAACGGCAGAAAAAATACGGAAGTCCTGTTCACTAAGGAGGGAAAAGGGGCAGGATACGCACGGAACATAGGACTCTCCCACGCCCGTGGCAAATGGATTATCTTTGCAGATGCAGACGATTTCTTTACAGCCGATTGTTTTACTATCTTAAACGAATACATGGACAGCCCCCATGAAGTCATCTATTTCAATGTACGTTTTGTCATGTCCGACAATCCGTCCCAAGAAAGCCGACGCGGAACTTACTATACCAACTTCTTCAATGATGTAAACCCGGAAAACAAACTGCGATACCAATCTCAAGTTCCTTGGGGCAAAATGATAAGGCGCAACTTCCTGTCAACATTCCACATTCAATTCGATGAAACAAGAATAGCCAACGATGTGTATTTTTCATGCCTTGTCGGTATATATGCCCCCAAAGCAACCACAGACAGAAGAATCATTTATTATTGTACCGAATCCGGCCAGTCCCTTGCTATGTCCAAACAAGACCGCGAGAGTTTAATCATACGGTTTAACGCAAGCATGAAATGCAACAGACTGTTGCGACAAGAAAAAATCCACTATTACCTGTCACCACTTCCGTGGTGTATCCCTTCGGCAAAAACAAAAGAATGGCTCCCCGCCAAATACTTTTTTGAATACCTGTTTTTCTTCCGCCTGCAAGCATTCAAAGAATTATATTATGCTTTTTCCGCTATCCTGTCACATATGAATGAGCCGGCTACAAAAGAAACCGACAACCAATGTAACAAGAAGACTACCAACCTAAGGGAATAATATTCATTACACAAGAAGATTCAGCGGTACAACCTTCCCCATATCTTATAATACAATTTGATCAGATTAGCGTATTTATACAATATGTGATGTCTGTAAATCCCCCAATTCAAAAGCAGAGAAAAAGGATAGAACAAATTCAATTCGTACAAAACCTCCATAGGCCGGAACTCTCTGCAATGCTTCCTTATCAGATTTCTTTTAAACTTATCTATCGCATCATTACTTTCCCTTGTAACCCCTATTACAGCAGCATTATACACCACCGGCATCAACTTGTTCAAAATGAAACAGATATTTTCAGCATACAATTCCTGTTCCATGTGCTCATTAAAAACAGTCAAGATAAAAATAAAATCCTTTGCCGGCTTGTCAAAGTCCGTTTTCGCCTTATTCATGGTTGAGAAAGGATTTGAACGCCTGTAGAAATAAGTAAAAGAATTGACGGAAGCAAACGTTTCCACCTTTTTATACAGAAAATAGCACCACAAAAAGTCCTCAAACAAAATGCCCGTCCTGAAATAAATGGCATTCTCTGTCAGCACCTCCTTTCTGATCAATCTGTTGACCGGAGTGGATGTTATTTTCGAATCCAGAAACAGCTTGTTGATACGTATCCGTCCTTCCGTATATCTTTGCAAATCACTGTTTTTGTTTTCCATCCCTTCTGAATAAGAATCCCCCTGCACCAAGTCAATCCCCGGATATCTTTTCGTTTCCTCCCATAATTTCTCCAGACAATTCTCATAAAGCATATCATCCGAATCTATAAAAAAAAGATAACCACCCCGGGATAGTTCTATTCCCTTGTTCCTTGCCGCAGAGACTCCTTCATTCCTCTCATTTCTCACGATCCTAAAACTGATGTTCCCTTTATATCCGGCCAGCTTTTCCTCTATCAGGCGCATACTGTTATCCGGAGAGCAATCATCAATGATGATACACTCAAAACAATCAAAAGTTTGGTTGATTATGGAATCAAGACATTCTGATACATATTTTTCCACCTTGTAAACCGGCATCACCACCGTTATCTCTTTCATCATTATCTGCTAATCATTATAAAATGCAATATTCGCAAAAACAAATGATACTCACAACATTCCAAAGACTTTAATTACTAAATAGCCCCATCTTCATCCATTGAAACCCACTTTTTACTCCGAATACAGCCGACATTCCATAAAAAAACGGATATGGACAGGAATTTCAACAACTTCTTATTGGATATATAAAAAGAATACACTATTTTTACGGAAAAACAAACCAGGGGAATGAAAATAGTATATGTATACGACTCCATAGCCCGTATAGGAGGCATGGAACGGATTTTAACGGATAAGATGAATTACTTGGCCGAAATTTATGGGCACGAGGTCTATCTTATCACTTCTTCCCAAGGCAATCATCCTTTTTCTTTCCCGTTATCCCACAAAGTGGAACATATCGATCTGGATACAAAGTTTCATTTGCAATACCAGCATCCGCTTCTGGAACAATTGAGAGTGGGATGGACTTTGAACCATAAATTCGAACAAAAATTTAAAAAAGAGATTAGGCTCATCAATCCCGATATCATATCAGGAAATACCAGTTTCAAAGCGGATTTGATCTGTAAATTAGACTGCAAGGCAAAGAAAATCATTGAATCGCATTGCGCCAAAATATACACCCGGATACCTGCAAACCGCAAAAAGAGTTTTTTTAAAGATATAAAAGACAGATACGTCAGTTACCAATGTTTCCGTGATGTAAAACGATACAGCGATGTCATAGTCACACTGACACAAGGAGATGCCGCCATGTGGGGACAACATCCGAATATACATATCATTCCGAACACCACCTCTATTGATATACAAACAATCAGCTCCTGTGAGGCTCCCCGTGTAATAGCGGCAGGCAGACTGACCTGGCAAAAAGGATTCGACAGACTGATTAACGCATGGAATATCGTGCAGAAACGCCACCCCGACTGGATACTGGATATATTTGGTGAAGGATTTTATAAGGATAGCTTAACCCGGCAGATTAAAGACAGAAAGCTGGAACACTCCATCACAATTCATCCTTTTACACAAAACATAACGCAAGAATACCTGAACAGTTCCATTCTGGCCCTAAGCTCCAATTACGAAGGTTTTGGACTGGTCTTGATCGAAGCCATGAGTCTGGGTGTTCCTTGTGTTTCTTTCGACTGTCCTTTCGGTCCATCGGAAATCATCAGAAACCAGGAAGACGGACTCCTCGTCAAAAACGGAGATATACAAGGATTTGCCAACGCTCTTTGCCACTTGATAGAACATGAAGCAGAAAGAAAAGCTTTTGGCAAAAGAGCTAAACAAAATATAACACGCTACTCACTCCGAAACATCATGCCGCAATGGGAAATGTTGTTTCATAAACTGACTGAAAAATGACCATCGTTTATCTATACACAGCACTATGCACCGTGGGAGGCGCAGACCGGAGCATCATCCAAAAAGCGAACTATCTGGCTGACGAAATGCATCAGGATGTATTTATTATCACAGATTCACAAAAAGAACGCCCGCCCGTTTTCCCGATATCTCCCAGAATCAGGCACATTGACATAGGAATTGATTTTGACAGACAATATCATCACAACCTGTTAGTAAGAGGATATTATTATTTTACCCTGATGCACCTGTACAGAAAGAAGCTGGAGTATTGGCTGAAAACCTTGAAACCGGATATTGTCATCAGCACATTGGGCCGAGAATTGGATTTTCTGACACAACTGGATGATGGAAGCGTAAAAATAGGAGAATCCCATATAGCCAAACCATACACTCGTAACCTGCATCTGATGGAACAACGGGGATTCCCATACAAGCAAATCGCACGGCATTGGAGAAAGAAACAGGAGGAGGCTGTAAAAAAACTGGATGCGCTGGTTGTTCTGACACAACATGATGCGGATAATTGGAAAGAAGTGAAGAAGGCTTGTGTCATACCGAACTTCTTACCTTTCTCACCCGAAAAAGGGAGTTCTTGCCTGGAGAAAAGAATCATCAGCATAGGAAGATACAGCGAACAGAAGGGGTATGACCGCCTGATTGAAGCCTGGATCAAAGTCAATCGGAAGCATCCCGACTGGCATATCCGCATTTACGGAGAAGGACAGGATAGGAACAGCCTGCAAGAGCTTATTGAAAAGCATCATATAGAAAACAGTTTTTCACTATGCCCTCCGACAAAAAGCATTCAAGAAAAATATCTGGAAAGTTCCATATACGTCATGAGTTCACGATTTGAAGGATTACCGATGGCACTTCTGGAAGCGATGGCATGTGGTGTTCCCTGCATTTCATTCGACTGCCCGTACGGACCTGCCGAGATTATCACTCCGGAAGAAGACGGAATACTGGTGAAGAACGGAAACACGGACGAACTGGCTGACGCGATATGCCGGCTGATAGAGGATACGGACAAACGCATACGGATGGGAAAGCAGGCCCAAAAGAATATCCAACGTTATTCACGCGAAGAAGTGATGAAACTGTGGGATGAACTATTCAACACCTTAACAACTGCCCGACCATGAATATCATCTACCTCCTTTTCCACGGACTATCCCCTTACAGCGGCATCAGTAAAAAGATCTTGCATCAGGTTAAAGGCTTTGAAGCATGTGGACACCGGGTAAGTTTATGCACATACAGCATAGCAGATAACGGCCACCGGGTAAGGATGATAAACAATGAAATAATAGAAGACTACGGAACAGGCAAACCGGCTGCGGCGAAAAGAAGAGTTTCCTACCAATGCATATACCGCTATGCTATAACACATCAAGTGGAATTAATCTATGTACGCTCTTTCCATAATGCAAATCCGTTCACCATCCGGCTGTTCAGCAAACTGAGGAAAGCCGGAATTAAAATAGCGATGGAAATACCTACCTATCCTTACGACAGCGAATACGCCGGTTTCCCACTGGTCACACGCCTGGGGATACAAGTGGATAAAGTATTCCGAAAGACATTGGCAAAACACGTGAACGCCATCGTCACTTTCTCAGACTATCACTGTATATTCGGCCAACGTACCATTCAGATATCCAATGGAGTTGACTTTGATTCCATTCCGCTGAAAAAGACGGTTTCTAAAAATACCTCCGTCATTCATCTACTAGGAGTGGCCGAAGTACATTATTGGCACGGTTACGACCGCCTGATAGAGGGTTTGGGTAAATATTACCAAAACCCGGCAAACACAACCGTATTTTTCCACATCGCAGGAGGTATATGGAAATCCGAAATGCATGATTCACAACACGCTCCCGGATTTTATGAACTTATCAACAAATATCATATAGAAAAATATGTCATCTTCCACGGACAAAAAATGAACGAGGAACTAGACGAATTATTCAACGAAGCAGACTTTGCCATCGGCAGTCTGGCACGCCACCGCAGCGGCATCGACAAAATCAAAACATTAAAAAACAGAGAATATGCAGCACGGGGAATACCTTTTGCATATTCAGAAACAGATGAAGACTTTGACAAGATGCCTTATATACTGAAAGTTCCGGCCGACGAAAGTCCCATAGATATCCACCGGCTTATCCGGTTCTATATGGAACTGGATCTGTCTCCTTGTAAAATAAGGGATTCCATTAAAAACCTGTCATGGAAAGAACAGATGATGAAAGTAATAAACAACCTGTAATACTCCCGCCTATGATCCGAATCGCCTATTGTACCCCCTCTCTCCATATCCCCGGAGGAGTGGAAAGGGTACTGACCACCAAAGCCAATTATCTGGCGGAGAATGGTAATTATGACATATATATTTTGCTGACTGACGGAAAAGGCAAGCCTCCCTGCTATACTTTATCGCCTAAAGTAAAAATCATCCAACTGGATATAGATTTTGAAGAATTATGGGAACTCCCTCTTTGGAAAAAAGTGCCGGTTTATCTGAAAAAACAAAGAATATACCGACGCAAGCTCTCTGCCGCCTTGTCTCACCTCAAACCGGACATCACAGTTTCTTTGTTACGACGGGAAATAAACTTTATCACTTCCCTCAAAGATGGAAGCAAAAAGATAGGGGAGCTACATGTAAACCGGAAAAACTATCGTAACTTTGAAAAGAACGAAAGCAACTTCATCAAGGAACTTTTTGCCAAATTATGGATGAAAAGTCTGGTGAGGCATTTAAAAAAGCTGGACAAGTTCGTTGTACTGAGTGAGGAAGACAGAGCAAACTGGCCCGAACTGCAAAATGTAAAAGTTATCAGCAACCCTCTACCCTTTCAATCCGGAACATTCAGCGACTTGAACAATAAACGGATAACCGCAGCCGGAAGATATACTTATCAAAAAGGATTCGATTTGTTACTGGAAGCATGGAGCAAAGTCTGTAACCGGCATCCGGACTGGGAATTACATATATATGGCAAAGGAGACAAGACTACATATCAAGTACTGGCCGGAAAATGGAAATTAAAGAACCTTTTTCTTGAAAATGCAACCCCGGATATGCTCTGTAAATACCATGAAAGTTCTATCTTTGTATCAAGTTCCAGATTTGAGGGATTCGGAATGGTCATAGCGGAAGCAATGGCGTGCGGAGTACCTGCCGTGTCATTCGCCTGTCCGTGCGGACCTAAAGACATCATCCGGGACGGGGAAGACGGACTATTGGTCGAAAATGGAAAAACAGAAGAACTGGCCGAAAAAATAAATTATCTGATTGAGAACGAACAAATAAGAAAAGAAATGGGGAAAAAAGCCCGCATCAATGTACAACGTTTTGCTGAAGATGTAATAATGCAACAGTGGATTCAGCTATTCAACAATTTATTAAACGGAACAAAACAATGAAAACAGATTCCCCCTACGACAGAGGAGACATCCATATAAATAAAAACGACAAAGTGCTGGAGATAGGTCCGGGCCATAATCCGACATATCGCTCCAACGTGATAGCCGAAAAATTTATTGACACCAATTACCACCGCTGCGGTGACGTGAAAATATACCCGCATCAGACCTTTGTACATGCCGATGGAGAAAAACTGCCATTCAAAGACAAGGAGTTTGACTACGTAATATGCAATCAGGTATTGGAACACGTGGAACATCCCGAAGCTTTTGTCAAGGAATTATGCAGGGTAGCCCGACGGGGATACATAGAAACTCCCAGTCTGCTGGGCGAATACTTGTTTCCCAAAAAATCACATAAATGGGTTATATTGGATATAGACAACAAACTGGTCTTCTATGAAAAGAACAAGATGCCGGGAAACTATGAAAACGACTATGGAGAATTATTCCTGAATTATCTGCCTTTCCAATCCCTCCCCTACAAACTGCTGTGGCTGACGGAAGGAGATATAACCTTGAACCGTTATGAGTGGAAAGATGAAGTGGAGATACTAGTCAATCCCGAAGATGAATACTACTCCTCTTTCTTCCTCAACAAATGGAACCGGGAAATGGTGGAGAAACTATATCCCCGCCGTTCCGCCCTGACGGAAATGAAGAAGATGATTCAAGCCCTGTTCTATATCCTCAAAAACAAATTCAAATCACGATTCAGTAATCACCGGAATCCGGTCACACTGTCCGAATATATAAAAACGCATGAAGTGGTACGCTGACTATTTATCCATCTATGACAAGCCTTTCACCCAAGCCCCACAAGCGGTTATCAACCAAGTGAAAGACAAGATCCGGCAGCTTGCAACTCATGCTCCGCTGGTTTCGGTGGTCGCCATCGCCCATAATGAAGAAAAGAGGATATTGAGCTGCCTGTGGTCTTTATGTGAAAACCAACATAACTATCCTGTAGAAATACTAGTCATCAATAATCATTCTACCGACCACACCGAAGAGGTACTAAAAGAATTAGGAGTCACCTACTTCAATGAATACCAGAAAGGTCCCGGTTTTGCCCGGCAATGCGGACTGAACCATGCCCGGGGGAAGTATCATCTCTGCATAGACGCCGATACACTTTATCCGCCCCAGTACATCAGTACCATGATAAAGGTCTTACAGGACAAAGAAGTGGCAGGTGCATACGCCCTGTGGAGTTTTCTTCCTAATGAACATCATTTAGGACTTTTCTTCTATGAGACACTACGTGATCTCTATTTGAAAATACAAAATCTGAACAGACCGGAGCTCAATGTACGTGGAATGGCTTTTGCCTTCCACACGGAAACAGCCCGGAAAGAAGGATTCCGGACAGACATACTCCGCGGAGAAGACGGCTCCCTGGCACTGGCATTGAAAAAATACGGAAAATTAAGATTCGTCACCGCCCGCAAAGCCCGTGTCCTTACCGGCTATGGCACTATTTCGGCCGACGGATCCCTGTTCAGCAGTTTCAAAAAACGAGCCATAAAAGGTTTAAGAAGCTTCACGGCTCTTTTCTATAGCAAAAACAATTACGAGGACGAAGATTCTAACTTGATAAAGTAACGACAGATGAAAATAGCAATAGAAGCCCAGCGCATCTTCAGAAAAGAGAAACATGGCATGGACTATGTAGCTCTGGAAACCATCCGGGAACTGCAAAAGATAGACCAACAGAACGAATA
>OHSJ01000290.1_pt1 | contig 23984 bp, 19 predicted proteins | sample 1578561 | NCBI WGS metagenome assembly OHSJ01 (sample SAMEA3879571, study PRJEB24766) | human gut metagenome | biome: human-associated habitat; feature: feces | place: USA | collected 1985/1987 | reverse complement strand
GCGGAGTTCTCCGCCGACGCCGACAGCCTGGTGGTCCCCACCGACGCCATCCCCGACGACATGGAGGGCCTGGACATCGGCCCCGAGACCATCCGCACCTTCTGCGCCGCCGTCCGGGGCGCAGGCACCGTGGTGTGGAACGGCCCCATGGGCGTGTTCGAGTTTGAGAAGTTCGCCGCCGGCACCCGGGCCATGGCCCAGGCCCTGGCCGGCAGCGGGGCCAGCGCCGCAGCCGTGGAGCAGATGGGCTTCGCCGATAAGATCACCCACATTTCCACCGGCGGCGGCGCCTCCCTGGAGTTCCTGGAGGGCATCGAGCTGCCGGGCGTGGCCTGCCTGCTGGATAAATGACACCAAAGGGGAAACTTTTCACCCTTTTGAAATATAGATAAGAGGAGTAAGAATCGCTATGAATCGCAGATACCGCAAGACCATCATCGCCGGCAACTGGAAAATGAACATGACCGCCAGCGATACCAAGAAATTTGCCGACGACATAAAGGCCATCATGCCCCGCGCCAAGTGGTGCGACGTGGTGGTGTGCGTCCCCTTCGTGAATATCCCCGCCGCCCTGAAGGCCTTCAAGGACCTGCGCATCTCCGTGGGCGCGCAGAACATGTTCTATGAAAAGTCCGGCGCCTACACCGGCGAGGTGTCCGCCGACATGCTCAAGGACCTGGGCGTCAAATACGTCATCATCGGCCACAGCGAACGCCGCCAATATTTCGGAGAAACGGATGCCATTATCAACTCCAAAATCAAGAAGGCCATCGCCGCAGGCATCACCCCCATTTTCTGCATCGGAGAAACGAAGGACGAACGCCTGGGGGGCATTTTGGAACCCGTGCTGGAAATCCAGCTCAAGGGCGGCCTCAAGGATCTCACCCCGGAGGAGGTATCCAACCTGGTCATCGCCTATGAACCCGTCTGGGCCATTGGCACCGGCCTGACCGCAACTTCCAAGGAAGCCCAGGAAGCCCATTCCTTTATCCGCAAGGTTATTTCCGACGTCTTCGGAGCAGACGCCGCCGCCAAGGTGCGCATCCAGTACGGCGGCTCCGTAAAACCGGAAAACGTGGAGGAACTCATGGCCCAGCCGGACATTGACGGGGCTCTGGTTGGCGGCGCTTCCCTGAAGCCGGAATCCTTCGCTGCTCTGGTAACTTCCGCCAAATAAGTGGAATCCGGCTCCACCCTTTCTACAGGCCGGTCCTTCACGGGACCGGCCTTTTTCATCTCCGGAGCACCGGCCTCGCTCTTTTCACCCAAGAGCGCAGTTTCTGCCTTTTCAAGCAGCCTAAATCGTGCATAATGGCGGGAAATCATGAAAACCCGCTTACTTACCCCACGCAGCAAAGGTTTCACACTCATTGAAGTTCTCGTAGTCATCGCCATCATTGCCCTGCTGGCAGGCGTCTCCTACAGCATTTATTCCCATGCCACGGAAACGGCAGCCAGAACGCGCTGTACGGACAACCTGCGCCGCATTAGCGACTGGGGCAAGGAATTCGCAGGCCAGAACGGCGGAAAACTGCCCTCCAGCGGCATGAAAGACAGCCTCCTGAGCGCCAGGGAATGCCGGAACTGGTGGGACGCCCTGGCGCCCATCGTTAATGCGGAACAACCCGACCTGATCGCCCGGAACGCCAAGGAACCCAACATGCTCCCGGACACGTTCCGCTGCAAAAACGACAAGCGTCCGGAAATCCTCGGAGCGGAGGATGCCAACCTTCCCGCCGGGCCGGACACCATTTCCTACACCAGCTGGCTGGACAACCGGAAGGGGCGTCCTATGAATGTGGCGCGCGGCCAGGCCCTGCGGGGCAAACCCTGGATCAGCGACGGCATCCCGATTGACGGGCGCAGCGTCATCACGGAACAGGATTTTGAGGAAATCGTAGTCCCGGCCCTTGAACGCCACCAGGGAGGAATCATGGTGCTTTATGCGGACGGGAAAATATCCCCCGTTGAGGACCCTACGCTTAACAAAGTCACCCAAGGTTCCTGAACCCCTTGTTTCTCCGCCCGGCGCGGGCGGGAAGCTGCCGGACCATTGCCGGCAATCCAGTGGAATTTTCTTCCTACTCCCACTGATTCGCCTTTACGAAACCGGGATAATCATTAAGGTTAGCGTCCAGATGAACCAGCATGCTCCCTTCCTGCATCCGTACGATGGAATGATACCACTGTCTGTGGCGGGGTATATCCTGGGAACCGTTCTGTTGCTGGTCCACCTGTATGCGCTGGTAAAAAGGCAGCAGGTGCAGGCTTTTCTGCTGGCGTCTCCGCGCAACCACCTGCTGGCTCAGATTCTGCTGGCCGGCGGCCTGTTCTGGTTCTTTCTGCTGGTGGCTCCCGAAGGATTGGGCGTGCTGAGCCGCTTTCGGGTGGGGCTGGCGGAATTTGAAGGTATCCGCTGGCTGCTCCAGCTGGCATGCCCCGTCTTTCTGGTGCTGATGGTCACGCAGGTGAAAAACCTGCTCTTTCCACGGGCGCTGGGCATCTTCGGCCTGATGGTGGCAGCTCCCCTGCTCAGTGCCGCCTTCCTTCAGGAGCCAGTGACCAGGCTCCTTATTCCCATCTGGTGTTACATCGTCATTTTCCTTTCGATTCTCTGGATAGGCAAGCCCTACCTGTACCGCGACATGGTCAATAAAATATGCTCCAAACCTGCTTGGTGGACGCCTCTTTGCCTGGGAGGAATGGCCTATGGAGCCGCCATTCTGCTTTGCGCCATCCTATGGTGGTAGGGAGGCCGCCTCTTCCGGCACCGCTTCATCACGCAGAAAAGACATTCAGCCGCAGGAGAAGGCCTCCGGCAAAAACAGGCATACGCAGGACGGATCTTTCCGGAACGGCCTGTTTTTTCCTCCTGCTGCAAGAATCAATAGCGGTTCCGCTTATTATATATGATATTCCATATTCCTTTCATGTGCTCTACCCTGCGTTCCTCCATCATGTCCAGCATAGCCTTCTGGTTGCTTACCCTTGTCCCTTCACTGGCGGACAGGCCTAATATCGTCCTTATCCTGGCTGATGACATGGGATGGTCCGACCCGGGCTGCTACGGTTCGGAAATACCCACTCCTGCCCTGGATACCCTGGCCAGACAGGGGATGCTGGCAACCCGGCTCTACACCGCTTCCCGCTGTTCACCCTCCCGGGCCTCCATCATGACCGGCGGCGAACCTCACAAGGTGGACGTAGGGCTCCTGGATGACGACAGCGGGCGCCCCGGCTACCGCGGACGCCTGAACCCGGGTATCCCCACCCTGCCGGAACTTCTGAAAAAAGCGGGATACCGTACCTATCTTTCCGGGAAATGGCATCTTGGAAAAGTTCGGGGATCCTACCCATGGGACCGCGGCTTTGACCGTTCCCGCGGTTTGCTGGGTGGAGCGGCAGATTACTACAGGCCCATGCCGGACAGACCCTTCGGTGAAAACGGGAAACTGCTCCGTCCGGAGGATCTGCCGGAGGATTTCTACATGACGGACGATATCACCAAAACGGCTCTGGCCTATATTGACGATGCCGTCAAAAGCAGGCAGCCCTTCTTCCTTTACGTGGCTTATACGGCTCCGCATACACCCCTCCAGGCCCCCCGGAGGGAAATAGAAAAAATGCTCCCGTTCTACAACGGCAAATCCCCCCATGCCATTGCTTCCAAAAGACTGGAAAAACAAAAGCTGCTGGGAATCGTCCCTCCTGCCGCCAAACTGGGCATGGCCGGTAAATTCAATCCAGAAGGCTATGAAAAAACTTCCGCAAAGCGGAAGGATTATATTGCCGAATGCATGGCCACCTACGCCGCCCAAATCGTTATCATGGACCGCGGCATAGGCCGCATTCTCGCGTCCCTGGAACGTCACCGCCTCAGTGACAATACCATCGTCATGTTTTTATCAGACAATGGCGCAACAGCGGAAATGCCCCAGAACAATAAAAACAAGAAGACTACCCTCCCCACAGGCCCGCTGGGAGAAGTCGGATGCAAGGACGGATACGGCCCCATGTGGGCGGCTGTGTCCAATACCCCTTACCGCCAGTATAAAATAGAAACCTTTCCGCCCCCTTCATCATTCGCTACCCTTCCAAAATACGTCCGGAATCGCGCTACCACTCGCCTTTCCTGCTCCAGGACATCGCCCCAACCTGCCTTGCGTGGGCCGCTCTCCCAATTCCGGCCCATATGGACAGCAAGCCGCTCAACACCTACTGGAATAATCCTCCGAAACTTCCTCCGTCCAAGGTGTGGGACTTCATTCCCAATACCTGCCCTCCCCGCACTATCTTCTGGGAACATCAGAGAAACCGGGCGGCCCTGACAAGTCAATTCAAGCTGGTGGCCCCCAACCGAGGCCCCTGGCAGGTGTACGACATCAGGGACAGGACGGAACAGAAAAATCTGGCATCCAGGCACCAGACGCTTGTAGAACAATTGTCCGCGCAGTACAGGAAATGGGCGGCGGAAAACCATGCCGAATGACACGGCACGGCAGGAAAATGGGCATACGCGCCCTAAACGTTTCTATGGGAATCCCCTTCCGGAAGAAAATTCTGATTTCCGTTTCCTCAAGTAACGGAAAACGGCACGTGATTCACCGGGAAAGAAAAAGCAGGGAATAACAGTTATTCCCGTCCGCGGCAACATTCCTGCCTCCCGGGCATTCCGGGAACCATTCATTATTTTCACACTCCTTGCCATCCTTTCCCATGAAGGGGAATTGCATAAAAATCCGCTTCTTCATTCGGATTTTTCCTATGCCCTATTTTTTGCCCTGTAATCAAAAATAATTCCTTTATAAGGTTAAAACTAGACAAAACACCGCTGTTTACCAAATCATTTCCCAAAAGGAAAATTCTTCTTTTTTCCTAACAATTATTGGAATAAAAGAATCCTTATCATTCAAAGAAATACCGTATTAGAATACTTCTAAATTAGCAAAAAACTCATTGATTGTAAATAAACTTAATTTAAAATGCCATAAGAAAAAACCTTTCTGCACCTTACCTCCGTTCTGTACTGCCGTCACACCAGATATGGAATATTTTTGATAATCAATTCATAACACACCTTTAACAAAACTTGCACAGCGTCTTTTTATGTTCAAAGAGCCCTCTTTCCTCAAAAAAGCAAATCTGTTCCAGCCTATTCTGGTTGTCGTGATCTCCATCATCGGGGGAACTCCCATGGAAGGAGCCAATACGGGGAAAATAGTCCTTTTGATCATTCTGGGCGCCGCTTTCATTGTATGGCATGTGGAATACCAGAGACTGCTCAACAGAAACCGGGAAACCAGGGAACATGCCTGCGCCCTGAAAAACCGCAGTGCGGCTCCTTACAAAAAAACTTACGCCGCCCTGAGCGGAGAATACGAAAACTTCGCCAATAAACTGAATGGAGAAAGTTGCCGGGAGGCAAAAACGGACGGTTCAAGGGGGACGACGGAAAGCTTCAACGGAGCCTGCCTGTTCCTGTGCTCCACCATTGCCGCTGCGCTGGCTGAATATAAAAACTCCCTTGTCTTTGAAGTGCTTTATATTCAGGCAGAGCGGAGGAAAGACCAAACCTTGCTGCACGTTACAGGCTACGCACAGGGAGAACACAATAACGACACCCCTTCCCTGCTGGCACAGCCTCCGCGGCCCGTAACGAAAACACCCGCCATGCTGGATGAACAATTATTCGCGGAACGCCACCTCAGCCCCCTGGTTCTTTCCAGCCCGGAAGAAGTGCAGCGCAGCTTTTTCCGGAAGCGCAACCAGCCTCCGGAGGAAAAATACATGCAGTATCTGGCCATTCCCGTCCTGAGCAAGAGAAATGAAATCATCGGGCTTATCGAAATCGCCGTTAAAAAAAATCCGTTCATTTCGCCCGTCACCATGCTGGAAGCCCATGAATTGGCCGACGTTAAATCATGGTTGTACCATTTAAAGGACCATTTCCTGTTGTTTCATGAAATAGAACGCGCCGTCCGGGATGGATTCCCATGACGGCAGTACGGACAGAATAGCCTGCTACGCCCAACGCCATATCCCTTAAAAATTTCCTGGGATATATATATTCCAGCCTATTTACAATCAACTACTTCCATCTTTTTAACCAGAACGGTTACCGCCATATAATGCTATTAACCTGTAAGTGAAACAGATAGCACTTGGGCCATTTTCTGCATCTGAAACAAGAAAGAGAAAACCCTGTAAACTATTGAGTCCACAGGGTTTCAAAAAAGGAATGGTACTTGGACCGGGACTCGAACCCGGGACCAATAGATTAAAAGTCTACTGCTCTACCAACTGAGCTACCCAAGCACTTACCCTTGCTGGAAGGGCGCAAGCAGTAAACACCACCCCCCCTTTCATGGCAAGCGTAAAATGGAAGATGGACAAAAAAAGATCAGGATTCCATGCATTCCAGCCATCTCGCACGCCATTCGGCAGGAATACGCACAGGACGCCCCTGCGGCATCTGGACCAGGGCTAGCTGCTGATGAGCCCTGACCAGAAGATCATTATTGGAAGCGCGCCTCATTTCAAAATCGCACCAGAAGCGGGCCCGGTCCACGGATTGAAGCCATCCCGTCGTCAAAATGGTGTCTCCCAGAACGGCCGGACGCACATAGTCAATCTCATGGCGCACCACTACGGCAAACTGCTGCAAATCGCTCATGGTTTTGTAATCCATTCCCAATTTAGCGCCAAGTTTGGTACGGCAGGCCTCAATCATGCGCAAATAGGCCAGGTTATGAACCACCCCGCCGCAGTCCGTATCATAAAACATGACTTCATCTTCCGTATGAAACATCAGCTCCGGATTCATGCCTGCCATTGTAAAAAGGAAACAGGCGGGCTGAAAGAAAATTCCGGTTCAGCCGCGCCATGCATGATGCGTCCGCGCCAGCGTCAGCACGCAGACGGAAGCAGCCCCGGAGCGGAGGAGCAGACGGGCGCAGGAGTCTGCCGTGGCTCCGGTCGTAAAAACATCATCCACCAGCAGCACATCCCTGCCCCTGACGGGGCTGCGTTTCATCCTTTTTTCATCCGCCGCATAAATTTTACGGGCATGTCTGAGCCGCTGCTCCCGCGACAAGCTGGCCTGGGGAAGCGTATCCGGCAGGCGTTTCAGCACGCCGGCATACGGCCAGCCCAGTTCCTCTCCCAGCAGAACCGCCAGTTCCTGCGCCTGGTTGTACCCCCTTCGAGCCTGTTTGCCGCAGTGCATGGGCACGGGAACGATCAGGCGTTTTTTCCCGCCGAACCAGTGAGGATTTCCACGCACTGCCTCTGCCATCATCTGCGCGAAGGAGCCGGCCAGATGAACGGCTCCCCCATATTTGAAAGCCAGCAGAAGATCCCGCAATGATCCCGTATTCACATACACGGCACGGGCTTCCTCAAAAGAGGGGAGAGCTACCGCGCAGCGACGGCATAATCCGGACGGGATGAAGGAACCCTCCGCCGGTTCCCCGCAGACGGCACAGAAGGGAGGCTCGACAGGCACGAAACTTCCGCGGCAGTCCGGGCAAACATGGCAGCCATCCAGGCCGCCGCGGCCGCATAACTCGCAGACAAAAGGATACACCCAGGAAAGCCATTCCCTGACAACCGACCTCAGCATTCCCCGCACGGCAGAAAGTTGAAAGAGGCTCCTATCGTCCGCCCTTCCCATCGGGGGAATCGGCACCCTCCTCTTCCGGCATCTCTTCCAGAAGCTTGTCTATGGTTTCAATGAAACGCCACGGGCACCGCTTGCGCTGGTATTTACGCCACAGCACACCACGCAGGGTCACCCAGTGCGCCCGCGTTAATTCCACGTGTTCCCATTCCACATCGTCACGTTCCGCACGGCCCACCTTGGGGGCGCACTCCAGCTTCCATTTGCCGGCATGGTGGCATGCCCTGTACACCAGGGTTCCCTCTTCCGTGCGTTCTTTCCACGTGTGAACTTCCATGGAGGCGAGTGTAAGGAAGAAGCGTTTCGGGTAAAGAGGAATTTTTTCTAGTCATCCGCCCTTGCGCGATTAGTATGGCTCCGTCATGAACGACACTGAAATGATCGAATGCCGCGAGCCTGCCCTTCAAATGCAGCGCCTCATCGCCATCATGAAACGTCTGCGCGCGCCCCACGGCTGCCCCTGGGACGCGGAGCAAACCCACCATTCCCTGATTTCCAATATGATCGAGGAAGCCTATGAAGTCGTGGACACCATTCAGCGGAATGACTGGACGCAGCTGAGGGAAGAATTGGGCGATGTTTTGCTTCAAGTGGTTTTTCATGCGGAGATTGCCCAGGAAGCAGGGCGTTTCGATTTCAATGACGTGGCTGCGGAAGTAAGCGAAAAACTCGTCCGCCGCCATCCCCACGTATTTGCCCAGTCCAAGGCGGACACGACGGATGCCGTATTAGCTCAGTGGGACAAGATCAAACGCCGGGAAAAGGGGGCGGAAACAACCCCATACCTGCATGGAACAGGCAAGGGGCTGCCGCCCATGCTCCAGGCATGGAAGCTCCAGAAAAAAGCCGCCAAAGTAGGATTTGACTGGGCGGACGCCCAAGGCGCCCTTGACAAGGTGAAGGAAGAAACCGCGGAATGCGGGGAAATTCTTTCCGCACCGGAGGAAGACCCCCGCGTCGCGGAAGAATTGGGGGATCTTCTGTTTTCCGTAGTCAACCTGTGCAGGAAAAAAGGAATCGACCCGGAAACGGCCATGGCCGGAGCAAACAGAAAATTTGAGCGGCGTTTCAACGAAATGGAACGGCTGCTTGCCAAAGACGGTCTTTCCCTGGAAGAAGCTTCTGCGGAGGCCATGGAGGCACGCTGGCAGCAAGCAAAATCCGCCCGGTAACGGAATCCGGGGTCAGGCCATCATGTCCATGTTCGGGTCTTTCCAGGCCGGATCATATCCCTTGGCATAGCTGAACACATGCTTGTGCATGTATTCGAAGTACTGCTCTTTCTGCATGGGGGTGAGCCGTTCCCAGATGGCTACATTCAAGGCACGGCATACCTTCTGCATCATTTTCAGGGTAAGCTGGCGCCCCTGCCGGGCTTTTTGGACCTGCTTGTGGGTAAGCTGCTCCGGAGAAATTTCCACCAGGTCGTGATTGGTCAGATGCCAGCGCTTCATCAGTTCATCCAAAGGCTGTTCTCCGTGGTTGCGTCCGGTTGCTGTGGCTTCCTCGTCCATACGCCTACCTTCGTGCCCTATTTCCGGGAAATAGGCAATACATGATTGCCCCATCAGCACTTTTTTTGCATTTCCAGTTGCCCGGCGTCCGGATACATGGTTCAATCCCGCTCCGTTGCAATAAGATGATTAGCGAGAAAGAGGAATTACTGGAATGGCGCAAACGCGCCGCCGCACAGCCCGCGGGACGGGTAGTCCTGGATCTGGAGGCAGACAGCCTGCACCGCTATCAGGAAAAAATCTGCCTGATCCAATATGCGGACGAAACGGGTTCCTGCCTGATTGACCCTCTCTCTATCGAAGATATGGGGCCTTTCTACAACTGGCTGAAAGAAACGGAAGTCTGGATGCACGGAGCGGACTACGATATGAGCCTCTTTCAAAACGCCTGGGAAACGCTGCCCGCCATGATCTGGGATACGCAGACGGCGGCGCGCCTGCTGGGCTTCCGCCAGTTCGGGCTGGCAGCCCTGGTGGAACACTTCCACGGCATCACCCTGAGCAAATCTTCCCAAAAGGCGGACTGGGCGCGGCGCCCCCTTTCCCCAACCATGGTCACTTACGCCCTGAACGACGTAAATTACATGCTGGACATGGCGGACAAACTGACGGCCGCCCTCCGGGAAAAAGGACGCATGGGCTGGTTTGAAGAAATTTGCAGACATTCCATGGAACGCGCCCGGGAACGCCATCTGGCAGGCCATCAGGACCCCTGGCGCATCCAGGGCTGCGGCAAATTGAACAGGAAGGGGCTGGCCGCCCTCCGGGAAATGTGGACCTGGCGTGATGCGGAAGCCAAAACGTGGGACAAACCCGCGTTCATGGTTTGCTCCAATGCTGACCTCATCCAGTGGAGCGTGGCTCTCCAGGAACAGCGCACCGTGGCGCCCCCGCCCCGTTTTCATGCCCACAGGCGCAGCCGGTTCATGAATGCGCTCCAGAAATTCTACCTGCTGGATGAAGAAGACTACCCATGCCGGCCCCGCATTCAGCGCCGGCAACATTCCGACCAATTTGAGGACAATCTGGCCCGCCTGTGCAAACTCAGGGATGAAAAAGCTGAAGAACTGGGCATGGAAGGCTCCTTCCTGATTACCCGGGCCTCTCTGGAAGCTATTGCGGAAGACAGGGAAAAAGGCGTTTCCACCCTGTTGAACTGGCAGAAGGAAGCCCTGGGTTTTTAAACGGTCCTTTCTGCAAAGGAAAAACATCCGGACGGAAGCAGCATGACCCGAAAAGTCCGTTGTCCCCCTCTTTCCCCATTCACCCAGCATCATCGGCCATTCATCCCGGACGGCCAACACAAGCTTTCTCCCTGAACATTCCCGGCTTTCTGGAAGCGTTCTCCGCTCAGGGCAGACAGGAACAGAAATTCTTCCCCCGCAAACGCCGTCTTCCCCTGCCTGTTTATTTACATTGAACGGAAGACAGTTTTTTCTATAATGCAGGGCAGTTCCCTTCCTCCATGCCCTCCAACCGCCATTCATACATGGTCCTGGCAATCTTCTGCGTCTGCGCCCTTGCCATATGCGCCTTCCTTTCCTGGCGGAACCAGGAGAAAAAAGACCGGCTGTCGCGGCAGTACGCGGAATTTTCCATGCCCCAGACCTCGAAGGGAAGCACGCCGACACAACAGAAAGCCCTGCTTGAAATACTTAGCAGAGAACAGAAAAATATTTCTCAGACTTCCCCGCACCGTCAACAAGCGGCAGAACCGCCGCCCCGGAGCCAAGAAAAAATCTTTCCCCCCCCGACAGGGCATGCTAGGGTGGCAGGCGATGAATCATGCCGATTTAGACCAGTTGCTGATCCTTCAGGAAAAGGATGTGCGGATTTCCAAACTCCGGAAGGAGCTGGCTTCCCTGCCGGAACAGAGAACACGCCTGCTGAAGCAGATGGAGGCCATCAAGCAGAAGGCCCTGGCCGCCAAACAGGAAGTGGCAGGCATTGAAAAAAGCATACGGGACGTGGAGGCCGCCGTTGAAACCAAACGCACCTACATCGGCAAAATGAAAACCCTTCAGTCCAACACCCGGAAAAACGAGGAATACCAGATGTGCATCCAGGAGGTGGAAAAAACGGAAGCCGCTATTGACTCTCTGGAAACCTCAGAGCTGGAATTGATGGAGCGCCTGGAAACAGCAAAAACGGACATGGAGCAGAAAATCCGCCGTGCACGGGACGCCCAGCGTGAACTGGAGGAAACGCTCGCGCGCTTTGACCGGACGGCAGAGACGGACAAGGAGCTCCTGAACCACTTGAATGCGGAACGCGCGGATCTGGCCGCCGCCGTTCCGGAAAATTCCCTGGGGGAATATGAACGGATGACCAGAAGCAAGGGGGTTCCGGTCATTGTGCCAATGGATGAAAAAGGCCATTGCGGCGGCTGCCACATGGTTATCACGGACAACGCCCGCATGAAAGTGCTGGGCGGCCACGAGACCGTTTACTGCGACAGCTGCCACCGCATCCTCCACTGAAGGAGTTTCCAGGAACGCCGCCGGGCTTGCCATGAAATCCAGATCGGAAGAATTTGAAGAGTGGGGGACGGAAGTCATCTTCGGCCGTGCCAAGGGATTCCGCGCCGCCATGATGCGCATGATCCTGCGCGGCGCCTCCTGGCTGTTCAGGCTGGTGGTTCTGGCACGGCTGTATCTGTTTCATTCCAGCATCGCCAGGCAGGCCAGGCTGGGAATGCTGGTGGTCAGCGTGGGCAACATCACCGTGGGAGGAACCGGAAAAACCCCGGTGGTGGAACTGCTGGCCCGCACCCTTACCCGGCGCGGGCGCAAAGTAGCCATCCTGACACGCGGCTACAAGAGCTCAGAGCTGGATAAACCTCAGGAATGGAGGGACAAGGACGGCAGGCTGCCGGAAAATCTTCCCAAAATCGCCAGCGACGGGAAAACGCGCTACCTGGGCCCCCTGCATTCCGGAGATGAACCTTTCATGCTCGCCAAAAATCTGGACGGCGTGGCGGTGCTGGTGGACAAAAACCGCATCAAGTCCGGCATCTTCGCCATTGAGCACCTGGGGTGCGACACCCTGTTGCTGGACGACGGCATGCAATATTTGAAACTGGCGCATGAACTGGATATCGTGCTGGTGGATTGCGGCGCGCCCTTTGGCACCGGAGCCATGCTCCCGCGCGGCACCCTGCGGGAACCCAGGAGCAGTCTGGCGCGCGCCAGTTACATCATTCTGACCAAATGCGGCGGAAAGCCACAGGATGAGCTGATCTCCGCCATCAGGAAGTACAATCCCGTGGCGGACATCATCGTGAGCGACCACGGCCCCCGGTATCTGGAAAATGTGTTCACGGGGGAACGCCTTCCTCTGGAGGCCCTCCGGGGGAAATGGGTGGCGTGCCTCAGCGGCATCGCACGTCCGGAAAGTTTTGAAAACTCCCTGCGCTCCCTGGGCGCCCACGTGGAAATCTGCCGCAGGTTTCCGGACCACCACTGGTTTGAACAAACGGAATTGCAGGAATTTTACGACCGCTGCGCAGACCGGGCCATGGACATGATCGTAACTACGGAGAAGGATGCCGTGCGGCTGGAAAAACCGGAGGAAAACCCGGAGGTTCCTATCTATTTCCTGCGCATTGAGGTGGAAATTTACCAGGGCCGGGAGGCATGGGAACGTTGTGTAGACCGCATCTGCGGAATTTCAGAACCGCGCCCACGGGATGAATGGATGCCTTCTTCGTCCCTTTGACATGGTTCACGTTTCCTGAGGTTTTCCGGAAATTCACCTCTTTTATGCAGAGAAGGCCGCTTGACTTGCCCGGAAAATCGTGTGAAACAAAAAGGCAGTATTTTCCCATGAAGGCATTTACCATCACCTCCATTCTGGCTGCTGCGTGCCTGTTTCCGTCCTATTCGCCGGCCGGAGCCGCAGCAGAAAACAAGATTCAGGCTGCCTCAATGCAAACGGCGGCAGGCATTCCCAAGCAGGACCCCCAGCTTATCAAGGGGAAACTCGCCAACGGCCTGACCTACTTCATCCGCCCGAATGCGGAACCCAAGGGCCGGTTCAGCATCCGCCTGCGCGTCAACACGGGTTCTCTGAATGAAACGGATGACATCCAGGGCGTTTCCCACTTCCTGGAACACATGGTTTTCAACGGAAGCACCCATTTCAAGCGCGGGGAAATGATTCCCGCCATGCAGAAAGAAGGCCTGGGCCTGGGAGGGGACGCAAATGCGTACACCGCCTTTGACGAAACCGTGTACATGATGGACGTGCCCAGCATGAAGGAATCCACCGTGGACCTGGCTTTCACCATCATGCGGGATTTTGCGGACGGAGCCCTGCTGGAAGAAAGCGCCATTGACGCGGAACGCGGCATCATCACCAGCGAATACAAGGTGCGTGACTCCGCCGGTTACCGGGTCATGAAGGAAGTCTTCTCCATCATGCTGGACGGAACCCGCATTCCCGACCGCTATCCCATCGGCACGCTGGAAGTAATCCGCACCGCGCCGCGGGAAAAATTTATCAACTATTATCGGACTCACTACGTACCCAGCCAAATGCAGCTCGTCATCGCCGGGGACATCACACCGGAACAGGGAAAAGCCTGGGTGGAAAAGTATTTTGGCTCCATGAAGAAGGACAACTACTCCTTCCAGACGGACCGGGGCACGCTTAAAACGGCTACGGAAACCACCGCCCACTGGATTACCAACAAAGAGGCCACCAGCACGGAAGCCAGCATCAACATCGCCCGCCCCTACGTGAACAAGCCGGATACCGTCGCCAACCGCAACAAAGATATCCCCTTGAATGTGGCTTACGCCATGCTGAACCGCCGTCTGGAAAAGATGGCGAAGAATGCGGATTGCCCCTTTATCTCCGCGGAAGGAGGCCGCGCGGACATAGTGGAAGCGGCGGAAGTGGATTCCATTCAGACCCAGGCGGACTACAAGAATTGGAAAGCGGCTCTGGCCGCCATTGAACAGGAACTGCGCCGGGCCATTGAATTCGGCTTCAACAAGGAAGAACTGGCGGAGGCCCGCAGCAACATTACCGCCGCCGCGGAAAACGCCATCAAGTCCTGGGCTACCGCCAAGTCGGAAGACCTGGCTTCCGCCATCGCCCAGAGCGCCGCACGGGACAAGGTCTTCACCACGCCGCAGGAAGACTGGGCCATCTCCAGGGAAGTTGTGGAAAACCTGACACCCGAACAATGCCAGGCAGCCCTGAAGGAAGCCTGGACCGGAGCCTTTCCCCGCGTGATCGTCACTTCCAATAAGGAAAACTCCCAGGGAAGCGCCGAAATCATGAAAGCGTACCGGGAATCCCAGACCGCTAAAGTACAGCCCTACCAGGCGGACGGCCGCAAGGATTTTTCCTATAAGTTCGGGGATCCCGGCAAGGTGACGGCCCGTACGGAAACCACCGACCTGGGAGTCACCCAGCTCACCCTGTCCAACGGCGTGCGCGTCAACCTGAAGCCCACGGAATTTGACAAGGACTCCATCAACATCACCTTTGCCGTGGACGGAGGGGAACTGAGCAGGCCGGAAAAGGCCTCCGGGCTGGAACTTTTTGCGAATGCCGTCATGAACGGCGGCGGTTTGAAAGACCACTCCAATGACGAACTGGCCGCCATCATGGCAGGCAAGAAGGTAGGGGTAGGCTTCTCCATGACGGACCGCTTCTTCCTGCTTTCCGGAAACACCAACAGGGAAGACCTGGAAACGCAACTCCAGCTCCAGACGGCCTACCTGATGCACCCAGGTTACCGCCAGGACGGCGTTACCCTGCTCCGGCGGGCCATTCCCATGATTTATAACAAGATGGACCATGAAGTACAGGGAGCCATGAAGAAGCAGGTTCCGGCCATCCTTTACAGGAACAATCCCCGGTTCACCTTCCCCACTCAGGAACAGCTTACCTCCTACCAGATCAAGGACGTGCGGGACTGGGTGGATGCCCCGTTGAAAAACAACTACATGGAAGTGACCGTTACGGGAGACTTCAGGACGGAAGACATCATCCCCCTGCTGGAACGCACCGTAGGCGCAGTTCCCAAACGTGCGGAAGCTCCGGCAACGCTGGATGAAACGCTTCGCCATCCGGCCATGGCGGACTTCAATTTCTCCAAGGACCTGACCTATGACTCCTCCATTGATAAAACGATGGTCTGCCTTTTCTGGAAAACGCCCGGCGGAGAAAATAAAAAGCTGGCCCGCAGGCTGAACATGCTCAAGGCAGTTTTCTATGACCGCGTATTCAAGGGCTTGCGCGAAGACATGGGGGAAACCTACTCCCCTTCCACCGGCCTCAATATCAGTGAAACCTATCCGGATGACGGCTATATTATCACGATGAGTTCCGGCGTCATGCGCAATAAGGAGGCTGTGCGCAGCGCCATCGCCAGAATTGCGGACGACCTCGGCAAGGGAAATATCACCCAGGAGGAACTGGACCGTGCCCGTAATCCCATTCTTAACTCCATGGACCGCGCCCAGCGCGACAACGGCTACTGGACATCCCTGCTGAAAGACTCCCAGGCCAGGCCGGAACGGCTGAACCAGCAGAGGGAAAGCATTCCGGACGTAAAAGCCATCACCGTGGAAGAGGTCAACAAACTTGCCAAAGACATCTTCGGCAAGGGAGAGCATCTCAACCTGAACATTCTGCCGGATCACCCGGCTGCGGAAACTCCGCCTGCTGAAAAGCAGGCGGACAAAGCCGACTCTCCCCAAGCCGCCGTCTCTCCGGCGGCTTTTTGCGTTCGCACCACCGTCATAAAGACTGTCAACAAAGACTCCGGCAAGAACGGATATGCCATCGTTATTTCCGAAAAAACAGCCGCTATGCCGGACTGGAAGGCCGTAGCGGACAAACTGGCTGAAAAACACGGAGGCACCATCGTCACCGTGAAGGATTCCGTATTCTCCAGGCTGGACACGCTTAAAAAAATGGCTCCCCGCTTCATGGCCGTCGTCGCGCGCCCGGAGGAAATAGACCGGGTGCTGGTGAATGACCTGCACCGCCTGAGCCGCCGGCTGGACGACGACCCTTACGGAGACTGTATCTGGGGCATTGTCACAGGATACACCCCCCAGGCCGCCATGAGAATAGCCTCTGCAACGAAGCCTCTCGTCATCAGCCGCGCCATGGGAACAACCAATGTGGATTCCTCCCGGTTCAAAGACAGCATGAGCATCACGGACTGGCAGCCCTTCCAATACCTGGAACAGCATGGTTCCAAGGGCAAAGTGACGCCGGCTTTCTACACGAAAGGCCTGAAAGAACAGGACAAGGGGGATGAAACCACGCTGGGCGTAACGCCCAAGCTTATGGAATACTGGAAACGTTATTCCCCGCAGCTCTTCGTAACGGCCTCCCACGCAACCCAGTTTAATCTGGAAATGCCCTTCGGCAAGGGCCTCATCGTTTCCGGTAACAACCGGTTCTACGCGCTGGACAAAAAACAGTTCAGGGAATTCACCACTTTTTTGCGCGGCGTGCTCTTCAACGGAAAGGAAGACGACCTGCTCTCCTTCCTTAATAGAATTAAAGCGCCGGTGATTGAAACCAGGCCGGTTCCGGCAGTCTGGGTCGCGGCGGGGAACTGCTTGATCGGAGATGCCAAGAAGACGAAAAATTCCATGGCTGTCACCGCCCTGAGCCGCTACGGTTTCAACCAGCTGGTAGGCTACACCGTCCCTTCCTGGTATGGCAAGGGCGGCTGGGGGACGCTAGGCCTTCTGTTCAGCAACCATGACGCCTCCAGCCTGGCGGAAGCCTGGTATTTGAACAACCAGTTCATTCTGGATGAGACCATGACCCGCTTCCCCAAGCTCATGGACGTCCATTTCAACTCCCCGGATATCAATGGAATCAAGAATGATCCGGACTTTGCCAGGGGCATGAACTCCGCCGGATACGGCATGGGCAAGGACCAGCTGGGGCTTATCCACGATCGGGATACCGTGGCCTTTTACGGAGACCCCGCCTGGACGGCGCGCCTGGACGAATCCCGGGCTCCGTCCCCGTGGCATATCGACTGGAATGACCCGGCAGATGCCTCCAAAGGGTTCACCGTCACAGCCAACAAAGACGCCAAAGGTCGCCTGGGAGTCTGGTTCCCCAATCGGATCAACGCCGGCAAGGCCACCGTCACCATTGGAGGAACTGCCACTCCCATTGAAAAGGCAGGCCTGCTGACCAACGACTTCCTGCTGCTCCGGGAACTGGAACTCAAAAAGGGAGAAAAAGCCGTCGTGGAAATGGAATAAGCGTGGAAGAAAAACAAGTTGCAGGGATTTTTCCCCTTCCGTCGGCGGCCAAATATCCGGCCGCCGCTCTTTTTCCATAGACAAGCAGCCTCCAAACATGGATACTCCCGATAATCAATCCACCCTATGACTGATTACTCCATTTTCTTTATCATCGCCGTAGTAGCGACGGGCGTGGGAGCGCTCCTGTTTCTCCTGTCCCTGTTCGGGCTGGGGGAACATGATCTGGACTTTGATGCGGATTCCGGCGGAGCGGACGTAGGGTTGCTGTCCATCAAATCCGGCATCGGCTTTTTTCTGGGCTTCGGCTGGGGCGGCGTGCTCGCCCAGGGTCTGGACTGGGGGATGGCCGCTTCCCTGGCGGCGGCTTTTTTCACCGGCGTGCTGATGTTCCTGATCATCGGCATCTCCATGCGTTTCATTATGAGCCTTAAATCAGACGGCACCCTGAATTATGAAACCCTCAAGGGAATGACCGGCTCCGTTTACATCAGCATTCCCGGAAACCTCCAACGCGGCGGACAAGTTACAATCGCCCATCCCAGCCAGCTGCTGTACCTCCCTGCCGTTCAGGAAGGGGAACATCCCCTGCCCTCCGGAACCCCGGTGGAAGTGGTAGCCGTCACTGCGGGAATCGTCACCGTCAAACCTCTTCATTAACAAACACCCCAATCATCATACCCCAAGACGACTATGGACAAAATCATCCCCATCGCCATTCTGGTTCTCTTCATCATTCTGACCGCTTCCTGGCTGTTCAGCCGCTACCGCATGTGCCCTCCGGACAAAATCCTCATCGTCTTCGGGAAAGTAGGCACAGGCCAGCCGGCCAAATGTTACCACGGCGGCTCCACCTTCGTGCTTCCGGTTCTCCAGTCCTATAGCTACCTGGATCTAAACCCTATCAATATTGACGTGCCCCTCCAAGGAGCCCTTTCCTCTCAGAACATACGCGTGGATGTACCCTCCTCCTTCATCGTGGGCATCTCCACCCTTCCTGAAATCATGCAGAACGCCGCTGCGCGCCTGCTGGGCCGTTCCCGGGAAGAAATCCGCAACCTGGCCGCGGAAATCATCATGGGGCAGATGCGCGTGGTGATTGCCTCCATGACCATTGAGGAAATCAACTCCGACCGCGAAAAACTCATCAAGGGCATCACGGAAGGCGTGGACGTGGAACTGCACAAAGTGGGCCTCCATCTCATCAACGCCAATATCACGGACATCCAGGACGCTTCCGGCTACATCAACGCCCTGGGCAAGGAAGCCGCTGCGCGCGCCATCAATGACGCCACCATCAAAGTGGCGGAAGAAACGCGCCGCGGGGAAATCGGCAAAGCGGAAGCGGAAAAGGACCAGACCATCCAGGTGGCGAACGCCCGCGCCATCGCCATTGAAGGCCAGAACGAAGCCCAGATTAAAATTGCGGAATCCGCCGCCAAGCTGCAAGTGAAGCAGGCGGAGGCCAAAAAGCTGGCGGAAGTGGCCCAGAAGGTGCAGGAGGCTAAAACCCTGGAAGAAGCCTACCAGGCGGAAAAAGAAGCGGAATTAAAGCGCGCGGAACGCGAACGCGCCACGCAGGAAGCCAACATCCTGGTAACGGCCCGCATTGAAAAGAGCCAGCGCGAAGTGCAGGCCCAGGCCACGGCGGAAGTACTCAAACTGGAACAGGAAGGCAAGGCGCAGGCTCTGCTCATCCAGCGCAGGGCGGAAGCGGAAGCCATCCGCCAACTGGCGGATGGCGAAGCCCAGGCTACCCTCCTGAAGAAAAAGGCGGAAGGGGAAGGCATGGAAATGGTGGGACGCGGTGAAGCGGCCGCGATTGAAGCCGTGCTGGAAGGCAAGGCCCGCGGTTTTCAGCAGATCGTCCAGGCGGCAGGTTCTTCCGAGGCCGCTTCCAACCTGCTGGTGACGGAACAGCTTACCAAGATTGTGGAGCTCCAGTCCGGTGCCATTAAGGGGTTGAAATTCGACAAGGTAGTCGTCATGGGCAATGGAGGGAACTCCTCTGTGGGAGGATTCGTCCAGAATCTGGTAACGGATACGCTGCCCCTTCATGAACTCGGCAAAAGCGTAGGGCTGGAATTGCCCGCTTTTCTGGGCAAACCCATGGAAGGGAAAACCGCAGCTTCCTCCCCTGCTCCCGCAGCCGATGCCCCGGCGGCAGATACCGCAACCACCGTCAACCCGAGTTAACCCCTCCATCCCCGCCTTCCTGACGGCAACCGCCCCGCCACCCAGGGAAGCTTCCGAACGGTGTTCCGGGAATTCCCATGGCAGGGAGGAGCGGCCGCCTGACAACCTCTCCCGTAGCCGCACAGTCGAAACAAGCGGCATACCGCATTCCGATCATAGAGAATAAGCCGGACATGCCGGTGAACCCGCAGGACAGGGAGGCACTAGACAGCCTTGTTCATATTGACGCTGGACGCATGCCGCAGCGGAAAAGCCCACTTACCGCCAGAAGGTAAACAGAGTTTGAAACATGAAAAGAGAATCCGAATGCCTGCCTTCAAACCTAACGGGCAGATGGCGAAACGCCATATTGATTCATTATCCGTCATTGAGTATTGTTGATTTTCCCTGCTCATGGTACATATCCGGGCACGCATGAGTGTTCTGCTTCATATCTGCTGTGCGCCCTGTTCCATTTCCTGCATTGAAATGCTGCGGGAAGAAGGAATGGAACCAACCGGATTCTGGTTTAATCCAAATATTCATCCGTATAAGGAATACCAGGCCAGAAAGGATACGCTGGTCGAATACGCGGCAAAAATCGGTCTGAAATTGATTATGAGGGATGAATATGGACTGCGGCCCTTCATTCGCGCCATTTACCCCTCCCTGGAAAACCGTTGCGGAACGTGTTACAGGATACGTTTTGAAGAGACTGCACGGTTTGCCGCAGAAAACGGGGTCGACGGCTTTTCTTCAACCCTGTTCGTCAGCCCTTACCAGAATCATGAATTACTGAGAAAGACCGCTGAAAAAACGGCAGAGAAATTTGGAACCCGTTTCATTTACCGTGATTTCCGCCCCGGTTTCAGAGAAGGTCAGCAAAAGGCCAGGGAACTCCGGCTGTACATGCAGAAGTATTGCGGATGCGTCTTCAGCGAAGAGGAACGTTACCTGAAAAAGAAATAACTCCATTTTACCAGGCTTTTGCCTTTTCCCCATGACCCTGCAGCAGCTAAAATATATCATCGGCATCGTCAACAGCGGTTCCATCAATGAGGCTGCCAAACGGCTTTTCATATCCCAACCCAGCTTGTCCAAAGCGGTCCGGGAACTGGAAAATGAATTGAATTTTGAGATCTTCCGCCGTTCTTCCAAGGGCATTTCCCTGTCTTTGGAAGGGACGGAATTCCTTTCCTACGCGCGCCAAGTTGTGGAACAGGCGGAACTTCTGGAACAGCGTTACCTGAATACAAAACCTCTCAAACGCCAATTTTCCATCTCGACTCAGCACTACGCTTTCGCCGTCAATGCTTTCGTCAATCTCATCAAAAAACTGAACATCCAGGAGTACGAATGGACACTGAGAGAAACGAGAACCTTCGAGATCATTGAAGATGTCCATCAATCCCGGAGCGACCTGGGTATCCTGTATCTGAATGATTTCAACAGGCAGGTTATCAGCAAGCTTCTCAAAAAGAACGATCTCTGTTTCCATCCCCTTTTCCGGGCAGAACCGCACGTCTTTGTCAGTTCGGCACATCCCCTGGCGCGCCGCAGGCAGGTTTTACTGGAAGATCTGGAAGATTACCCCTGCCTCAGTTTTGAGCAGGGAACCTATAATTCCTTTTATTTTTCAGAAGAAATTCTCAGCACCATCGTTCACAGGAAGGAAATCCATGTCAGCGACCGGGCGACCTTGTTCAATCTTCTGATAGGGCTGAACGGCTATACCATCTGTTCCGGAGTTCTCAGCGAGGATTTGAACGGCTCGAACATTATTTCCATACCGCTCAAAACCAAGGAATACATGCTGGTCGGATGGATTGACAGGGAACAATCCCGCCCAAGCCGTTCAGCCCTTCTATATATAGAAGAGCTGAAACGGGTTATCACCGAATACGGCTATGAAGTAATCCGGACTGACGATTAATTCCGGATGATGGAGGCGGTAGCTTCGCAAATACGGCCGGCGACATACGGGTTATTCATCGTATACAGGTGAATGCCATCTACTCCTTGCGCTACGAGATCGATAATCTGCTCGACGGCGTAGGCGATGCCGGCATCCCGCATTGCGATGGGGTTATGCTCAAACCTTTCCATCATACGTATAAATTTCTTCGGCAAATGGACATGGCACAGGGAAACCATCCTCTCTATCTGCTTTTTATTGACGACGGGCATGATTCCCGCTTCAAGAGGGACGGAAATGCCTGCCAGATCCAGTTTTTCCCGGTAGGCGTGAAAAATATCGTTGCCAAAGAACAACTGTGAAATGAGATGGTCCGCTCCGGCCTCCACCTTGGTCTTGAGGTGGCGAATATCATCGACTATGCTTTTTGATTCGGGATGGCCTTCCGGATAGCAGGCCGCCAGAATGTGAAAATTTCCCTGTTCCTTAATAAAGGAAATGAGATCGCTGGCATAGGTGAAATCACGGCACGGTTCTCTGTCCGGGGGCAAATCACCGCGAAGGGCCAGGATATTTTCAATTCCGTTCCGGCGGAACTGTTCCAGAAGCTCCAACACATTTCCCTTCGTCAAGCTGATGCAGGGAAGATGGGCTACGCTCTCAACCATATAATCCTTCTTGATGGAGGAGGCGATGTTAAGCGTATCGCTGGTTCCCGCGCCTCCCGAAGCACCATAGGTCACGCTGATAAAATCCGGGTTCAATCCCTGCAAAGCGCTCAGAGCATGGTAAACCGTCCCGATCGGGGAAGTCCGCTTGGGAGGAAACACCTCAAAGGAAAGAACCCTCTTTTGGGGAAACAATTCGGAAAGCTTCATGACTGGAATTCCGTACGCAGGGCTCTGGCCGCCGCCGTCATATTTTTGAGGCTGCCTATCGTTTCCTCATTGCCGCGCGTCTTTAACCCGCAATCGGGATTGACCCACAGTTTTTCCGGTAAAATCTTCCGTAGCATGCGATGGAGATTTTCCATAATTTCCGTCTCTCCGGGAATACGGGGCGAATGGATATCATAAACTCCGGGGCCGATTTCAGTCTTAAACCCGCATTCTTTCAAGGCATCGAGAATGTCCAGATTGGAACGGGAAGCTTCGAATGTGATGACATCGGCATCCATGGAATCGATTTCCCGGATAATAGCCGCAAATTCGCTATAGCACATGTGCGTATGAATTTGCGTTTCCGGCCTGACCCCGCTATGCACGAGGCGGAACGAGGGAATGGCCCAGTCCAGGTACTCTCCATGCCAGTCGGAACGACGCAGAGGCAATTTTTCTTTCAGGGCTGCTTCATCTATCTGGATGATGCCTATGCCATGCTCTTCCAATGCCAGCACCTCCTTGCGGACAGCCAGAGCAATCTGCAGGGCTTGCTCCTCCAGGGAAACGTCTTCTCTGGGGAAAGACCAGTTCAGGATCGTGACCGGCCCCGTCAGCATGCCCTTGACCGGTTTGTTTGTCAGGCTTTGGGCATAGACGGCGTACTCCACGGTAATGGGGCGCATCCAGGAAACGTCCTCCCAGACGATGGGCGGCTTGACGCACCTGGTTCCGTAGGACTGTACCCAGGCTTTTTCCGTAAAAAGGAAGCCCTGCAGGTGCTCGCCGAAGTATTCCACCATGTCATTGCGTTCAAATTCTCCATGAACGAGAACATCCAGTCCTATCTTTTCCTGCAGGGAAATGCATTCTTTAATCCTGTCAAAGTTGAATTGCCTGTACTGCTCCCCGCAAATGAGGTTCTTCCTGAATGCCGCCCGGTTGGAGCGGACTTCCGCAGTCTGGGGGAAGGAACCTATTGTCGTCGTAGGAAACAGGGGAAGGCGGAAACGGGTTTTCTGAAGCTTTTCCCGCTCTTCAAAAGACGGGAATCTCGTAAAATCGTCAGGCTTCAAGGCGAATACTTCCGCCTGGACAGCAGCATTTTTTCCTATCCTGTCCGACTGAAACAAAGCATCATTGACTTGATAAATCTTTTCTGGCTCCGCGTTCTCCAGCGAAAAAAGAAAGCTAAGGTCCCGGAGCTCCTGCAGTTTTTCTTCGGCAAAAGAGAAGTGTTTCAAAGCATATTCCGGCAGTTTCGTCTCCTGAGCGACCGTATAGGGAACATGCAGAAGGGAGCAGGAAGTCCCTATGCCTATGCGGGCACCCGTTTTTTTCAAATCGGCCAGCAACGCCAGAGTCCGGGAATAATGATTGCGCCAGATATTCTTCCCGTTGACGACGCCTGCAAGAAGAAGCTTATCTTTCGGGAAACCATATTCTTTCACCAGGGACAGCGACTGCTTTCCTTCCACAAAATCCAGTCCTACCGCATCAATATCCAATCCGGCAACCTGTTCATAGCAGTCGCGGATATCTCCGAAGTAGGTTTGAAGAAGGACCTTC
>OHSJ01000275.1_pt1 | contig 24762 bp, 18 predicted proteins | sample 1578561 | NCBI WGS metagenome assembly OHSJ01 (sample SAMEA3879571, study PRJEB24766) | human gut metagenome | biome: human-associated habitat; feature: feces | place: USA | collected 1985/1987 | reverse complement strand
CCAGTGCCGTTCTTCTTAAAATACCGCTGATTGTTATCGGTAAAAAGATCTTCCAGCCGCTCTGGCAGACTACGTGGCTTATCCCCATCAATTAACTGACGATCAACCTCCTTGATACACAATCCATCCAATTCGGCATCGGCATCAATCTGAGACTGAAGTGTCACAAAGTCCACGAGCTGCTCCTTGTTGCGGTTCGCAGCCATGAAACTCCTCTCCGCCTGACCGGGCTTCTTGATGAATTCAGGCCCCTTCAAAAAGTCCTCAAAAGCATCGAGGCACAGTTCAGCATTGGCATAGCCGAACTTCTTCAGCTCCAGACGGATGTTGTTGTGCAGCTCATGCATGAAGTCGGCCTTCGGAGCCATGCCGCACGTCGCCTGAGCGATCATGGTATTACGAGTGGTCTGATAACGTTCCACAGCTGCGTTGTACCGCTCAAAGAACGACATGTGCCATACGCACAGGCTATTCATGGTGATGAATCCAGTCTTGCAACGGATGCCGTATTCAGCGTCGTCGCAACGAACGAATACAGGAAGAGGAAGACCGTTCTTCTCAATCACGGAAATCGGAATGCAACAGTACCACCAAGCGGCATACATGTTGTTCCGCTGCCACTTGGTCGGCGTATACATCTCGTTGTATACCAAATCCTCGAACAGGGTCAAACGCAGCGGAGGCTTGCATCCAGCAAAAGTACCCTGCTGGGTCATATTGCCGATGTCCTCCCACTGATCTTCGCCAATCTCATAATTGAGCATTGCACCGCTGATCATATCCTCACGATGTTCAGGCTTGAGGATGCGCAGCAGATTGTAGGTGCGCTTGATGCTTTCAGGAGAAACCGCAACATCATCATCCATAAGCAAGATATTCGTGGCCTTCGGAGTCTGCTCCATGGCGGTAATCATGCCACGGGTGAAACCGCCGGCACCGCCGACGTTATCGTTCGGCACAACCTGAACGCGGTTTCCACTCAGCTTTTCAGCGTCAAGGGTACGGCCATTATCAATTACATACATATGGAAATGATCGGCAATCGAATCACCGGAATTGATGATCTGATCCTTGACCAAGCCGATGTTGCGTTCGATGAACGCTTCCTTCTTGAAGGTGGTGGTGGACAGCACCAGCTCAACGTCGTTCAACTCGCCATCGATGCCAAGCTCGTAGTAGCTGTTACGAATGGCAACCGCGCCCTCCGTCTTGATGAGGAAACCGACAATCACCATGTCATCGGTGATTGTTAGAGGCAAATCGACAACCTGCCAGCCATCAGAAGCGCTCAGTACCTTCGAGACCCCCTCGACAGGCAGCGGATCATGTGCGAAAGCATCGCCCATGGTCTGTTGCACCTCACAAGCAGCGCCTTTAAGCTCAAGATGCAGCATGAAGCTTGTTGCGCGCGTGTACTTCCGCAGCTTCATTACGGACAAGGAATTGAAATACGTGCTGAAGTCGAAGGTCCCCGCATTAAACATCTTCCACTCGCCAAGTTGCTCGTCGAAGACAACAGGCTGATTGGAACGGCAGTACAGCGCCGGGTAAGCGACAGAGCGAGGATTCGTTTCCAGAAGGATATTTGCAAATTTCATAGTCGGCATTCGCCTACCACCTCATCTTTTTCCAAAACGTCAAATGTGAAGTCTATCAACAGCAACCGTACAAAGCCTACTTCAATCATCATTCGCATGCAATTCCATCGTTATCACGATCAAGCTCAGGCCGATAGCCCGGATCTCCTCTATGGAGAGGAGCCTTACCGGCGGCCCTTACAGCGGCGCAGTTCTTATAGTAAACTTGATTCGGATGAGAGGGTAAGGGTGAAGGCTGAGAAGTCACAATCCAACCAGTGCTGATCTTCTTCATAGCAAGCCACCAAATGTCCTCAGCATGCGGAGTCGACCAGTTCACATCGCGGAAATAGGAGTAGATGAACGCGCCATCCGTATCAAGATCACGATTCGGCGTTCCCGCAAGACGATACAGGAACGCTGCCATATCCTGACGAGTCACTGGAGACATACCTCGGAAAGTCCGAGACCCATCCGGCTCCAGCCAACCCTCAGAAATACCGGTGGAAGCAAGCCACCAAATCTCCTTGGCATGCGGAGTCGCCCCATCCACATCACGGAAACGATGCATATCTGCATTCGAAGGCGTGTACTCCGGACTTCCAGCCCAGCGATATAAGAATGCGGCCATATCCTGACGTATAACGGAGCTCATGCCACGATATTCGCGCACTTCACTGTCGACATCAACATTCCCTTGATCAACGAACGGATATCCGTGCTTAGTTTTTCCATTTTGTTCCACTAGCCTGACCAGCCCAGACCCATTGGATTGAGGAATACTTTGCGTAGGGCATGAGCCAAGTACCTCCCTCATCTTCTGTGCTTCAGTTTGTGTGACCGTCAGAGCATAGTGTTCCTTTACTCCAACTTGCGTAGCCACATACAGGCATCGTGCAGCCGCATTAGCTGGAAGCCATTCATCAGCGCTACTATTTGACTTCTGCGTATTCGCAGTTCCATCAACCGCGGCCAGATTATACGGGTCGTTGCCAAAAGCCCGAAGCTTCGATTCGTTCCAATGGCTTGCTCCCGAATTCCAAGCATCAGACAAAGCCACAATATGATCAATCTGAACCTTGGAAGAGGTTGATTGTCCGCGTTGGGAATCGATACGATCACCAGTATAAGGGTCATCGAGAATGCCGGAAAGCACTACACATTTATCTTGCTTGGAGATATTATCAAGATCTCGAGCAAGGATATCATTGCGAGTGTCACAGCCATCCCCATCTTCATCGAATTTATTCCATTGGAAAAGGTCACGATCATAGCCAGATACGGAATCGGTCTGGCGGACGGTCAAAGTTGACACTGCCTCTAGCGCATTGTTCTCCTGAGCCATTGCTGTTGGCTCACCACAGAAAAATGGTAGGGAACAAGCAACCGATATAATTAAGTACTTTTTGAATAAGCGTTTCATTGCAAGCCTCGTCGCTTTCATAATCATTGATCAAATAATCATGCTCAAAGAGCAGGTGGATTGCCATTCAAAAATCAACCCACCCGCTTTCACACCGGTGTTGTGGAAGTCTCAGACCAGCCGGCCATCCAAACGATGCAGGAACGCAGCCATATCCTGACGATACACCGAAGTCATACCCTCAAAACGCCAGCCTCCATCAGGATTCCTATACCCCTGGCTGATACCCGAACCACCCAGCCAACGCACATCCTCGGCATGCGGGGTCGCATCCGTCACATCTGTGAAATCAGTCTTCGGCACCACCGCGCCAACTCCATTGGGATTCTTAGACGTCAGACGACGCAGGAATGCAGCCATATCCTGACGCTTCACCGTATCCATACCACGGAACGTATACAAGCCATTGGATTCACGCCAACCCGTGCTAATTTCTGCATCAGAAAGCCACTGAATATCTGAAGCATGCGGAGTGCCTTGGTCATTCTTCAACACACTAGAAGCATTGTATACATCAGAGAACGTAGAAGCGGCAGGCAAATCGGAAGTCCATCCGGCAGTCTTTCTTTGCTGCCATATGACCTTCTTGGCACTGGGATCGGTAACAGTTATGACCGTTCCATGTCTCGGGCCGTCCTTCAACCAATCATTGTTGGCATGACGGCTCAGTACCGTACCGTTGGAGTTGTAAGCCAAGATTCCTTGGGCGTTGGTCCAACTCGTCAAATCCGCAGAAGACTGAGTGTACGTACCAGTTCTGCCCGCACTAGGCTTCCATGTTGATATCTCATCAGTAAAGAAATAATATTTCCCGTTAAGTTTGGTCAACGATGGAGCCTCATAGCCTCGATGTACGTCGCCGTTGAGCAACTTCCAAGCTCGGGCATTCCCGCAATCATTCAATGAATCGATACGCCAAATCTCGTTATAGATACCGTCCTCTTTAATACTTAAATACGTTTTCCCGTTTTCAAAAAACAAAGAGCCATCAATACGATTATTACTGTCCTTGGGAAGATTGATAGGCCGTGCCATTTCGGTTTTGGCAGTAATGAAACCTTCCCCATTCTGCTTTGGATCATACGCCGGATCATTGGTTGCGGACAATTGCGAGAACTTAACCAGATAAGGCCTCATCGTATCCTTTTCCGCCTGACCGTGGAAAGCTCCATACCGCCCCATGCTCACTACAGCATATGGAGTATTGGTGTCTGGGTCAACAGCCCAATCGGCCGCCACAGCATCGAATTTTGTATTTACACTGTTAGATGGAACACCTGCGGGAACAGAGACAAGCACCTGACGTTGATCTGACCAATGGACTAAATCTTTTGAATTTGAAATAACCAGACGAAGTTTTCCGGCATTTTTATCGGTCTTCGGATCACCGCCATCGCTTTCATTAGACAACATCCAGAAATAACCATTGTGGTAAATGATGCTGGGACATTTGAACGAATAAAGATTATAACCTCGCCCATCCATTTTTGAACCTACAGCCTCTATCCGAGCGGGATCATTTTTATTGATATTTTCGAAAGCCTGACTTATCTTCTCAAAATGGTATCCGTCATACGACAGATAGAACGTATCCGTTCCATCTGCCTCGCTATTGGTAAATACTCCTAGCATCACATCTGGATACTGATCCTCTGCATATGCTGAAGGAATTCCACATGTCAGACCTAGCACGCCAGCCGCAAATATAGCGCTAATTCTTTTAAATAGATTATAAATATCCCAAGAAACCATAACTCTCTCCCCTTATCTCTGGCATTGAGATAATGACTCTGCATGTCACTCACCAATTTTACTCATCACACGGTAAGCTCACACCAGACGAGGATATATTGTACTGACATTTCGCCTAATCTGTGCAGAATATTTCTGCGCCAAAATCTCATCCCTGAATCCAGGCCCAGCCAGGGGTATAGGTTGGCCAAGCAAATTTTGAGTCCATCTGGACCCCATTCGTATGACAGCATCATGCTTGACGTCATAATAGCCGGAATCAACCGATATAAACGATCCCGAACACCCCTTTGCGGCTGCAAGAATATGGGGATGGTACCGCGTGGACAACCATCGTTGCCCAGCACGGGCGGGAAAGCCCTTCTCCAATACATCGATAATCGGAAAGAACCGAAGGTTGGAGTAGCCACGTTCCGACAGATAAGGAAGTATCGGGTAATCGATGCGGGGATTGCACTCCACCACGCCTATGGCATCATCCTTTTCCACACCCCAGCGCTCTAGGGTACGTCTGACCTGCTCGAAAAGAGCCTGTTGCTCTACCACGAAATCAGATTGGATACACACCATTACATCTGGCAGCCCCTCAGGGGAAGCATAACAGCCTTCCAGACCATTAACAAAGCAATCATCCGGAGCCACTTTCACGGTATCCGCAGCATCGCCCATGAGTTCCCCTTGCAAAGCAGTCTGGGTCGGAACATCACGTACGGTAAAGACATCAAACGATTTGACTGATTGCTGCGCAAATCTGAGGGAATCACCCTTAATAGGCATCAAACCCAACCCCGTTGCAGCTACCGGTATATTCCTCTCATGTGCCCACGGACCGATAGCAAGACGGGACAAATTGCAGGTCCAATCCCCCCGCATATAGCCGCCGCCAAGCATGTGAATGCTCTGCACGCCATGCTGCAGCAATCTGATACCGCTTGCATAGTTCAGCGCAATGCCTTCATCGTTCAACGCCTCACCGACGAAACCGGCTATGTCATCGATCGGACCATCATAGGGAAACGGATTCTCAGTACCCAATCTGCGTAACGTATCCGTAAAGATAGCGTGCGGATGCTTATCCCTCAGAATCACGGCGGCAGGCCCCGGTCGGGCACAATCCACTACAACCGGAGTCTCCGGATAGTATTTTCCAAGCAATGAAAGCCATTCACCGGCGATCAGTTCATCACCATAGTTCGGGTACCCCGGCTCGGCAATCAGATAAAACGCCTTTGGATCCCGCCCCGAGCGAGAAACTTCCGTGTCCTTTTTTGCATGGATATGCAAAGAACGCAGTATCGACCTCATCGTTTCGCTTCCTCAAGATATCCGTGCCAGAACTCAAAGGACGTCATTCCCTCGCGGCCGTCCCGGTACGCTTGCTGAACAGCCGTATCCTCCGACAGTAACTGCGCTAAATGCTCAAACCGACTCCTCAGCTCCTCATTTCGCCGGTCATCGCGCACACGCATCACTGCATGTTGTCCGGTCGTATCGACTGCGAGCGCCTTACCAGCATGCTGCAGAATCCGCCACGGGCGACACCATCCATCGTTGGGGATAATCACCGTTTTGTTACGGTCGAAGCTTTCCCGCACGGGAGCAGTCTCCGCTTCCTGCGGTCGCACGCTTCTTTTGATTTTGCGCGCGATGCGGTGAACAATGCCCTTGCTCTCTGTCTCAACTGGCTTGACAACTTCAGGAACAACATTCTCATCATTGGCGGTCTGTTCAAGCTCGAAAATATCGATGGCGTCGGGTACTCCGGGAATCTGAGCCAACGGCTGCAATTTCTCGGCCTTTGCGCGTGCCTGCTTGAACAGCTTTTCGCCAACGGGATGACGGTAATATTCCGGCCCCTTAAGGTAATCCTCAATGGCGTCACAGATCAGTTCCATGGAAGCGTAGTCGAAACGTCTACCATGCTTGATTAGGTTGTCCCTCATAAGCTGAATCATGGCCGGCATGCTATAACCAGCATCCGGTGTGAAAGCTTCCTGAATAAGCATGTTGCGCGTGGCCAGATAAACCTCTACAGCGGCGTTCCAACGCAGGTCGAATGCATCATGCCATACGCAGACGCCGTTCAGCGTGATGAATTTGAGGGGTTCCTTTTCCTGGATTCGGGTCGCATATTCCACATCGTCTCTGCGATAGAACAGAGGAATCGGCAGACCGTTCTCCTTTATACGCCGCACCGGGAAGCATGAGTACCACCATGCAGAGTACAATCCTTTCGTATCGGATGCGGGGACAAGCTCTTCATTAAACGTAATATCGTATTCGCGATCCATAATGAGCCGTGGCTTGAACGACCTGAGGCTTCGTTCCGGACTTATCACACCGATGTCTTCCTGCTGCATTTCGAAATTCGCAGTTGATAACATGGCACCGGCAATTGTCGCCGTGGCGTACTCGTCGCTGGCGTATTCCAGTAATCTCAGTGAACGCTTAAATGACTCGGGGCATACGGTAACATCATCGTCCATGAGGAGAACATGTGTGGCCCATCCGGATTCCACGGCATGGATCATTCCCGCGGCAAATCCGCCGGCACCGCCCACATTCCCGTTCGGAATGAGCGTTATAGCCGGGTTTCCAGCGCATACCGAACCGGACAGTGTGCGCCCATTATCCACCACGGTCAGATGGAAATAATCCCCCCATTCCTCTTTTTCCAAGAGTTCCTTGCGGATCATGTCGATGTTATTTGTGACCTGCTGTTCCTTAAGATATGTAGTCGTCGCTATCTCGATGCGGATATCGCGACGCTTCTTACCGATAACAATCAGCGGTATTTTAAGAAGAACGGCACTGGATATGCTGTTATCCCCCTGCAGGGGTGGCTGTACCCGGCTGGCGCAATTCGTGGCAAGCACAAGCTTATTGTTCTTGATTGGTACAACCGTAAGGGCACTATTCGCACGAAGGATGTGAAACGTTACCAGGAGATCAAAAAGCGTTACGCAAGGGACCTTAGATACTATAAGGCGAACATTGATCGCTTGCGTAAAGAATACTCTGCCGCTCGTGAGGAATTGACTTCGGTGAAGTATTGGAAGCAGTACCTCAAAATGATCTGATAACGATTATTTTTTGCTGTGCAGGAGTTTGACCCGTTCAAGCCTGCACAGTTTTTTGTTTGATGACAGATTGAAATGCCTAGTACCCAGAACGACTCGGTGTCTAAGTGGTGCTGATTTTTGGCTCTCCATCTTTAATGGAATGGGCGCTGATAAGATACTTCCTGTGAAACAGTTGGCGAAAGATATAAAGAACAGGTACGGGTACGCGTGGACCGTGCTGCGGGGTTTAGTAAAAACAGATTTCAAGCTGCGTTATCAGGGTTCTTTCCTAGGAATTGCTTGGTCCGTTCTGAAACCGTTGATGATGTTCTGCGTAATGTACGTAGTATTCGGCAAATTCCTGCGTATGTCGGATGGAACCCCTACATATCCTGTGGTGTTGCTACTAGGCATTAGCTCGTGGCAGTTTGTCACTGAATCCACCAACGTGGGATTGCGATCTGTTGTCGATCGCGGTGATTTGCTACGAAAAATTCATTTCCCCAACTACATTGTGGTGGTTTCTGCAACAGTTGGTGCTTTAATCAGCTATGCCATCAATCTGGTGGTTGTATTTGTCTTCGCGCTTATTGCACATGTTAAATTCACTTGGCGTGTTGTCCTGTTGCCGTTCAGTATTGTCGAACTGTATGCCATTGCTCTGGCTTTGACGTTGCTGATGGCGACGATGTATGTGTATTTCCGCGACATCGCGCATATTTGGGAAGTACTTCAACAGTTGGTGTTCTATGGTATGCCTATCATCTACCCGCTTACCTATGTGACCAATCGTGGCGGTTGGATCGCTGACGTGGCTCGTTTGGAATTACTGAATCCTTTTGCACAGGCCATTCAGGATATTCGGCACAACTTCATTGCACCGGAAACACAGCCGACAATTTGGAATCAGTTTTCTAATTGGGCCGTTTGGCTTTTCCCCTTAGTTCTTACTGCGGTTCTGCTTTGGCTCGGCATTTATCTTTTCCGTCGTAATAGCCGTAAATTTGCGGAGGTCATGTGATGTCTGAAAAAAAAGAGTCGGTAGAATTCGATTATTCCAAGAAGCCGGTTGTTCTGTCAGCAACGCATGTCTCCAAAAGCTTCAAGTTGCCGACAGAACAGGCGACCGGTCTTAAACAAGCTGTCATCAACTGGACCAAAGGCATCAAGGGATATAAAAAGCAGACGGTGCTTAAGGATGTTAGCTTTGAAGTGCATCAAGGGGAATTCTTCGGTATCGTCGGGCGTAATGGCGGCGGCAAGTCGACATTATTGAAACTGATTTCTCAGATTTATTATCCCGATGAAGGTGAGATTCATGTTCAGGGCAAACTGGTACCGTTCATTGAACTTGGCGTCGGCTTCAATCCGGAACTGACCGGTCGAGAGAACGTGTATCTTAATGGAGCGCTGCTGGGCTTCACCAGAGAACAAGTCGATGCGATGTACGACGACATCGTCGAATTCGCTGAGCTTGACGAGTTCATGGATCAGAAGCTTAAGAACTACTCCTCAGGTATGCAGGTTCGTCTTGCTTTTTCCGTGGCGATTAAAGCTCAAGGGGACATCTTGGTCCTGGATGAGGTCTTGGCCGTTGGCGATGAGGCCTTCCAGCGGAAGTGCAACGACTATTTCACGGAAATCAAGAAGGATCCGACGAAGACCGTGATTTTGGTCACGCACGATATGAGTGCCGTCAAGCGGTATTGCACTCGTGCCATGTTCATCCAAGATGGTGTGGTTGCCGCGATCGGCGATCGCGAAACAGTTGCCGAGAAGTACACCCTCGCAAATCTTGAAGCAGAGGAGAAAAAGCAAGAAAAGCGCAAGAAGGTCATTGCCGAAAATAAGGATGAATATCCCAACGGTCTGAATGCCCGTTGCCCGCTGTTGCGGACGTATGGCGTCTCGCCGCTGATTCTGAAGAGCTCCGATATGTTCAAGTTCGCCGTCGAGTACCAGTATGATGAGCCTGGAGACTTTTACCTGGCCATCGCATTGCATGATGTTCGTCGTGGAGGCATCACCTACGATACCGGTGCCAAGACCATCAAAATGGAAAAGCACGGGCACCAGACGGTGTACTTCGAGATGCCTTTGAATCTGTTCAACGATGGCGAGTTCCGTCTGATTACGTCGCTGCGTACTCCTACGCCCGGTGATGATGCCATGACGGATGCGGTGGCGGTGGCATTGGACGAGAATGCCTGCACCTTCGTGATTCGTGACGCACGCAACCGAAACTACGCCTTGCTCAGCGATAGGGCAATGACGATTGCGCAGATTGATGAGTCAGAGCGGTAAGAGAGTCAGCTGAATCGTATAGTAAGGTTCGCTATCTCTGTTCAGGAATGTTTCCGTGACTAGAATGTGCCGCGCACCATATGTGGTGTGCGGCATTTTTATTAGTGCTCCACGTGAACGGATGCTGGTTTATAAGCTTATGCCGCTCCATTATCCACTCTAAGTTGTATCCTCTTAATGGGGTGATTTGGCATAGAGTGACAGATTGTCGGTAGTGCCCGAAAAGTTACGCACTTTGGATCATGGCCGTCCATGGAGCGATGATCAGTTCGCTTCCACGAGGTTGTCATCGAACCGGGACATGTCGAGGTAGCGGCGGGTCGACCATTCGTTCGCGGTGACGTACCGGATGCGCGCGCAGACGAGCATGAGCGCGCTGTTCCCGTCGGGGAAGCCGCCCACGACGCGCGTGCGCCGGCGGATCTCCCTGTTCAACCGCTCGATCATGTTGTTCGTGCGGATGCGCCTGCGGTGCCCGTCCGGGAACTCGTCCAGCAGGTAGGTCGTCGTCTCGCCGACGCCCTCCCGCAGGCAGTTGGCGGCGGCCCTCAGCCTCCTAGACCTCATCTCCGCGGCGACTTGTTCGGCTTTGTCCAGCGCGGATTCCCGGCTTTCCATGGCGAATACCGCCTTCAGGGCGGCGGACGCCCATTCCCTGTGGATCGGCGGGACCTTGGAGAGCACGTTGCGCATGAAATGCACCATGCAGCGTTGGTACTTCGCCTTGGGCAGCATCGAGCCGACCGTGGCCACCAGTCCGGCGCACCGGTCGCCGACCACGAGCCTGACGCCCTTCAGGCCGCGTTCGATCATGCCTCTGAAGAACTGCTCCCAGCTGGCCGAGTCCTCCCTCATGCCCTCCGTGACGCCGATGACCTCGCGATGCCCCTCCGCGTTGATTCCGATGGCGACCAGGACGCTCACGTTCTCCACGTGCCCGCCCCATGAGCGCTTGTGCCACACGCCGTCCACGAACACGTACGGGTATTCGGATTCCAACGGCCTCGTGCGCCACTGGTCGATCTCCCCGTAGATCCTTTTGAGCTTGTCGCTCAATGTCTGCGAGGGCATGCGGTCTCCCCACAGCAATTGGCTGATGTCGTCGACCTGGCGGGTGCTCACGCCCGCCAGGTACATGTCGATCAGGGATTCCTCGACGCTCTGCTCGCGCCGCCGGTAGCGTTCGATCACCGCGGACTCGAACAGGGCGCCCTTGAGTTTCGGCACCTTCAGCTCGAGCCTGCCGGCCTTGGCGGTGAGCTTGCGTTCGTAGTGGCCGGCCCTGTACGCCTTCCGTCCCCCGCTGCGCTCGTATCTGGCGGCCCCGGTGATCTCGTCGGCCTCGGCGTCGAGCATCGCGTTGAGGATCTGCGTCATCTTCTCGGTGATCAGCCGGTCGAGCCTGGTCTCGAGCAGGTTCTGGTCGATCTGTATGATGTTCTCGGGCATGGTTCCGTCTCCTGGCTTCCAATCGCGGTTTTTTGTTTTGGCGAATGAAAATCGTACACAGGACGCGGGCCATGCCCTCTTACGTCAGGGCCGGAATCCGAAAGTGCGCAAGAATTCGGGCGTTATCTTATCAAAATCCAGAAAAGTCCATCATGCCAGATGACAGACGGATTTACCAATGTGAACTGCCCATCGACGCTCTCTCGTCCAGTTTCATCTAAAGAGTCAAATTCGGGAGTAGCATCTTGGAATGCTGTACCAATGAGTTCCATATGCACACCATCTCGACTGATATAGAACATGTCGGTAGAATCTTGTCTTGATTGTGTGAATACGCCAAGCAACAACTCGTTTGGATACTCATTTGCACGGGCATTGTCAGGCAAAAATAGTGTCATTAGCACCAATAAAATAGCCATCTCAAAAGCATAAAACCGATGCGATGCCACCATTCTGCCCTTTCTTGTTTGAGCCCCCTTTTTTTAAGGGCCTCCCAAACACTAATAACTTCTATAATGTCACCATAGGCTTTCACAGCAGGAGCGACATTCTGAATACTCGTGCTGCGCCTTGTTTATTAGACTTACTAATCAGTAATACAAATATATCCTCGGCATTCCCTCAGGCAGACAATTTATCAAGCTTCTTCTGGTGCCATCTGGTGTCCTAAAATGTCTGAGGCGTATACCTAACTCAACCTTGAGCGAATCAAATTTGCATCTGCAACCGAGCTCATCCTTCAAATAGTCAAGCCCTCGCCAAGACGCGGCGTTATCCAGATACATACTCTTGCAGCTCATTGGCTTCAATTCAGCTTCTCAAACCAGTCCCGCTCATTGATGTTGTCGTTACCGCCTAAAAATATATCCGGTGATTGAAACTGATATTTTTTGCTTCCCATCTTTAATTCCGAAACCCAAATCTCAAAGCAACGTAGCCCTGCATAAAAAACGTTACAAATATCACATTGATAGCGCATTCCGCTCATCATCAATAATCTTTGAAGCGTATTGCATCATCTTGACTATATTACAAACTTACTACTTAGTATTACGCTTTAATAGAGCAAATCTATTAGCATCAATGATGAATGCCTTACGATCATTTTTAGCTATAACATCAAGGATGATACCTGTCACAAAAAACAATATTCCCGCGACGACCAGCATGACCGCGCCAATAAACGTAGGGAACCGTGCTACTATACCAGTATGCCAAAAATCCACCATCACGTTACCGCATAGCAGAATACCAACGATACCAAGAATGGCACCAAGACTGCCGAAGAATGGCAGCGGTTTGTATTCTCGGATCATACGAAAAATGGTACTCATCACTTTAATACCGTCACCTACAGTATCAAGCTTACTAATAGAGCCTTCTGGGCGATTGCGATACTGAATTGGCATTTCGAATAAACGTAGATTATTGTTCAACGAATGAATAGTCATCTCAGTCTCAACTTCGAAACCTTGAGAAAGCACCGGATAGGTTTTGACAAACGTAAATGAAAATGCTCGATAACCGGTCATGATGTCAGTAACATTTGCATGAAACAAGCCATTGATGGAGCCACGCACCAAACGATTGCCAAAGTTGTGAAACGGGCGTTTATTCTCTTGAAAATATGTGGAGCTCAAACGATCTCCGATTACCATATCATAACCTTCAAGCACTTTATTCACCATGGCTGGTGCCGCATCAGCGGGGTAGGTGTCGTCCCCATCTGCCATAACATACACATCAGCATCAATATCTTCGAACATGGCACGAATTACGTTACCTTTGCCTTGACGTGGTTCCCTCTTGACGATTGCGCCTTCGGCCGCAGCGATTTCAGCAGTATTGTCAGTGGAATTGTTGTCATATACATAGATATCAGCATTCGGTAACGCTGTTCTAAAATCATGTACCACTTTACCGATGGTGATTTCCTCGTTATAACAGGGAAGTAGTACAGCAACGGAACCATTCAAATTCTTAGACATACTTTCTACTATATCTTTTACACTGTCCTATTTAGTTTTAGCGTTGATTCTTCTTTTTGACAACAAATAAAAATACGACGAGCAGGAGTACCAACACTTCTCAGGCTTATTTCGTTGTTAAAATCCACCACCATGTCGCAAATCCAACTATCTGCACTTGCACCCATACTGGACGTATGGCGGCTCTCGGGACGCCTCACACACTAATGCATCTTGGCTTTATTCATCACCTGAAGCCTAGTAGTGGCATACGCCACGCGATGTCTCCGTTATACCAATGCTAAGCAGACTCTCGACAGGTCAACGATTGCTTTCCACTGGCTGTTCTTAAGAATAATCTTTCCGCGATTAGCTGGAGCTCTACACATCACGTCCGCGACACTCGTACTTAATACCTCCTACCGTGATGTTCCTTATCATTCGTCATAGCGACTTCATCGGTCAGGAAGTTCAATAAAATGTCGTCACACAATATTTACACGTCTCATCTAAATAAACATCTGATTATATTCCGCGCGCGACACCATATATATTCAAAAAGTCGTCCTTTCTGCCGATCAACAGTGCACCAGAATAGGAATTGCCTCATAAAATCTAATACTGTTGCAATTATGACAACGACAACAACTGATATCAAAGCAATAAGCAGCGAATATCTCGAGCGATAAAAATTACTCAACGCTACCCAATGCCATAACATTTCATCTCTGAAATAATGCTGTTCGGTAATGAGATATACGGCAAATGCTGATCGCGCACATCGATTAATGAATCGACTTGAAAAGGTCATCCGGCTAAATACTATGAACATTCCAAATGAAACGGCAAGAATCGGCAACGACCATTCTTTTTGAATCGGATTAATATAAATTGTTATCCGACTGGAATCAGCATGGGATACTTCCCATATCACTGAAATCAGTAAATTCCAACCAAGGATAATTGTCATGCCAATTAACATCAGCCACACAGCACATCTAGTACTAATCGGCTTCAAATACCACTTATAATATGTCAGTAATACCGCAACGTAGATAAAACCCGTCACATTAATGCTCATATCGAGATATGACCCTGGGATGAAATTCAATATGCCCCATAATCCCAACATAGCAATACAACATCTTCCATGATTCGTTTTGCCCATTCCACGCAACCCAGCAAGTAGGAAAGGCAGAAGCAGCAACAAAATTGCATAACTTGTCGCATACCACCATACGTCTCTCGAAATCGGGAAAAAAGCATCAAGCCAGGCATCCTCATTAACCGACTCAGGATTGTCAAGATATTGCACAGCTAATCCAACAAATCCCCAAAAGAGAAGTTCTCGCTCAAGAAGCCAAACCTTTCGGCATGATTCTTTAATCGTCTGCTTTCTGTCAACAAGAAACCATAATGAAATCAGCAGAAATAAAGCAATCCCAATTTTACCAAATGGCATGAAGCACATTTGATAGAACAATCTGCGTACCGAAAGCGGCTCAGCAAAAAGAGGATACCCAGAATGACAAACTAGATGATGCGCAACGATTAACACTACAGCGACAATACGCAATAGCTCAAAACCAGATTTTCTAGGCTGATTTACACTTTTGGTCACATTCATCATCCCTAATTTGGCATCCATACCATCTAAATTCTCTTTCACGCATTAAAATCATCAGAACTGACTCATACCAAAAACTAATGAATCATATGTCAATTATTAGCACAGTCCCATTCACTAAGAGCAACGCCAATAAACGAAAAATACAGACACCGTTGATTCTTACCGTGCTTCCACTGTGAGAATAGTCCCGCTTGGAACAAATTCTAAAAACATCACACCACACATTATCATTCTTCGTGAATCTTCATAAAAGGAAGAGATATCAAAATCACAGCACCAAAAAGAAGCGACCAACTATACCTTAACTGAGCCATCGGAGAAACTAGCAATGTTCCTATGCTCAGCAGGAATGGAACGGATATCAGTAAATTCGCCCACCTTTTCAACACGATGCAGAGGCCAAGCGAAATAACTGGAATCCAGAGTACATATGTAGTTTCTGTCATGAGCACATTAATAATCGGCAACCGTTCTAAAGTCGTATAAACTTTCTCTCCAATCTTTTGATTAGATGATTTTTCATGCGACTTGTATTGCCGCAGAATGCCATTACCACCACGATCTTCCCAACCCCAATGAACAAAAAAACCTTCATCGTAAATTCTATTTGAATTCATATAGAAAGGATATAGCAGCCAAGACGTATAACGCCAGCAGGTCATTGGATAACGTAAAGCTTGCTGCGCCCAGCTCTTTAAGAAATTAATCAAATCAGTCTTGCTTGATTTACGATTAAAACAATTATCTTTAATGGAATCAGCACTTTCCAATGAAATATTGGATTTCATTTGCCCGACCGAGCAGGAATAAACGGCCAGCATTTGTTTTCTTGCTGCATTATTTATTTCATCCCCATGCTCTATAAGCATTCCAGCACTTTGCTGCAAAGGAACAGCGATCACTTCCTGCACCCCGGAAGGAGCCACATGCAACACAGGAAAAACGATTTTAGGAATTAGCATTTGTGAAAGGACCAACGCCAACATCAGAAAAGAAGTAACCACACGTCTTTTGATGAAAATAAGTAGTGCCGCTAAACTGAAAAGTAGAATATAAAACGCAATTTTCCTAGTTAACATGCAAAGTATCGACAATGAGACAAACAAGCAATAAAAAGCAACAGGTATCTTGCATCTCGCAATTGTACGTCGAGCATATTCGATGTACATAACCAGCCATAACAGATAGAATGGCATGAATGTCAAATCTTTGACAACCGACATGGATAAACGGCCATAAACCGGAACCAGTGCAACAAACAGTGTTAGCCCTGCAGCAAGCTCAACTGGCACACCGACTCGTGAAGGTAGATAAGTCAATACAACCCCAAAAGAAGCAGCAAGAAAAACGGCATGGAACAACTCCAATAAAAATAAGCCCGCCTCTTCATTACCTATCCAAAAGCCAAACTTATCAAATGCCCCATAAATCAATGAATCAAACCAAGGATGGTGATCAGATAAAGCATAACCAGGCAGATTCAGACGCGTAGAAGGATCCCAAACTTTACCTGTTCTCATCCACACAAGTTGCGCTACGGTATCAGGACCGATATTGGCGGGAAATAACATCACAATCCAAGGAAGCCAAAACAAGAAAACAACACTTGAAATAATTAGAACATTTTTAGCATTAAAAGAGCAATAAAAAGGCTCCAATTTACTAAAAATCACAATTCGAGACTTGGATTTAGACAAAGATTTAACTTGTAGTACCTTCTCACACCAACACAAAAAAAAGCCTAGGCAGCAAATCAGTAAAATTACAAAACCAACATATCTCAAAAAAATATATTGATAATCGAAAACCAAACGATGTACTTCCGGATTTAAATTCCTACTAGAAAGAGCAAGAGAAAAACCAAGGACAGCCGAAGAAATCAAAGTACAAATTTTTACCCTTGCAGATGCTTTGAAAAAGAAATCCCATCCAACATATACCGGTATCAGCAACAGGAGAAAAAGAAGTGAAGACGAAAAAGAACCGTTAAACGAAATAGAAAGCAAAGCAGCATCCATCACGGAAGTCGTAGCACTTTTTATCGAAGAATCCGCCACTTCACCCATCGTCAAGGCCAACCAAGCAAAAAAAGTCGAAATGCCAGCTAAGCCAACGACTGCAATCTTTCTATACATACTGAACCACCTCACATAAAGTCTCTACATTTCTTTGCCGGTCCGCCAGCCCACTGTGACCATACCCACACTAGCTCACACAGCCAACGACCAGTATACTTCTATACCTTTTATTTTAAGAGGATCAACTTAGGTTCCAGGAGCACGCCATTTTCTTAGAAATAAAGCGAAGAACCTTCAGATTAGTTCCAAAGAATATTCAAGAGGCGATAGAGCCGTATTTAACGACACTACCCCATGGCCCACGCAATCGGGTCCTAGGTTCAAGTTCAAGCAATGTCTGCAATGCTATTCCTAGCATACCGCAGGACATAATAACGAAACTTTCTTCTGGAGATGAAACAATATCGGAAAAGACGGCATGACAATTACCAAGACCAAGAACGGAGCGCCGCACGAATAGTGACTCCATATCCGTGCAGAAAAAAAGAAACACTGATATTAAGACTCCTACGATGACAAAATGCACCCTCATCAAAGCAATTTGACCAATCGGAACTGCCGGCCCGAGCACTCAACATGAAAAGGCTCAAGGATGTCAACAAAAAAAGAGATTAACAAAGTCATTATCTACACCCGTCGGGTTCTGCCCCCCCCAGCGGCAAGCTCGTCATCCGCAGCCTTCATACTTTTGTATGGAATCTATGCAAAAACGCCGCCATATCCTGACGCTTCACCGAATCCATCCCACGGAAAGTCCCATCAGACCAACCCTCAGCAATCCCATTATCGACAAGCCATTTAATGTCGTCAGCATGCGGCGTTTTTGCATCCACGTCCGAAAAATTCATCTCAGAAACAAAAGTCTTATTGCCAAAGGCGCTCATATCCACATTGCCGCTGATGCCGTTGATCTGGCCGGAGCTGGTGTACTGCCAGCCACGATCGTTAGTGCCGAATGCAGTGAATTCCATCTGCGGACCATATTGCGCCACCCAGCGTGTCTTCGCATAGATGTTCGCATTGTTCAACGGCCCCTGCAAGTAGCTCGTGTAGGAGTACACGCCGAGATTCTGGTAACCGCCTGACTGCAACGCGCCATACCAAGCATTGACTATGCCGTTATACACGTTCGGATTGGTCGGCGGCGTGTGCCCGGTCCACGTCCAACTCTCAAGGTCGTAGTACACGGGGTATTTCAAGTCGTTCGGGCTCACGCCAAACTGGCGGAGCTTGGACACCACATCGTTGCCCTCCTGCCTGGAACCGCTCGCATCCTCCGCATACGAGTACCAGTAGATGCCGAACGGAATGCCCAACCGCTTGCATTCGTTAATGTTGCGTTGCGCTTTGGTATCGGCGTCATTGCCCCATCCAAATCCTAGACGAATGATCGCACCTTCCACGCCGTCGGCTTTCGCCTTAGCCCAATCGATGTCTCCCTGCCATGAAGAGACATCAATCACGCCCTTGGCCTGCTGGGCGAACAGGTTGTTCCTATAATCGAAAAACGCCTTTGTTCCGTTGTAGGTTCCCCAGTGTGCTCCGTATTCGTTGCTCTCGAATTTAGTGAGCCGGACAGTCGAGCCACCCTTCAAGGACGACTGTTCCGCAGACTGTTTCACAGGTTGTTCCACAGCATCTTTCACATCCGAGGCACTCACCGGAATGAATGATTCGCCATCCGTTTTGGCCAGTGGATCAGGTTGCTGCGATTGCGTGCCGACCAGCTGAGCGTCCGTCACGGTTTCGCCGGTCTCAATGTTCTGTACATCACCTTCCGGCGTAACCGCAAGGTTCTCCGAAACCACAGTGGAATCGTCCGAAATGTTTTCGCTTACCGTTTCCGGCAGCGTTGCGTTCGGATTGTCCGGCATGCTGTTTGACGAATTCTGCGCATCATCCACAGTTGCGGCAAAAGAACTTGGCGTATCCTCAATCGCAATATCCTGCATGGCGTAAGCCGGCACCACGGTAACGGAAACCGTCATTGCAACCGCGGAAGCGGTGGTCGCAATCTTCATCAAGCTTTTCGGCGATATCATCGTCAGCCTCTCTCACAAAACGCATTTTCACTCGTTGACGCAATTGCACACGTAAACTTAAGTGTATTCTGAGATGTCCCCACTCAAAATAAAGCAGATGGACTCCAGACCAAATTTCACATTTACCGAATATGCCACAACATGAAGTGCTGGCATTCGGAAGTGGAACGGGTAACATACCTTATGTATTGTCATTTGGGAACAGAGGACCTTGTCGGACCACCTCCAATAGACAACATCAAAACGGTATCGCGGACTCCTGGAGGAAAGCATGGCACGGCACGAAAAGCAGCCGGACAAAGCTGACGGTCAAACAAATAGCGTCCGTAAGCCCCGAACGTTCAGCAGTACCGCGACCGTCGGGACCAGCAAATCCAACAATTCCGTCAATGCCACCAATCGTGACGAAAAGCTTAGAACAAAAGCACCGGGGACTTCCTACCGAACGGCTCCCGAAGATCCGTTCCAAATCGCCATATCGCAAGGCGTGCAAGATGGCGACACTTGGGTGCACAACCATGTCAAGAACTTGATTCGCCGTTCCATCATCGTAGCCGTTATCGTCGTTGCGGTATGCATTGTGGTCTTCGGCGTCATGGGCGTGAGAACATCGCAGAAAATGCGCGAACTAAATGCCATTAACGACTGCAGAGACGCGGTTGCCGCCATGAACGCTTCATATTCCAAGGATTTCCAGCTCAAGGGAAAGATTGTCGAAGCATTTTCCAGCATGGATTCCTCATATGATCTGGAAAAGCTCAGCACCTTGTATCAGGAAGAAGTCAAATCGCCGAAGGCGCTTGACTGCAAAGCCGACCCGTCCGGGACCACCAGCAAAGCCAACACCGAACGAGCCGCATATGACAAACAGGCCAGAACCTTCGAGCGGGCGTTGACAAAGAACGAGGCAAATCAGAATTGAATACGAAACGATTGGCAAGAACGGCACTTGCCGTTATCGTAACCGTAGGAATAGTCGTTGCCATCATCGTCGGGTGCGGCCCCAAATGGGGCAACGGAACGGCAACCGGTAAAACCGGATTGCAATCCACCGCCACCGCCCATACTGCGGCCACTGTTGATGTGCAGCTGCCCTCATACTACATGGACAATATGGTGTTCCAGCGCGATCAGCCAATCGTAGTCAAAGGCAACGTCAGCTCCACGGAAAGCAACCCCATCGACGTTTCGAAACTGTCAGCGACACTTACGCAAGGCAAAACCTCCGAGAGCGTCAAGGCAAAGGTAGCGAAAAACGGCAGTTTCACCTGCACGCTGAGCGCGCAAAAGGCAAGTCTCAATCCGTATTCGCTGCAAGTGCAGTACGCCGGCAAAACCGTGCTGAAACTGGCCAAAGTGTATGTGGGAGACGTCTTCGTAGCCGCTGGCCAGTCGAATATGGAACTCAACTATGTGCAGTATTACGAAAACGCTACTTACAATTTTGGCAATGGACTAATCACGACAGGCGATTTGCCGAAACCGCTCGTAGATGACAACGTGAAATTTGTCATCGCAAATCATGATGTTGAAGACACTGATTTTCCACTGTCCGCTGTTAATCAGAGCGCCGATGCATGGCTGACTGCAGATTCCACGAATTCACTGCACCTCAGCTATCTGGCTCAGCAATTCGCCATGCAGTTGCGCGCCAAGCACCCCAATGTGCCGATTGGCATCATCCAGACCGCGTGGGGTGGCACGCCTATTCGCCGGCATGTACAAGGCGGCGATATTTATGCGAACCATATCGCGCCGTTGAAGGGATTCCATGTGGCGGGCGTGCTGTGGTATCAAGGTTGCGATGACGCCAATAATTACGGAACTGCTTTGCAATACGAATCGCAAATGACCACGCTCATCAACCAGTACCGTAACGTGTTCGGACGCAAGGACCTGCCGTTCCTGTACGTACAGCTCGCGCGATGGCCGAACTACCAGTACACGCAAAACGTGCGAGAAGCGCAACGGACTACGCTCGGCAACACCAACCTGCACGATTCGTCGAATGTGGCGATGACAGTTTCTCTTGACACAGACAAGGGCACATCCGCGCTGATCCATCCGCTCGGCAAGGATATTCTCGGGGCGCGCATGGCCGCGCAGTATCTCGCCATGGAAGACGGCACCACCGTACCCAACGGACCGCTTATCGAACATGCCCGGCACACTGCGAACGGCGCAATCGCCTTGTCTTTCCGGAACGGCACCGCAAGCGGGCTGAAAGCCATGCAGCCGAACTATTCGAAGACCGCGAGCGCAATCGCACCAAACTATAAGAGCGCTCCGAAAGCGACCCCGTTAAGCGGTATCAGCAATATCGCCGCTCCCACCACTACGGCATTGCAGGGGTTTGAGGTCGCCAATTATTCCGGTCAATGGCAGGCGGTCAATGCCACCATCAGGGGCAATCAGGTGTTGCTCACCGCAGCCGATGGTTCAACACTGAACGATCTCAACGCCATGAGCCAGGTACGTTACCTGTTCAGTGGCAATCCGAAGTGCGCGAGCATGCTGTACAACGGCTTTAATCTGCCGGCTAGCCCATTCATCACTATTGTCGAGTGATCTTTGTTGGGGGCCGCCGCTAGATAAACCAATACGGGCGGGATAAGTACGGGCGGTCTAAGCCGTTACTTGGCCTGCTTGGCCATGTCTTGAGCAGGCTGTTCCGGCTTCTGGTTTGGATTCTGGTTTCCCGCTTAAACTATGAAGACTGCTGCAGCATCGCAGAAACTAGACAAATGTCATTTTTCCACCGGTTTATTTAGGCACATTCCCCTCCTACTATGGCATACGGAATGAACGCGAGCGCACAATCACAGATCGAATGCAAACGTGCGCAGGAGAGGAACCACCATGAGGAATCGTATTGCAGCAGCTGCAGCGGCGGGAATATTAACCATCGGCATGGCCGCCTTGCCTTCCGCAGCTTCGGCCAGTGAAGTCGCACCGTCTACGGACGGACTGGCCGGCAGCACCACCATCAGCGGGCAGATCGACCAGGATATGGCCGTGTGCACCGACAAAACGTGCGATGCCGTACAGCATGTGCGCAAAACCAACCAGCAGATCAAGTCGGATATGGAAACCGCCAAGCAGCGCGCCGAGCAGCTGCATCAGAACGCGCACGAGGACGCCGACGCGCTTCGCCAGTACGGCGAGCAGGCTTGGAAGAACTATCAGCAGGACCGTGAGGATGTGAAGAATGCGATCGATGGCGCGGTTAAGCGCGGTCAGGAGCGTCACAACGCTCTGCATCAGGATATGCAGGACACGCAGGCCCACCTCAACCAGATGCATGCCGATATGAAGGAGACCCACGACGAACTCAAGACGAGGCATGACGCGTTTGCGGCGAGCAGCCACCAGTGGCATCAGTCGTTCATCGCGGCGCTGAAGGATGCGAATTCCAAGACGGGTCAGCAGGGCGGCTCATCCGTTGCTACCGGCACGCATGGCATCACGGCTGGAACGAATGCCGGTACGACCGTTACTGGAGTCAACGGCACCACTGGCACTGTGCGCACGGCTGCCGACACTGGCACGAATGGTGCTGCAACTGGATCCGTCGCAGCGTCCGGCGATCAAACCGCCGCATCCACCGGCGCGCTGACCAAGTCGGAATATGGGCAGCTTGCGCAGACCGGCATCGGCATTTCCCTTGCCTGCGCAGCCATTCTGCTGCTTGCCGGCCTTGCCTACGCCATGAAGACGTTCGTGCAGTATAAGCGCGAAACCAGCGAAGACTGAGCCGGTTCGCTGCCGGACAGCGTTTGCTTCATCGACTCATGAAAAACGGTCTCGAATATATCGGGACCGTTTTTTCATGCGCGTTTTTCATATGTGCTTTTCATCTGCTATACGCATTGTTGCGATTCAATTGGAATGACGTAGTACAGCGACGTACAATGCAGCGCGAAGCGCGCGTACCGTGCGTGAACCGCGTGTATGTCCAGTATTCCCACTGATTTGTTACGTTGGCCGTTCCGATCAGTCCACTGGTCAATTCGCATAATGGGGAGCACTGCTGGCGATTCGCGGCGACGGCGTATCGCCATTCCCCGCCGTCCGTCCGGTACTACCCGCGCTCCCCGCATCGCCGGCCTTTTCAGCATTGCCGATGTTGGTTCTACGCAACGACCCCGCGGCCAACGAGCGGATGGATCGCCTGCGCTGCGCCTGTTCCGTCTGCGAAGCGGACTGAATTGCGGGAAAAGCGCCCGTTACAGGACGAATACGACCGGTTGCGGTCGGAATAAAGCTTGGTGGCAAAACCTGCGTTGTGATGGCGCTTATGGATGCCATTTGCGGCTGCTGCGTATTATCAGGACCATCCACAGCGTCTTTTTCTTTCACGGTTTGCGATTCTTCCGCACGATTCACGTCATCATTCGCATCCTCGCCCGTTTGCAAGGCAGACCCAGCTTCGCTCTGCTTTTCTTGTTTTTCCTGCTTTTCCTGCGGAGCGGCCTGCACATCACTCTGCAATACGATTGGCGATGAATTCGAACGGCGTCGGGCAAGCGCCGCCAGAGAGTCACGAGTATCAGCATCGCGTTGGTCAGTCTGCTGGCTGCCGGCAGCCGTCTTGTCAACCATCGTCGTGCTTCTTTCTCTCAACGTCACGATTTCGAGCGTAACGTAGCGCAGCGCAAAAGTGCGCGTAAAACGACGATGTACGCAACTCCCCCACCGAATCGCAATCAAATATCGACATATGAGGGCAAACAATCCCATTATTGAGACCACAGACTGGCACCAATAAGCCGCAGCATGGCAATCAGAGACTTTCCTGGATGCCGTCCCGTACACGCGAGACTTGCGATACGGGACGATTCAAAAAACCGAGGCCAACGAAAGAAGCATTCGGAGGGAATCTGGAAGGAACCGGAAAACGGAGTGGAAAAGAAGGAACCGGAAAACGGAGTGGAAAAGAAGGAACCCCAGAAACCGAATGATTCCAACGGTTTTCGGGGTTCCAATCCGGGCGGAGAATACGAGATTCGAACTCGTGAGGCTGTTACACCAACACGCTTTCCAAGCGTGCGCCATAGACCACTAGGCGAATTCTCCAATTATGCAACGCTTCCCGGTGTCTATCCGTGAAACGCAACTTGACTAGAATACAACAGGAGCAGCAAAAAGCCAAATCGGCGTGTCGCACTGCTGGTTTGCAGAGTTGGGCATACGTGTCAAGGTTGTGCAACAGGTATGAGCGATCGGCTGCCTTTACTACAGATACTTCTTATTTCGCACACTGTAGATGCTATATTGCCGCCGATGGAATCCAATAGGCAACGGGATTCGGTAAGCATGGGAAAAGATACGAAAAAAGGGTTCCTGGAGCGACGCCCGCCGGGAAGCCCGGAAAGGGAGCATGAAAAATGGGCCTCCCGGGAGCCAAAGGCTCGACCGGGAGGCCCCAACGTTTGAAGCGGCGGCGTGCTACTCTCCCACACCCTCTCGAGTGCAGTA
>OHSJ01000273.1_pt1 | contig 24873 bp, 7 predicted proteins | sample 1578561 | NCBI WGS metagenome assembly OHSJ01 (sample SAMEA3879571, study PRJEB24766) | human gut metagenome | biome: human-associated habitat; feature: feces | place: USA | collected 1985/1987 | reverse complement strand
TTATATATCTGGAACTTTAAAAAATCCTGTAACAGCTGAGATTTATGAATGGAGCGAAAAACACGGAGAATTAAAATTCGCCCGTGGTCAAAGAAAAACATTCCTAAAAGAACATGGCTGGGAAGGATATGAAAGAACACTCGAAAGTGTACAACAATTAATTAGATATAATAAAATTCCCGAAAGAATTTCAAGATATATTAAATTAACTCCAGAATTATGCTATGCTTTCGGTGTTTATTTAGCTGAAGGATGGATAACCGAATCTGGTATTGGGTTAGCTTTAAATATATCCGAAGAATGGATAGCTAATAAAGTTTTATTAGGATTAAAAACAGTATTTCCTAACGTAAGAATGACTTTTAAACAAGTTAAAAATACTAATGGAGCTCAAGCTTTATTTTATGGGAAATACGTCGGTATTTTAATCAAAGCTTTATTCGGAGAACATAGTCATCATAAACGAATTCCTAATCTTTTTTGGAATGCCTCTAATGAATGTATATTAAGATTATTAGAAGGATATTTTGATGGTGACGGATCTAATTTTGTATGTAACAGTGATACTACACAAAAAGAAGTAGAAAGAGTTTGTCTAGCTTCTTGTAATCTTAAACTTTTACTTCAAGTAAGAAAACTTCTTTTAAGATTTAATGTAGTATGTGGAATACAAAAGAAGGGTTTTTCCAAAAAAACGGTATGGTTTAACAATAAGCCTATAAATACTGGATTAAATTATAATTTAATAGTTAGAGGTAAAAATACTTCTAGATTAGCTATACTGCTTTGGGGATATCAAGAAGCTCAAAATGTAAACGATTCTAATAGAATAGCTAATTGGTATTTTATTTCAGAAGGCTATGTTTATATGAGAGTTCTTGATATTAAAGAATGCCCAGAAATAAAAGAAGTTTATGGTTTCCAAGTTTCTACAGATCATTCTTTCTGTACAGCTGGCTTAGCTACGCATAATACCTCTGTTCCTAATGGTGAAGCAAGATTACCCGGTAGAGGTTACGAAAGTCTAAATGAACTACATAGTGATATATATGGCCGTTACGGAGCTTTTGACAGATTTAAAATTTTAGCCGATATAGCACCGTATTCAGCAGAATATAAATTCTGGAAACGCGTAGTTCAAAAAATAGTTAAAGATCCAGAACTTCAAGCCGAAATAGAAGAAATAAAAGACCGTGTCGCTGAACAATCCAGACAACATGATTTTGCTTCATATAAATACGTTGGACGTGACGTAGAACGTCAGAATGTAGTCATTACTGAAGTATTAGCTAACGGTCAGTTTAAGGTATTCGGTTCCGATCAAACTTATAAATTAGCCGGCGTTAGAGTTAAACCTAACGAAAACGAAACCGGCGAAGAAGTATTAGCCAGATATTTAACGCCAGGTACTGAAGCGACATTAGTATTTGATACTAATCCTGCTTATGCTAGAAATGATGATAAAGCTAAAAGTATTAACGCAGCTCTCGTAATTAACGGTGAAAGTTTAGGAGATATAATGCTCCAGAATAATGATGCTGTTGAAAGAGCTAACGATAATTCAGCAGCTAGTTATATGGCCAGACACGGTACTTTTGTTAATACTGTTAATTATTTATCCGAAGCGTTAATGCACGCCGATATACCAGTATTTCACAGCAGATGGTTAAGAGCTAACGATGCTCTTGAAGATTATCTTGATGAATACTTGTATGGTGTATCTTTCCAGTCTTGGGACGATGTACTAGAAACATTCGTTATCCCGAATATGCGTAAGGCTGCATCTTCTGAATTTTGGACAGCTGCGGGCATTACTACAGATATTTTAAGAAACAATATCCAGAGTGGTAAAACTACTAGATATAATATGCTATCTAAATGGTTTACTGAAACTTACGATATTCGCAAACTCGTTAATAAAAATGCGCAGGAAACTTTAGCTTTTGACGCTAATTCTAATTTTGCTAAATGGATAAACAGAGCGCATTTATTTACAGACCGTGGCGCTTTAATGGGTAAACTTACCGGTAGTATTGTAGCATTTGGGCAAGGTGGAGAAGCTAGTTTTAGCAGTAAATTTAGACGTGGCGGTACTATGTTAACTCTCGGATATTCAGCATTAGTAGCTCCAGAAAGCTTAGGCGTTAGTTTAATGAGCTGGTCTAGACTCGGTTATATGGCTAGCGAATATCTTGAAGGTAGACATGGCGGTAAATTAGCATTAGCTGGTGCTACTATCGGTTTAGCCAGATGGGCCGGGACAGTTAAGTTATTAAATGGTACTGATACATTAGATGACCAATATATACCCGATAGTGCTAGAAAACGCTGGGAAATACAAGATTATTTTGATCGCTTAACTTATATCAAATATATGGCTCTTTATGATGAAGCCGCTGAAATGGCTTTATCAGAAGAAGGGACGGATATAAGAAAGATAATCGAATCTCAAGATAAAGAATATAGAGAAATCCGAGAATCGAAAAAAGAATTAGAAGCGTTAATAGAAGATATCGGCACCCCACGTAATACTGAAGAAGAACAGTTACTTAAAGATTTAAGAGCAAGACTTAGAAATACCAGTCCGACAAGAGTAGCATTAACTGGCGGTGAATATACTAAATCAGCGATTATGTATTATAATGCTGCCAGAACTACAATGTATGCATTAGACGAAACCAGTTCTATGACCGATATAGTAAGAGCGTTACCTAAAACAGAACGCGATTACTTTATGGAATTCGTTCAGGAAAAAGATCCGGAAAAACGTCAGGAGATCTTAAGTTATGTATCTCCGAGCTTACAACGTGCTTTACGTATGCTCTGGTATGGAGATTTCACCAGACCCGAAAGTAATGAAAGCTTTTTTGCTGATCACGAATTACCTGCTCCCACTTGGGGTGGTTGGAATCCTAATATCGATTTAGAAGATGTTATGGCTAAAACCATTCAGAATGAAGGAATGCTAGCATCTGATTTCGGTATTTATACATCACAATACGATGAACCGAGCGTAATAAATGCTCCAGAAATAGATAATTGGGATAGTGGCAATGGGACGATGATTGCTGCATTAAATATTCAAATGTTATTAAACGGTGCCGGATTAATCGGAACCGAAGTAAGTGTTGAACCACAACAAGATTCAACATTACAAGTTATCGCAAATATTGGTAGAGTTGTAGAATATAATATAGACCAGGAAATTAATAAATTATTTGATCTTTTATAACTATGGAAAATAATATTGTAATTGCTCCGTTTAACGGTGATGAGTTAAGCTTTTTAATGAGGACATTATATCCTCAAGCCAGACATAATATTTCTAAAATAATTAATTTTACTGAGAATACTAGAAGTATGCCTAATGACCCGAATTTATCTGATTATACAGATCAAGTAGAGCTTAGTGGCAGCAATCATATTACAGATAATATTTATTATACGCTTCATCCAGAGAATATTCGTTCTATCGTTCAAAGAAAAACGCATAGAGATGACGTTATTTTAAACGCATTAACCAGATCTTCTCAGATAATGAATATTTTAAGTCCGTCTATTCCGGGCCAGAAGATGAAGAAATACGATGAGACTCGTATCTTTAGACAGAGTCTTAAAGATCATTCTCCTAACGGGCATACTGTAACTGCTTTTGACTTGGAAACTATTTCTGGTAAAGACGCTAATGGTATTGATAGATTATACGGTATCTATGACTATGCTTTCGTTAACGTAGATAATACTGGTATAAAGCGCGATATAAAAGCTGGCCCATTAGTTACTAAATATCGTGGGTTAATTGGTATTCAAGATGATAGAATTAAAGCCAAAATGAATTCTATTATCGAAGCATTAGAAACCGGCAAAAGCTTAACTCATGAACAGTCTTTGGCTTATGAATATATTTCCCGTTTAGGTGCTAGTTTAGATAGAATAACCGTAGAAAACGGACGCTATATTTCTACGGGCTTAACCACAGCTACCGGCTTTAGAACGTTAGAAAACTTTAAAGCCGGTTATAATAAACTTCTTGAGATCGGCGAAAAACAAGGAAGTTATACTCTTAAATCCGGTACAACTCTTCATGCTGGTTATAAACAATTATTAGACGACATTAAAGCTTCTATCGACAGTAACACAATTATAACTGGCCACAATATTAAACGTTTCGATATTCCTGTTTTATTATCCATAGAAAATATGGTTCCTGGTGCCAGAGAATATGCTCAATCTATCGGCTTAAATTTAAAAACAACTTTTACTAATTTCAACAATGTTTACGATACTTACGAAGAAATAAATAACACTTCTTTCGATTCTAGATTTCATCGCGATTTATTGGATCAAATATATGCTAATGGCGTAGATGGCGATTTATCCGGTATGACTGTTCAGAAACTGGAAATGCTTCATAAAGCTAATATGCCCACTGGAGTTACCGATGCAGCCATTCAGCATAACGCTTATGGCGATACTATGAAAGTTCTTCAGATAGCTGGATTCTTACCTTACGATGAAGAAACTAATACTTATGGCAGAATAGATATTTATGATCAGATAGATAGCTATATATCTGATAAATATCAAACTAACGATGAAGTTAATAGTATGCTTGAAGACGTATTTAATAAACCGGTTACTCTTCAGGCTACTAGAAATGGCGGACAATATTCTGATCCTACAAGGCCAGGTATGTTTGGTGTCGTAATGCGTGGCGACCAGATGTTTTTAAGTAATGGCTATGAACTTAGCTACGATGGTAATCAATTAAAAGTTGGCGACAAAAGAGATAGATTCGCTCCGGGCCTATTTAAACAGAATGCTTTTTATTCATTAGATAGTGTTAGCGTATTAGATCCATCTAATAATGCAGATAATCAGCTTATTCAAATGGCTAGAGATTTTAAATGGCATTTCAATAGTAATGAACGTATCTATGCATTAAGTCTATCTAGTACCGCTAAAGAAGCCGGAGTAAATAGAGCGCAAAATCGTTCTATTTTATTTATTCCTGAATCAGAATTAAATGATACTTTTGGTTTTAATTTTTCAGTCGTTAAAGTAGGCGATAAAATTACTCCTGCCGGTAAAGCCATAGAAGATAAAGCTTTTGCGGTTACAGCTAAAAATGGACAACATATAGCGCAACGTTTTAGTTTAAACGAATTAATCGATAAATCCGTAGATAGAATTGAAGACGAGATTAAAGAAAATACCGGACGTAGAATTCAAGAAGGCAGCTTTACTAATCTGATTATGGGTTATAATATCCAGCGCGCTTATAATATAGCTAAACAAACTCATGGACAATTAACATTAGATGAATTTACTGATGCTATCAGAAACATTAGAAATGATCCTAGTCGTTTTATAGCTATAACTAAAGGTATATCTGATACAGATAGAAAAGAAGCATCTAAGGCTTTCGGACACGATTATTTCAGCACCGATTATTGGTCTACAGCTTTTAATATTAAAGGACAATTTAATCCTGGTTGGCAAGATAATGTCATGAGTATCGTTAAAAACGTAAATGCTGCTTCTCCGATGATGCGAATGGCATTATATGTTAATCAGCTTCAAGATAGCGATGCAGCTAAAAAAGAACTCTTTGGCACATCTATGGCCAATTTAATTAAAGACGGTTTATCTAAAGCTAAAACTTCTAGCGAATTAAGACGTATTGCCGGCGTTAGAAACGGTACGGTTAATTTCGCTAATAATATACTTGATGTATATATGCCGGAATTTTTTAGAGCGCACGAAAAAATAAACGATGGTTTCTTTAGAATTAATTTAGATAGCCCATATGCGTTTATAAATTCGTTAACCAGAATGAGATCTGGACGCAATCAGTTAGTATTAGGAAGACAGAGTAGCCAGCTCGGTATTTTATCTGATTTTATGGCTAGATTCCAGAAATCTGAGTTATTTAAAATGGATAAGAAAAATCCGTATTACAGCGACCTAATGGATGTCAAAGAACGAATTGAAAATATCCGTTTATCTTTAGCATCGCCTAAAGCTCAAAATCAGCTAATAGATAGATATGTAACAGATTTCTTAGACGAAGTTAGAAAAGTTAAAGCTTTACACGAAGCTGATACTGATAATAGCAAAGGTGGAATCTTTACTTATGCTCATACTATTAACGGCATAAAACCAGATGCTTCAAGTATTTTATTAGATAGCAGTTATTTTACAGAAGCAGATAACGCATTTGACGCTGCTGGTTATGTAGAACGTCAGAGAGCTATGCTATTATCTACTAATCTTAATGGAGATGCTAATACCGTAGCTAATTATTTATCTGGCGGCGATCAGTTACTTCAGGATTATCGTAGACAAGTTGCTAATATTAGAAATATAGATCCTCAAGCTTATGAACAGCGTCTTATGTTATTTCAAAAACAGCAAGATGCTATAAAATTATATTCTCATAATCTTGTTAATAGCTTACAGAAAAATGGTGGTTCTCTTGTTATAAATAGAGAAACCGGTTCTATGAAAATAAGATTCGGCGCTGAAGAATTTGACGTAACTAATCTTATTCCTAAGTTAGAAGCCAATAGCGGTGTTACTTATCATAGATTAGGTCAATCTTCGTATTCTACTGAAATGGTTGCATACGATTTTGCTCGTGGACATTTACAAGTTTCTACAGCGTTAGATGAACAGATTATTAAAATATTTGGTCTTAATAATTCTAACGGACTTATTCAGAATAGTATAGATAGAGGACAACGTACTGGCGCTTATTCTGTAGGTTCTTCTTTCGTATACGGTCTTGGACAAGCTGCTCAGGAATTACGAGCTGGCGAAGGATTAATGGATACTCTTCAAAAAGATGCGCGCCGAAACACTCTCGTTAGCATGTACGACTTAATGAGAAACAGATATAAGCGCGACAAACTTATTGAAGCTATCCAGCCTTATGCTTCTACTAGTGCTAATGTTCAGGAATTATTAAAATACTTCCAGCAATATAGAGGCAAAGATATCGAATATCTTAGTATGGAAGCCCAGAATGCCTTTAGAGGATTATTCTTAGACGGCGTTTTAAGCGGTAGTTTTACTCTTAGTGGTCAAGATCCTGCTATTAGCAAAACTGTTACGTTTGATTTAAACGCAATGGTTAAAGATAGTATGGAGCAGGATTTAAAATGGAGTTCTTCTGCTACTATCTATAATGGTTCTATGTTTGATAATCCTGGTCGTGGTATTACTCATGTAGAAGAATCAACTATTCAATTTAATACTAAATCGTTAAACGAGCGCAGTCAGAGACTATTAGGCCGTAATTTCGATGAAGAAATAATAGATGCTGGTAACGGTAGACAAATTAAAACCAGAGCTGTTAATGTAGTAACTGGTATGGAGTCAGTATTTAATAACGGTTTAACAGCTAATAGAATAGCTATTAGAAGAGCTGAAGTAAATACTAAAGGCCGCGATGTTATTATGAGTCTGTTAAAAGCTCACGACAAAAATTTAAAGTTTTTACAAAAAATGAATCTTAAGGTTCAGACTCTTGAAGGTGGCGGTTATTTAGGTGCTAATATCGTTAGAACTCTTGGTTATGTTCCAGGTACGAGAATCATACCGATAGAACTTAAAGACATTGAAGATATTAATTCTGACGCATTTAAAATCGATGTCGTTAAATCTTTCGATGCCGATAACAATCCAGTATTCAGATTACACTATGGTCAGGGTAGAATCGTTAATAAATACGCTAATATCGTAAATTCTTATTCCAGTTATAGTGATTGGGATGAAGATTTACATGCTGAACGTACTAGTATAGCTACTAAAGAATTATTTACCAGAAACGGCAACACCAGAGTAACAGCTGATCAGGCTACCGATTTAATCTATGCCGAAGCTAAACGCCGTGGTATAAAAGTAGATGAAAATAACTTTAATCAGTTATATCGTGAATTGTTTACAGAGAAAATCGCAGCTACTCCTATCGCCATCGAAGGACATATTAAAGGTTTAAGTGGTGTTCAAGAAAAACATACCATGCAAACTAGCATTGGTACGTTAAGAGATGTATTAAATCTTGATAATGTAAACGATGATGTTAAAGCATTTATTAACGATACAGAATTATGGAAAACTGTTAATGAAAAATTTAATGACATAGATATTCGTGATGTAGCTTTAAATGAAGATTTATTCCAAGATATAGCTAGTGGTAAATTCGAAAGCGCATTATTTAGAGGAGTTAATAGAAATTATTTAAACCGTTATAGAAATATAGATGGTTTTGCAGACGCATTAGAAGAAGCTCGTTCTTATGCTGATAATTTCTTACGCAGCGCTTTTGGCAACGCAGATATGTTAGTAGCCGAAGATATAACCGGCTATAAACATGAAAGCGTTAGTAGAACTGCTATATTAGATACCTATAAAAATCTTAGAAATATCTTTTTAATTCAGGGTAAAAGTGAAGCTCAGGCATCTAGAGAAGCTGGGTCTATCGTTGAAAGTTTTATAGCTGCTAAAGATAGTAAACATAAAGTTACTGTTAATACTGCCGGAGATTTAGTTCTTCCTTATACTACTAACGTAGCTATAGTTACAGACAAATTTAATGCGGTTCAAGAGAAATACGGATTAAATGCTTTAACCGGCGCTAGTATTATCACCGAAGAAAAAGGTAAAAGCATAGTTAAAAATTTTAAAGATGTAACCCAAGATACTAATATTAACGCTGTTATTTATAATGATACTTTAGCTATTATTAAAGATGCTTCTAATATTAATCAATGGGCAAAATTCGGTCAGCGCGAAATTAACTCTATTATGACTACTATCTATGATGAAAACGCATTAGATATAGTTCGTAAAGCTATGGGCGCAGATAAATTTACCAGTATCTTCGGAGAGATATCTGATTTAAGACAAAAACAAGGTATAGCTGTTTGGAAAGACGCAGTTAACGCTATTTTATCTGATAGCTTTGGCATTAGAGAATATCGCGATGAAAACGGTATTATCCAAGTTGAAGGAAGATATAATCCAGATGATATTGCGCCGGAATTTAGAGATGCTTATAACGATACTTATAGACAAGTTCGTGAAGTCTGGAAAAAGAAACTCGGAACCAGCGATCCATTTATTAGCACCAGTACAGTAAGAAATTTCTATGAATATACTTCTGCTACTATGGCAGTAGATGCTATGAGTCCTAGTGGTAAAATAGATTCCAGACAAATAGCTAATCGTTTTACTAATAAACTTGGTATAGAAGATATCTATTTGTCTACAGGATTAGATGCAGATTTTGCTTCTAATGCTCCTAATAATATTTGGGGCCGAGATACTGTTTTAAATTTAGTTAACGATGAACTTGGTATAACAGAAGATTTCTTACAAGGTTACGGTCATACCGGACAAATATATGTGCCTGGTTCAGCTCCTCAAAGATTCCACGGTTCTTCTGGTTCATTAAAAGAATATCAAAAAATCGTAGCTGGTATCTCTGCTGATTATTCTAGCTTAAGAACGTTACAAAATAAAACAGATAAAGAATCAATAGAAGAAGTCGCAGTCTTACGACAAAGAATTGGTCAGAATTTAACGCTATATAAACAAACGTTAAGAGATTATGTAGAAAAATCAGATAAAGAAACTGGCGGTTTAATCGGTTTATATGATAAACGTTATTTCGGTTCTGCTCAAGGTAAGCTAAATGTTTACGATGTATCTTCTTTCGCTAACGGCAGCGATATAGATAATATTCGTAATTTAATATATGACGGCGAAACATTACAAAGCGCTTATCAGAATAAAAAAGCTGTAGCTTTTATGGTTGCTTCTACTAAAGATCTTGATAAATTCGGATACGATAGAAGATATTTCGAGAATATTGTTTTAGAAGCTAATCCGAATTTAATAGCGGGTACTGATGAATTTAACGATGCTGTCGATAAATTTAGAAGACAATGGTTAGAAGAAATTCAAACTAAAGGTATTAAAGCTATCGGTAACCGTGCTCCTGCTGATTATCAGGGTTCTGTACGTGGCGTTCAATTATATTTCTCTGACGATATTTCCAGCGGCATGATGTATATGGACTCTATAACTGCTGCATTAATGAAAGGCGATGCCGACGGCGACGTTGTTAGAGCCATGACTCTTGGAACTAGATTAAAGAATGGACGCTTTATTGATGAAGTATCCGCTAATATCGTTATGAATAACGAATTTAAAGATAGCGGATTAGCCATAGAAATTCAGCAGAATAAGAATTTATTTACCGTTAGAAGAGCTCATGATCAAGCTTTAGCTCTTAATGCTTATAATACTAACGCTGAAATATATAAACGATTACAAGGTGGCAGAAGTGCTACTACATTAACAGTAAAAAAATTTACTAAAGAACAAAAAGATGAGCTTACCAAGATGTTTAATAAACGAGCTATAGATAATTTCGTTTATGCTCAAAGCATTACATATCTCGGTAAAAATGATGCTGATAAGGCGTTTAAAGCCTTCGGACAGGCTTCACAAATATTCGAAGAAGCTATAAATCGTTCTAGTTTAGCTAAAGATAGTAAGTTACTTCAAGATTGGACAGAAACATCGTCTGATGCCGGCAGATTCGTTGTAATGCAAAAGTATCTTAGCAATCAATACAATAAAGATACTTTAGATTTAAATAAAGAACAACGTTCTGTTATATTTACTGGAACTAGAGGATATCAGAAAGCGATGGATACTATGGCTTCTCACGTTATCAAGGGTACTCGTTCTGGGGCTGGCGAAATTGATACGGCATTCTTCGTAGCTGATAGTTTATTAACACAAATACTCGGTGATGAAACAATAAGTGCAAGTTTAAGATTTACTCAAGAACAAATTGACCAAATCAATTTAGTTCGTATGTCTGCTAAAGAAGGTTTCTTATCTCCTAAACATGCTTCTCCTGCTCAAATAGCATCTTCTGGATATCGTACCTTCGTTCAAGATGTTAATGAAGCATTTAATATGCTATTAGATGCAAATGCTGATCATGATAGAGCAGAACAAATATTAATCGATAGAATTACTGAATACGGTAGAACAATGGAAGAGCAATCATCTTTAAATATTATTAAAGATGATAAAAAAAGTTTAAGAGCACAAGTAACTCCTGGTGTTCGTCATATTAGAAATATATTCGAAAATCTTAGTGATGATATCAGAAGTAATATCGGTACTCTTAAGGGTCAAATGATGGCTTCTGGTTTAGATCAAGCTACAAGATTAGCTAATGCTGGTGCAGTTACTCCTTCCGGTTTAGCAGCTGCTGGTGTATCTGAATTATTAGATATGGAGAAACCGACAGAAGCATTATTTAAATCTCAACAGCAAAACGCAGCATTCTTTGCTTCTGCTTCTGAAGCTGCTAATAGTGTTCAACAAACGGTTAATCGTAGTAAACAGGCTGCTGCTAAAATAATTAATCCTAATCTGCCAAGAAAATTAACTAGTCTTCCTAAGAATTGGACATCGTTAGGCTTGGGATTAGCAGCCGGTTTAATGTTCGCTGGTTATGCTGGCGGTAATCCTTCTGAACCAGTTGGAACAGAAGCTCAGCCTCGTCAAGAAGAACAACAGCAACAGATTCAACAAATGCCTCGATTAACCGATAGTGCATTAAGCTCTATGAGAGGCGGCCCAAAACAAGGATATATTATCAATATTAATGCTCAAACTAAAGATGATACCGAATATGCTAGTCGTTTAATATCTCAGGCCGTAAGAGATAATTTTTCTAATACTCAGATAAATATAAGTATGAATGTAAATCAGACACAAACGTCCATGGACGGTAATGATTTATACGAATATTTAGCGAACTCGTTATAATTAAAATAGATACTAATAATAAACAATAATCGGAGGATTTTACTATATATAAATGGCTGAACAATTTAAAGGCAAAATAATTAATGATACGGATGTTTCTCTGCCGAAATTAGAGGATTACTATCATAATTCATTAACCGCTTCTATTGATTTAAGCAAAGTTAATGGTCAGTCTTTTTTCTATGTAGAGAATCCTCCAGATGGTGAAGATGCCGTTGGTTTTAACGCTGACGGCACAATCTTTACTATTAAAGCTAAAGACTCGTTTATAATTAACGATTATGAATATTTTACTGGCAATATCGACGGTGATACGATTAACGTCGACGTTTCTAAATGCGATGTAGGCGACAACGAAAAAAACAAACAATTCTTACAAGACGTTGTTTATAAAGAACAATATAAAACTTATGAAGAATTAGGCCCTGGTTATACTACTCAAACATTAGAAGATATTTTAGTATTAAGATTTTTATTTATTAACTGCGCTGAGATTCCTCATTTTACTATTGAACGTTTAAGAAGAAATGCTATAAGAAATATCTCTTTTGGCGATATTAGTCATTATAATACTGGTTATACTTATTGTATTTCTAAACCGGAATTAGAATCTTCTAATGGTAAAGCTAAAACTACTTTTATTGCTAATCCTTCTAATTATGGTATTCGTTATAATGACGATGAATTAATTTATTATTTCGATAATGGATTAGTATCTGGCGATGACGAAGCTCCGAACTTGCATAAACATCAAGTATGGGAAATCGGCAACGATAGATTCGGCGATGCAAACTATGCTTATTATTTTGTATTAAACAAAGATGAATCAAAAGAAGATACAATTAAAGAAGCATTAATAGCCAGAGATACATTAGTAGATACTATAAAAAAAGCTTCTGATGCCAGAATTTGTATTTCTACCAACATATTAAATACTTCTGCGTTTAATTATCCGCAGCCGTATAATATGCGTTATACGAAACCAACAGCATTTCAGAGCGCATTAAAAAAATTTTATGCTGATTTAAATTCTTTTAGTTCAGATAACTGGTATAGATATTCTGGTTATCATATGTATGGACAAGAACTTTACAAGCGTGTTTTAGCCGTCGTTTATCTTAAAGTAAATTTAGACGGACAGGGCGAACAATGGATAAATCTTAATAAATATATTATTAAAAATGCTTCAGAATCTACTGAAGTTAATCCCGCTGTTCACGATGGTTCTCCGCTTGAAGAAGCCGCGTTTAACTATGCTTCTCAGAATTTTAAACCTGGTACTTATGATTATGCTAATTTAAACTACGTTGATAATTTCTGGACACAATATCAAACTAGGTTTAAACAAGATGAGCGCCGCAAAAAAATTCAACTACAAGCGTTTAAAGAAGCTGGATATAGCGTCGATGAATCTACGTTATATAACTGGACTGTAAGTATCGGCGATGTAAGCTTCTTTGTCCCTCCTGCATCTATTAAAATGATTTCTCAAACTGCTACAGAAAGAGTACCATTGCTTAGAGCTAAAGGTTCTATGGTTAAAAACATTGAGAAATCGGATAGCCAGATAGAAATCGATTTATATTTTAATAGAAGTTCCGGCATTAACGGTCAGCCAGTTAGTATGAATCTCTGGCAGAAAACTGTAGAGAATGAACAACTAGGCACATTAGAAGACCAGTTATCTAATCAAACCGTTACTTATGATATGAACGGTTTGCGCGCGCTTATATCTGAATTTAAGTTTACTCCGTTTCTTCCAGTCGTTAATAAATATATAAACGAAACTTTAGGCGTTTATGCGGTATCGTTAGAAAATTTAACTATCTCTACGGTTCCTAATTTTCCTCGTCTTATTCAGGCTAAGTTAACGCTTAAAAAATTTGATTACGGTATCTATATGCCGGAAGTTCCTGATCCGTTCTATGTAGATACTGAAAATGGTGAAGAGTTAGTTAATCCATATGCGTTATGTATTAACTACGATGTAATGCGTTACTATTATCAGAAACCGCTTCAGTTAGGTAACGAAATAGCTAAAAAAATGGCGGCGGATTCTAATTATACTTTTAATAGTATCGATTTTATAAAAGATACTATGTTTAAGAATAGAACCGCGCTTATGCCTTGTAATTTTGTAGATCCTAATATAGATATCTATATAGCTAACGAAGATCATCTTAAGCGTCTGTTATCTATTAAACAAGATGAAATTAGGCGTATGCGTTCCGGCATTACTAATAGTTTCGTTCCCAATGATATTCAAAATGATGTTATTAGTGATATTGCTGCATTATATGTTAATAAAGATAAACCTGATTATACATTAGATAAAATCTATGCTAAATATAATGCTCGCAGAACTGAAGTGGTAAATGCTATTAGAACTTGTATCGGCGACGAAAACCATACGTTTAAACTCGATTTAACTTCTGTTGGACTACAAAATTACGAAATAAAACATATCGATAATTTCTCTAATTATAGAAATGAATTTAATGAGATTAAACGAAAATACGTTTTAGAACCATTCTTAGCAGATTTAAAAATAGCATTTGCTAATACAGTTAGAGAAGACGGTACTGATATAGTATTAGAAGTTTATGAATCTGGCGATATTGTCTATATATCTTTAAATTCTGATTACGTTCTCAATAAATCTGATATTAAAGATTTAGCTAATCAGGCTTTCGTTGGGTATACTGATAGCGATATTTATGATTCAGATGAAGTTCTTAAAAATAACGAGCTTAGATTCTATCTTGGTAAATGGAATTTTATCGATGAATATAGTTCTATTTGGGGCGATTTTAATCAAGTAGTACCTGGAATGCAGTTACCAGAACTCGATAAAATCTTCTGTGATTATTGCTATAACAATGACACTGCTTTATTAAACGCCAACCAGGAAGCTTCTGCTCTAAAAGAATCTATGGACTGGGAAAATGCCCGTAGCCTTAAATTCGATTTAATTGGCGATAATATTCATGTCGATCAGTTTAGTGCAGCTATGGCTAATAATTTCTCCAGAATTTCTACATTAGATTCTGATGGTAAAGCGCCGCAATATATGGGATCTCAAGACATTCATATCTCGTGGCAGATTACTACTAAAGACGAAGATTTTGCCGGTTTAATGCGTGGTTTACCGGAATATGAAGCTTACTGCATGAGAAACTATCATGTAGTGCTTCCTTCGTTCCCGATTAGAATAGATTCTGAATTTACCAGAATGCTTGGCGTTTACGAAGTTAGTATCGAAGATGTCGTAGTTTCTACGGTTCCTAATTTCCCGGATTTATATCAGATTCAAGTTCGAGCTATTTCTACGGATAGAACGTTAAGAAACAGAGAAGCGCTAAAATCATTAAATAATAATCAGGAATACAATATTGAAGAAACTCAGACTACGTCAGAAACCGTAGATACTACTAATGCTAATGGACAAAGCGGAGAAATCTTAAACGACCAGATGATTCTGTCTGATATGCAGACTCAGGTTAAAATCTACGGTTACGAACATTTAAATAATAAGTTAGCTCAAGCTGAATTATATCCTGATTTAGAACTTCCTAAAATCGGTGAGTTGAATGATTTAGGTTTTGCATTTATCAGATATAAAGATAAAGAACGTGATGCTAATGATTTATTTGTAGATCCTGATTTCTATTTCTATTATCCATATTTAGCTAAAGCAGAAGCTATTCGTTCCGTTATTAAAAATAATTATAGTGATGATTTAACTGAATTAGAAAAAGAGCAGCAGAATATTAAGCTTACTGATTTAACCGGTGCTCAGATTGAAATAGGTCCAAAGCTTACATCTAACGATACTTTAGCAGACGGCAGCATTTCATCAGATATTGATACTAGCATAATCCGTTATGATACTGCTAATGAAAAATATAAAGAACAAATAGAGCAAGGCCGCAATATCAAAACCCAACTCGACCAAGCTCAAAGACAGAATCGTAATATTGATTTAGCTAAATTCTTTCCTGCCGCTATAATGGGGGATCCTGGACGTTGGCATATAAGTTCAAAGCTTACGACAACGTTTATGGAAAATTTCTATCTCGGTCTTTGCGAAGATTTAACCAGCGATAAATTATCTAACCAAAAAGACGAAGAATATAAGAAAAAAGTCGAAGAATTAAAAGCATTTTACGACGAAAAAATGGTCGGTTGCAACCAGGCAGTTCAAGATCTTTATAACTATCTTAAAACTACCGAAAATAGTTATACTGATTTATTTACAGAAAATAGTCCTGGCGAAGTAGCTATAGAATTATTTAGTAACTTTAGTAGTGAATTGAAACAACTTTATATAAATACTAATCAAATGACTACGTTTGATTATATATATAATGCATCAATTATTGGTATGTTAGATAATTTAGTTTCAAATAATAATAATGTTACTTCAAAAATTTTATATGATGATATAAATAATATTTTCTTAGCTGCTTGGGCTGCTAATACTGGCACTTATGAATATAATTCTTCAATAGACGATAATAAATGGAAAGGCAGAACCGATTATTACGGAACTCTTTATAGCAAGACAGCAGATGAAGAAATAGCCGGAGAAGATCCGGTTAAATCAGACATCAAACGCGCCGGTATTTTTAATATCAGACGTTTAACTTATGATGAATTAATCAGTTATCTTGATGAAGATGAACGGGCCGAAGTAGAAGCAATTTATAAAACATTAGATCCTAATCAGAAACATACTTTTGTTCTTGACCCATATTATAGATTAAAACCAGACCAGACAGATGATTATCTCTATAAATGTGCGACCGATAGAGGATTTTGTTCTTCTGCTTTTGTCAGAATAGTATTCTGGTGGCTAATTCAGTTATATAAACGTAAGATATATCCGAGTATCGCATTAGACGTAATGCGTAATAATACGACTAATAGCGCTGAAGCTACGCAAAAAGCTAAGAAACTGTTAGAAGAAAAATATGGCGAAACTATAGATGTTGATAATACTCTGATTCAGAATATCAAAGAATTTGCCGAAGAAAACGGATTAGCGTTAGATGCCGGTAAAATCTTTACAGCTGTATTCTTAGCTATATACGATAAACCATTTAATATTAATAACGAATTTTATAACTATATACATGAACGTAATTATACGGCACTTAATAATAAATTTACTGAAATTACGTCTCAGCATTATAGATACAGATTCGATGTTAATAATTCAGAAGCTAAAATCCGTAGATTTTTAATGGCTTTAGTTGGTTATGGTGAAGTTAACGCGGCTGAATATTTAGGACGCAAATTAGAAGTATCTCCGGCCGCGAACTTTATAACTAGTTATAATACCAAAATAGCATTAGAAGCTGCTAATGACCCATCTAAATATTTATTCCATAGTTTCTACGATATGTGCCGTGGCGATTATCGTGGACGTATGGTTAGAGCATTTCCGACATTCTATTGTATCTTCTTAGATGAAGGTAGAGAAGTTGGTTTATGGAAACTTCACGATAATTTTTATAGTATTAACGCTATCCACGAAATAACAATAGTTAAATCCAGAAAAATCCCGGCAGATACTTGTACTATGGTTCTGTCGAATAACTATTCGACTTTTACTACCGATGATGAAGATGGATACGTTAATTATAAAGGCGCTGATTGGGGCGAACTCTGGGATAGTTTATGGAATAATAAAGACTATGCTCTCCGTGAAGAAAAACGCAGATTAGCAGCTAATAAAGTTAATAGAGCTAAGATTCAGCCCGGTATTCGTATTCATGTTCGTCAAGGTTATGGTTCCGATGCTCGTGAATTAGGAACTGTATTTAACGGAGTTATCGCAGAAGTTAGCCCGGAAGCCAGAGTAGTTACTATAGTAGCACAAGGCAACGGTATTGAACTTACTAGTCCGATTATGGACGATATAGACGGTGATGAAGTTCAATATCAGGATAGTGCAGCAAATGCAGGTATCGGGCCCGCTAGTGGTGGTGCTAGTCCGAGAACTATTTTAACTTCGTTTTTAACTACTCGTGGTGGGTCATTAACTACTTATATAAACGGCAAATATGACAAAGATCAAGCATTCTTTGACGTAAAAGACGAACCAGACGTAGATTCTAACTGGAGCGCTTTATGGGAATCTATTAAAGAATCGTTTAACGATAATCCCTACGGATTAAAAATGTTCGGTGATCTTGATTATAAAGACACATTCCCTGAAGGTGAAATAGTTCAGAATATATACGAAGTAGCTGATTTCCCATATATGGATGCCAGCGGTATGGACGTATATACAAATAAAGATATGTTCGGCGAAATTCCTTATATCTCATTTGAAACCAGAGGTAAAACTATCTGGGATATAATGCATATCTGTAAATCTGTAGCTCCTGATTATATAACTGGTATTGCTGATTTCGGATTTAGAAATACGATATTTTTTGGTAAACCGCATTATTATTATGCTTATGATTACGTTAAATTTAACGAAGCCTGGATAGAAAAACGTAAACCGTATCAGCAGTATCATATTTATTTCTCAGATACTGATATTATTTCTAACGATATTAAAGCTTCTGAAAAAGGATTTAAAACCGCTGCTCTTGGTTTATATCAAGATAAACAAGGCGCATATACCAGAAACGCTGATGTAGGACCGTTATGGGTAGATAAAGACATATTCCCAGAGAAACAGAAGAATATGCTTGTAGATACTCGTCTTAAAATGAAAGATGGTTCTCCGTTTAAATCTAATAAAGCTAGTGATTCTAATGTAGAAACAGGAAATTTCATAGGAGATTTTATTGGCGGTACACTTAAAAATGCTGCTGCTAATGTTTTCGATGCATTACATAGTGCTGTAATGACTGTAGCCGGTCCTTTATATGAAGAATACTTATGGCCCGCTGTCGACGATGTTACTGGTATATTTGGTGTTAAACCTCAGCATAATAAACGTATAGCATGGTCTGCTACAGCCGACGCTTTAAAAGAATCAGTTAAAGAAATATATCAGGGCGGTATTATCGTTATCGGCGACCCAACTGTTAAACCTCAAGACCGTATCTTTATCCATGATGTTAATAACAATATGGAAGGTCAGGTTTTAGTAAGAGATGTTATCCATACATTAAGTGCGGTTACTGGTTTTACTACGACTATTAACGTAGATGCTATTAGTACAGTAGATGACAGAGATGAAATGTATAAACAAACTTCTTTTGCTTCTCTTGTTGGACATGTTGCTACTATGGCAGCATTTATGCTACCAGCTTCTAAAGTATACGACAATGGAGCTAAATGGCTCGGACAATTAGCTGGTAAATATAACGATAAGATGAGTACCGATGAAGTTAAAGCTCTTAAGAAAACTTTAGGCGACAGTAATCTTGGACAATTATCAGCTAAATTTAAATCATTATTTGGCGAAGGAAAGAAAATTAGTAAAATCGGTAATGCCGTTGGTACTGGTATAGCTAAAGTATTTACTACTGGCGCTAAATTAGTAACTAAATGGAACGTAGCCGCAGTAGCAGCTACAGTATTAACTAGTTCTATTACTAATAAAATTTATTGGGCCGTTAAAAATCATCAGGTATTAACTATCTTCCCGCTTCGTAAAAATGGTATGACTTATGTAGCCGGATTAGATGGCAGCATGGGACTTATTTATGGTTCTCCGACTTTTAATACTCCTGGATCGTTAGAAAAAGCTTTTGCAGAATATTTAACTGTTAACGATCAGAATAGCGCGGCCTGGAACTTTGCTATATCATGTTTTGGCGATGACGATATTATGAACGAAGCCTCTAGATATAACAGAGATTATAAATACTATGCCGGCGACGATAATAATCCTATAGGCAGCCAACAGACCGTTGAATCTATCTTCTTAGGTTTAAAAGATAATCCTGGTTTTCACAGACCACAATCTTTATTAGGTTTATCGTTATTTCCAAGAGCTTATAGAAGAGGTAATGTAACTGAAATTAAAACAATGAATAATGCTTTACTTAGATCTCATGTTAATTCGGCTAACGAACTCTTTAAAGACACAGAAAAACGTTCACTTCAACTATTGCGTATTTCGCAACAGTTGCAGCCATATTTAAAAGAAGATAAGTTACTTGAAATTTTACACGACAATCTTAATACTTCAAGTGGTTTTAAATATGAAACATATAACGTTAAAATAGCTAATAAAGAATATGAAGTTAATGGTATTAAGCGCACTGAGTCAGATAGTAATAGAGAAGTAACTGATTTACCATATTTAAGTACTGATGCTATTGTTGTTTTAAAAGAAATCTGTCATACCGCCAAAGAAAAATTATCCAAAGTTAATGCTAAAGATACAGCTCAAACTAGTCAGGATAAAAACGGTACAAAGATTATGTTATTATCGGCATTAACAGTTAATTCGGCCAGAATGCATGATTCTTCCGGTTATTCATTCTCATTAAATGGCACTGGATTATTAGATGGTAAACTTAAAGATATCGTAAAAGAATTATATAAAACTACTAAAGATGAACTTAACAAAAACCGTAAAGAAGGCGAAGAAGAAAAAGAGCCGGCCTTCGAAGTCATCGAATTTTCTGGAAAAAAAGAAATTCGCATTAACGTCCACCCAAGGACCCCGTTAGGAGATAATTAATTATGGCCGATATTAATAATTTATTACAAAATAAAGTAGTAAGTCCTAACGTAGAAACTATCGGTTATATAAAATCCTATGGCGTAGTTATCAGATCTTTTGAAAAAGATAATGTCTGTGATATCAAATATTTGGACGCTAAGAATAGAATAATAAATAAAGACAGGGTATTCGTTAAAATAACAAATAACGATGACTGGTTTCCTGATCCTGGCGATGTCGTAGAAATAGAATTAAACGAGCAATTCGTTTGGATAACAGGCCGGGTAACTTATAACTATTCTAAACAAGTAAAACCTGATAATGTAGCTAAAACAGATATATATGCTGACGGAGCAGATAGCTCCGTTGGTTGTTATATCTTCTAACAAAGGAGGAAGAATGGCCGAAGAAAATACTACTCAATCTGTCGAATTAATGCAGGATAAACCGGTTCAATTTCAAAGCGATTTATCTGATATTATTGACGATGCTGAAAGAGCAGTTAGAAATAGAGAAAAGTCATTAGTAACCAATAATGGTTCAGTAACTGTTAAACATGATGGTCAGGTTAATTTGGCTGGCGGTAATTATTCACAAGTTAAATTAACACCTAATGGTACTATTGAAAATGTTAGTTTCCAATCTGTTAATAAAACTAACCGTTTTAAAGTAGATACCGATGACTTTATCTTAAATAATCATAAGCTTAATAATAAAATATATGAGCTTGCCGATTATAAAGTAGTACTGGAACAGGAATATCCTACGACTCCGAAAATAGCAGGTGGAATTACTATGCTTGGAACAGTACTTGTAAGAGCGTGGGAGCCTAATCTTAAACGCTATGTAATGATTCGTAGACTTATTAACATTCCTTTATTTTCTCCTTCTCTTGGTTCTACTGATGTTGCACCAGGTCTTAATATAACGCCTAATACTGAACAAATACAAAGTATGATTGATACTTTTAATACTTCCGGTATATCTTCAATGTCTGATTATATTAATCAGTTGAGACAGCAGCGTCAGGAAGCTCAGCAAGAGAAATCTCAGTTAAATAATTCTTCTTCTGGTTCTAAAGAAACTTTAGATAATAATGAAGAAGAAACTAAAACGCCCGATAATTACTCTCCTAATGATTTAGCAAAGAATACGAATAATGGCTAACGATTTAAATACTAAAGTAAATGAATTAACAAGTAAAGCCTTAGAGGACCTAAAAGGAAAAGTTAATAAAGAAACCGTTAACGAAAAATTAACTAAAGTTAAACAAGAAGCTGCTTTAAAAGCAGAGGATGTTCAGGAAGAAGCTAAAGAAAAAGCTACCAGTACTGTTAAAAAAGCTAGTGAAAAAGTTCAGAATCAAATTTCTAATATCGATATAGTACAAGAAATTAAGAATCAATTTACTGGCAGTGATTTAGCTTTTCTGGTTAATGATCTTGTAGAAGACTCAATAGATGAAATAGTAGCCGATGAAATAGATAAGGCGCGTCAAAACTTTAATTTATCTTCTTCTGGCCAAATGTTAGCTACTGCTGAATCTTATTATAAAAGCGTATTAAACAGCCAGGTTATTATGACCGAAATGAGAGATGATTATACTGATCATTTAAGTAGTAGTATTAATTCTATGATTAATGATAGATTATATAGTCTTCAAGATAAACTTGGAGGTGAATGGGCGCGTAAATTATTAGGTACTTCTAAAATAGCATCTACTATTTCTTCTGCTGTTAATAGAGAAGTAGCTAATGTAGTCAATGCTATTATTTCAGATAAAGTTATAGCCGGCGTTTCTCAGGATATAGTCGACACAGTAACTAGAATTCAGAATTCTGCTAGAGATCAGATAGAAACTGCTTTAGCTGACGAAATCGAATACGCTACTGAACTTAAGAAAACTGTTGAAGATAAGATCCAGGTATTTCAGGAACAGAAACAAATTTACGAAGAAAAACTTGCAGCTCAGGTTGAAAAACTTCAAGAAGCTATTAATGAAGCTATTAGACAAGTTGAACAAGTTATTATCAGTGAAATATCCAAAGTCATTAAGATAGACGCATCAAGTTTAAATTTAGGATTTTAACACGTAAATATACAATGATCGATTTTAAAATTAATGAACAGGGAGATATATCCTTGAAAGAGCAATTCCGTATTAAACCATTTAAAATAAATTTTACTAAGGGAGATTTCCCTAAATTTAAATTATTTTTTAGGACAAATGCGGCTAATAATACTAATTCAGAACTTAAAAATTTTAAAGTAGATTTCTCTACTAATTTCGATGATAAAACAAAATATAAATGCGTAGATGTAGTTCGTGGAACAGAAGAACGTTCTCAATCTATTGCTATCAGATTAAAAACCGAATTAAATGAACTACAAAACTTTTTTAATGATTTTGGCTGTGAATTAGCAAGAATGCGTCATCAGGATTTAATTAATCCTAAAAATCATGAACGTATTCGTGAATATGTAGAAAATTCTATAACTGATATTATAGGTTATAACGAAGCTACTGTAAGAGTTGACAGACTCATTCCAGATGCCGGTAATTTTAAATTTGAAACTCTTAAGATTACTATTGTAGGTAATGACGGAAAGATTATTTATACTTTTACTATTTAAGGATCGATTTATTTAAATGAAAACAGCAAATGAAGTTTATGAATCCCTTACTACGACGTTTGAAGAGAACGTAAAAGATTCTATTCAAACCGGCTCCGTTATAGATATATTTAATAAAACTATTGCCGATGAATGCGGTGATATGTATCAATATATAGAAGACAATAAAAATCCTTATCTGTTTACTAATACCTTTGGAGAGGATTTAGATTCTTTAGGATACTGGGTCAATTTGACAAGAGAAGACGGTGAAACTGATGAGCATTATAAATATCGCCTTAAAGACTGGTTGTTAACTTCTGAAGCTTCTAATACTACAGCAATTACTAATAGTTTGTTAAATCCTCAATATGCTTCCAATATTCAGTATGTTCCTTATACTCATGGTTCTGGAACTGGAACTTGCTATATTATTCCAAAAATATATGAAGAAGAAACTATTTCAGCAGCATTAGAAGAAGCCGCAGATTTACTTAAAGATGTCATATCTCCAAGTTTATACGTTGAATATTTAGTACCGTCTATTAGAGCTGTCAGATTACACTGTTTTTTGGTAGTAACTGGAAATGAATCTGAGGTTAAGGCTAATATAACTGCGAAGATCAGAGATTATATTAACGCTATCGCACCAGGAGATTATCTGGAAGCTGGTGAGATTATAAGACTTGGTATTAACGAATCTGGTGTTCAGTATTTTAATCTAATAGCATTATATATAGATGAACAACAGGTTACGGAAACTAGTTCAATTCAGGAATTAGAAACTAAATTTTTATTTGATAATATAGTTTGGAGCGGCGCGAATTAATTATGGATACTATTTATCTTACTTATCAACGGTTTTTAGATGCAGCGAAGAAATTTCCACGTTGGTCTAATTTACGTCGCCGCCCAAATAATTCCGTATCAGGCGCTCTTCTTAAAAGTATTATTAATGAAATTGGTAAAGTAGAAGACGCAATTATCGAATATAAAAAAGATTTCTTTATCGTTAATTATATAGGCCGTGAAGATAAAATTGTTGATTATCTTTATAATGCCCAAATAGGAAATATTGAAGATTTATCGCAATTTACTTTATTGGATCCTGAATTAACAGTTACTACTGATATAAAAGAATTCTATGCCAATACTAATTATGCTTATTATCAGGACGGTTATTTAGTATTCAGAAATGAAAAGGAAAGTGTAAAATATGCACTATCCAATTTTATTTATACAGTTCCGGTAGAACGATTTCATGTTTGGAATATTTTCGATGAATTTGCCTGGTGGGTAGGCCTCGAAAGATTCGATGGTGAACGTAATCAGTCATTAATGAATCGTAGTATTAATATCTTCAGATACAAACCTAATTCTTCCGAAACCGGCTTAAAAAACGTTATTTATAATACTTTATCTGGTTACGGCTATATAGATAAAGATAATGAAATAACGTTTGAGATTCCGGGCGAAGATAATATAACCAGCGATTTATATGAAGCTATTAGTCAGTTTAATCATGATATAGCCAGAACAAAACGCTGGGATATTGATTACTGGGATAATACTTTTAGAAGTCTCGGATATTTACCGCATGAATGGGATGCTCCAGTTAAATACTATAAGGACGGAGTTGGCTATAATAATTCTTTATATGTTTCTACTGTTAAAGATTTAGACGAAGAAGGCAATACCGACGTTACTATTCATGGTTATAAAAAATCAGTAGCTAAAATAGAAGAATATATTAAGAA
>OHSJ01000245.1_pt1 | contig 26362 bp, 18 predicted proteins | sample 1578561 | NCBI WGS metagenome assembly OHSJ01 (sample SAMEA3879571, study PRJEB24766) | human gut metagenome | biome: human-associated habitat; feature: feces | place: USA | collected 1985/1987 | reverse complement strand
ACTAGTGATAAAATAGATAATATTGATACTACTAAAGGATTATGCATTGTACTTGATACTCCTGATATTAAAAGAATTGATGGTGCTAATATTAATAATTTTGAATATGTTATTAAAATTGATCATCATCCAATAATTGATAAGTATGCTAATATTGAAATTATTGATGATAACGCATGTAGTACTTGCCAATTAATTCTTGAATTTGCTTTTGCTAATAAAATTAATTTAAGTAAAAGTGCTAGTGAAAAACTTTATTTAGGAATTGTTGGTGACACTGATAGATTCTTACATGACTATACGTCTCCTAAAACATTTAAATTAGTTAGTAAATTACTTGAACAAACTAATTATGAAGCTGATAAAGTTATGGTAGAGAGAAAAGAAAGCTCGCTTATTTTAGGAAACGAAATCAAGTCTAAGAGTACTGAGATTAAAAATATTATTGCTGAGATGAATGATGTTACTTTGACTGCATTTATTTTTGGTGTTGAACTTAAAGAAACCGCTAGTGGGTTTAATATAATTACTTATAAAATTAGTGATTATACAGATAGTTTATTTGCAGTTGTGTTTACTAAGGATAAAGAACTTACTAAGAATTTAATGAAAAGAGTTAAAGAAGGCTCTTGGTATAAGATGAAAGGCTATGTTAAACACGATAAATATAAAAATGAGCTTGTTTTTAATGTAAGAGATATAGAAACCTTTGATAGGGCTCAGGCTAAAAGAGTAGATGAGGCACCTGTTAAAAGAGTAGAACTTCACTGTCATACTACTATGAGTCAAATGGATGGACTTATTGATCCTAAGAAATTATTAAAAAAAGTTAAATCTCTTGGTATGAGGGGTATTGGAATTACTGATAAAAATGGTATACAATGTTTCCCAAAAGTATATAAAGCTAAAGATGATTTAGAAGTTTATTTTGGTGTAGAACTTTATGTCGTAAATGATGAATCACTAATTATAAATAAAGATAGTAATTTGCCACTTAAATCAAGTGAGTATGTTGTTTTTGATACAGAGACAACTGGTTTTAATGCTGCTGCTGGAGATCAAATGATTGAAATAGGTGCTGTTAAGATTAAAAATGGAACAATTACTGATAGATTTGATGAATTAATTAATCCTGGTACTGAGCTTAGAAGTGAAATAGTTAATTTAACTAATATTACAGATGAAATGCTTAAGGATAAAGATACTGAAGAGAATGTAGTAAAAAGATTTAAAGAGTGGATTAAAGATGCTCCTATGGTTGCGCAAAATGCTAGATTTGATATTTCTTTTATTGAAAGTGCTTATAAAAAATATAACTTAGGAGAATTTGATAATGTAGTTATTGATACAATGGAAATAAGTAAAGCACAGTATCCAGATCAAACAAGACATAATTTAAGTGCTTTAGTTAAAAGATACAATGTTGTATTTGATGAAAGTGGACACCACAGGGCTGATTATGATGCTGAAGGAACTGCTTTAGTATTTTGGAAAATGATATCTAATCTAAGTAGTAGTTTTGAAACTATTAGTGACTTAAGGAATATGATTGACCAAGAGAATGTTTACAAAAGTAATAGACCTTATCATTTAACTGCTTATGCTATTAATAATGAAGGACTTAGAAATATGTTCCAAATAATTAGCTATGCTACTACTAAATATTTCTATAAAACACCTAGAACACCAAAGAGTTTACTTACTAAATTTAGAAATGGTCTTATTATAGGTTCTGGATGTGCAAGTGGAGAGATATTTGAAGCAGCTAAAAGAAATACTGAAGAAGAACTTATGAATTTAATGAAGTATTATGATTTTATAGAAGTTAATCCACCAAGTATACTTGATTATCAAGTTGAAAGTGGAGAAGTATCTAGTAAGAATGATTTATATTTAATTATTAATAAAATTATTAGATGTGCTGATAAGATAGGTAAGATGGTTGTAGCTACAGGTGACGTGCACACACTTGATCCTGAAGATAATATTTATAGAGAAATACTTATTACTGCAAAACTTCCAGGCGGGGCATTCCATCCTCTTCATAAGTCAAGTATTAAAACTATACCTAATGCTTATTTGATGACTACTGAAGAGATGCTTAATGAGTTTAGTTTCTTAGGAGAAGATAAGGCTTATGAGATTGTTGTAACTAATTCTAATAAGGTTGCAGATATGTTTGACAATGTTGAAATAGTTAAACCAGGTCTTAATCCACCAAGAATGGAAAATTCTGTTCAAATCATTAAAGATACTGTTTATGGTAATGCTCATAGAATTTATGGAGAAGAACTTCCTGAAATTATTGCAACTAGACTTGATAAAGAACTTACTGGTATTATAAATGGTGGATATGATGTTATTTACTTAATCGCACAGAGACTTGTTGAGAACTCTAATGCACACGGTTATATCGTTGGTAGCCGTGGTAGTGTTGGATCTAGTTTAGTTGCAACGTTTTGTGGTATTACAGAGGTTAATCCTTTACCACCTCACTATGTGTGTCCAAATTGTAAAAAAAGTTTATTTGAAATAGATGGAGTACCTCTTGTACAAAGTTTTGACTCTGGTTTCGATATGCCTGAGAGAAAATGTGAATGTGGTGCTTTGATGAAAAGACAAGGACAAAATATTCCATTTGAAACATTCCTTGGATTTAATGCTGATAAAACACCAGATATAGACCTTAACTTTAGTGGAGAATATCAAGCTGAAGCACATAATTATACTAAAGTTCTATTTGGAGAGAAGAATGTTTATCGTGCTGGAACTGTTTCTACTATTGCTGAGAAAACTGCATATGGTTATGTAAAAGGATATACTGAAGAAAAAGGTATTGTAATGAGAAGACCTGAGATGGAAAGACTTGCACTTGGTATAACTGGTATTAAGAGAACTAGTGGTCAGCACCCAGGTGGTATCATAGTTATTCCGGATTATAAAGATGTTTTTGATTTTACTCCATATCAATATCCTGCTGAAAATACTGAAGCTGCTTGGTATACAACACACTTTGAGTTCCACGATATTGAAGAGAATGTTCTTAAACTAGATATACTAGGACACGATGATCCTACAGTACTTAAATATTTAAGTGATGATGTTAAAATAGATATTAATGATATACCACTAGATGACAAGAAAGTATTTAGTTTATTTAATAGTCCAGAAGCACTTGGTGTAACTCCTGAACAAATTATGTGTTCAACGGGAGTTTTAGGTATTCCTGAATTTGGTACAAACTTTGTTATAAGAATGCTTGAAGAAGTAAAACCTACTAGGTTTGCAGAACTAATTAAAGTATCAGGACTATCTCATGGTACTGATGTTTGGAATGGTAATGCTAGAGACTTGATACTTGATGGAACTTGTAAATTCTCTGAAGTTATTGGATGTCGTGATGACATTATGAACTATTTTATCTCTTGTGGAATTGATAAAGGCAAATCATTTAAGATGAGCGAATTTATTCGTAAAGGTAAAGTAGGTAAAGAACCAGATAAATGGGTAGAATATAAAGCACTTTTAAATGAACATGAAGTTCCTGAATGGTACATAAAATCTTGTGAAAAGATTAAGTATATGTTTCCTAAAGCTCACGCGGCTGCGTATGTTATTAATGCAATAAGAGTTGCTTGGTTTAAAGTATATCATCCTATTTATTATTACAGAGTTTATCTAAGTATAAGAGAACACGACTTTGATGTTGATATTATGAGAAAAGGAAAGAATGCTGTTAAAGCTAGAATTAAAGAATTAGAAGAGAAAGGGTTTGAAAGATCTAATAAAGAAGATTCTGTTTTATCCAGTTTAATGATGGCTAATGAGATGATTGAAAGAGGATTTAGATTTGAAAATATCAGTATTACTGAAAGTGAGGCAACTATGTTTAAAGTTACCCCTGATGGTAAAGGTTTGATTCCTCCATTTATAGCATTAGATGGATTAGGTGATGTGGCTGCTAGAAAAATAGTAGAAGAAAGAAATAAAAATGCTTTTGTTAGTATAGAAGACCTTCAAATGCGTGGTAAAATAAGTGAAGCTATAGTTGATAAATTAAGAGGACTAGGTGCTCTTGATAGCATGCCAGAAAGTAGTCAATTATCTTTAGATTTATTTATATAGTTTATTAAAAGTGATTTAATTTTATTAAATTGCTTTTTTATTGATTAAAATTGAAAAAAACAGTTTTTAAACACCTTAATTATTTACAGGGTAAGGTTGTTTTACAAAAAAAACTTGCTTTTTTTCTTCATATCACGTATAATTAAGTAGTAAGTTTTTTCTTGGTGATTAGAAACTCCAACTTTTTACTAAGATTAAACGGTTATATAATGAAAGGAGAAAATTATGGCATTAAGTAAAGATGTTAAATCTAAAATTGTAAAAGAATTTGCAAGAGATGCTAAAGATACTGGTAGTGTTGAAGTTCAAGTTGCTATTTTAACTGAAGAAATTAAAGTATTAACTGAACACTTAAAAGAACACATCCACGATTTCCACTCTAAAAGAGGACTTTTACAAAAAGTAGGTAAAAGAAAAAGTTTACTTGCATATCTAAAGAAAACTGATATAACTAGATATCGTGAACTTATAGCAAAATTAGGATTAAGAAAGTAGGCACTTTATTTTAAGTGTCACTTTTTTTATATAAAAAGAAAGAGAGATAATAAATATGAAAAGAGTTTTTGAATACGAATTTCTTGGAAAAAAATTAATAATTGAAACAGGAGAACTTGCTAAACAAGCAAATGGTGCAGTACTAGTAAGATATGAAGACACTGTGATACTAAGTACAGCAGTAATGAGCAGTAACATTAGCACGGCAGACTTTTTCCCACTAACAATTTTATACCAAGAAAAACTATATTCGGTAGGTAAAATTCCAGGTGGATTCATAAAAAGAGAAGGTAGACCAAGTGACTCTGCAACACTAACAGCAAGAGTAATAGATAGACCAATAAGGCCTATGTTTGATGAAAACTTCAGAAACGAAGTACAAGTAGTAAACACAGTATTAAGTGTAGACAATGACTACAGTCCAGAAATGACAGCACTTTTTGGTTCAAGCTTATCGCTTGGAATAAGCAGTATTCCATTTGATGGCCCAGTATCTGGAGTCAAAGTAGGTAAAATCGACGGTAAACTCGTAATAAATCCAACAGTAGAAGAAATGGAAAGAAGCACTATTGACCTTACAGTTGCCGGAACAATAAATGCAATAAATATGGTTGAAAGTGGAAGCAAAGAAGTATCTGAAGAAGAAATGCTAGAAGCATTAATGTTTGGACACGAACATATAAAAGAATTATGTATGATACAAAAAGACATCATAGAAGAAGTTGGTAAAGAAAAAATAGAAGTTGAACTTGCTAAACTAGATGAAAACATAGTAGAAGAAGTTGAAAATCTTATTAAATCTGATATGATTGAAGCAATTCAAATAAAAGACAAATTAGAAAAATATGCTAAAATTGATGAAGTAAAAGAAAAGGCATTAACTCTATATGAAGAAAATCATAGTGAAAATATAGACCTTGAAAATGAACTAAAACAAGTCAAGAAAATAGCTGATATGATAGAAGCAAACGAAGTAAGAAGACTAATCACTGATGAAAAAATAAGACCAGATGGAAGAAGTATGACTGAAATAAGACCACTTTCTACAGACAAAGACTTACTTCCTAGAACACATGGTAGTGCATTATTTACACGTGGTCAAACACAAGCTTTAGCAATAACAACACTAGGTGCACTTGGAGAACATCAAATTCTAGATGGTATAATGCCAGAAGAAGAAAAAAGATTTATGTTCCACTATAACTTCCCAGCATTCAGTGTTGGAGAAACAGGAAGATATGGCGCTCCAGGAAGACGTGAAATAGGACACGGAGCTCTAGCAGAACGTGCTTTACTGCAAGTAATGCCAAATGAAGAAGAATTTCCATACACAGTTCGTGTAGTAAGTGAAGTACTAGAAAGTAATGGATCAAGCTCACAAGCAAGCATATGTGCAGGTTGTATGAGTCTAATGGCAGCTGGTGTACCAATAAAAGCCCCAGTAGCGGGAATAGCAATGGGACTAATCACTGAAAACGGAACTTGTGATTCAAACTACACAATACTAACTGACATACAAGGATTAGAAGATCATATGGGAGATATGGACTTTAAAGTAGCAGGAACTAGAAAAGGTATAACTGCACTACAAATGGACATCAAAATAAAGGGAATAACAGAAAACATATTCAGAGAAGCCTTAGCGCAAGCAAAAGTAGCAAGAATGGAAATACTAGATGTAATGGAAAAAGAAATAGCTGAACCTAGCAAAGAACTAAGTCCATATGCACCAAAAATTAAAATGATGCAAATAAACCCAGACAAAATCAAAGATGTAATCGGTCGTGGTGGAGAAATGATTACAAAAATAATACTAGAAAGCTCTGGAGTAAAAACAGTAAGTGATAAAGATGCTGTTAAAATAGACATAGAAGATGATGGAAGAGTAGTTGCATATCACACTGACTATGCTATAATTGACAAAGCACTTAAAATGATAGAAGAAGTTGTAAGAGAAGTTGAAATAGGAAAAGTATACACAGGTAAAGTAGTAAACGTTGAAGACTTTGGTTGCTTCGTAGAATTGTGGCCTGGTTGTGAAGGGCTTGTTCACGTAAGCCAACTAGACACTAAACGTGTAGAAAAACCAAGCGATGTAGTAAAAGTTGGAGACGAAATAGTAGTAAAAGCAACAGGTTACGACAAACGTGGAAAACTAAATCTATCAAGAAAAGAAGTACTTACAAAAGAAGAAAAAACAAATGAATAAGTGGCTACTAAGAGCCACTTATTTTATTGCCAAACGAAATATTTTCTAGTATAATACTAGTAAGAAGGTGAAACTATATATGAAATTTGATAAAGTTGAACTTACTAATGTTGCAATAAGAACAACTCAGTATCCAACAGATAACAAGCCAGAATTCTTAATGCTTGGAAGAAGTAATGTAGGGAAATCTAGTTTTATAAATACACTAGTAAATAGAAAAAACTTAGCAAGAACAAGTGCTAAACCAGGTAAAACTCAAACACTTAACTTTTACTCAGTAGATGATATGTTCTACTTAGTAGACGTACCTGGTTATGGATATGCTGCGGTAAGCAATAAAAAACAAGAAAAATTTGGACTTATGATAGAAGAATACATAATGAATAGACCTAACTTAAAACATGTTTTCTTATTAATAGACTATAGACATAAGCCAACAGAAAACGATCTAATAATGTATGACTTTCTAAAATACTATAACTTACCTGTAACAGTAGTATGTACTAAATATGACAAAATCAAAAAATCAGGAAGAGACAAACAAAACAAACTAATAGAAAACACAATCGACATAGCATATGGTGATGAAATAGTATACTTTAGCAAAGTTACTAAAGTAGGTAGAGATAAAATAATAGAAGTAATAAATAGCAAAATAACTGAATAACTTAAATAGGGAGGTTTTATGGTGAAAAATATAGGAGTATTCAAAGATTTTGAAGATGATTCAATAAAAAGTGTATTTAGCACATTAAATGGAGACAAAATAGTAGAAATGACTTTGTTACAAAACAAAGACTTTGAAGATGTAATATGTGTTCCAACTCATCACTATTGTAATCTAGGGTGTAAAATGTGTCACTTAACAAACAACAAACTAAATAAAGAAATGGTACCTATAAATATAGATGACTTTATAGATTGCTTAATATATAGTTTAAAAATTCAAAACACTGATACAAAAAGAACAAACAAAAAAAGACTTTTAATATCATTTATGGGTGTAGGCGAGCCACTTCTAAACATTAAATTAATAGAAGAATTATATAAAAGAGAGTACATAATAAAGAAAATATTAGGTTATGAAAGCATAGGCTATGCACTTAGTACTATGATGCCTAATCAAAACTTAAAAGAACTAGAAAAATTCGTACTTGAAAACAAAATGCCTTTAAAAGTACACTTTAGTATGCACACACCTCTAGACTTTAAAAGAAAAGAACTTTTGCCAAGCACAAAAGTAAGTGTACTAGAAGCAATGGACGAACTAAAAGAATATGAAGTGATGGTTAAAAACGATGAAGAAATAATGGCTAAACATAAATTACATCACAAAACAACTGACGTAACAGAAGTGCACTATACACTTATTGACAAAGTAAATGATAGTGATAGAGAGTTAAGTGTACTAACAAGAATGCTAATATCTTACAAAACTCCAATAAAATTCATCAGATTTAACCCAACAGATGTAATGGCAAAAAGTGATAAAGAAAAAGAATGGGTAGAATACATAAGGAAACAGATACCAAGTTTAAAAGTAAAAACATACACACCACCAGGAAAAAACATAGGTGCATCATGTGGAGAATTTACTAAACACTATTATCACGAAGAACTAGAAACAGAAGAAGAAAAAACTGAATTCCTAAACTGGAAGAATCTTCATCAAATATATGAAAGTCAAAGAAAAGATAACATAAGCTGGGATGAATACTTTATGGCAGTAGCAAAACTAACATCAATGAGAAGTAAAGACCCTAATACACAGGTAGGAGCCGTTATAGTAAGTGAAGACAACAGAATTCTTTCAATAGGATATAATGGTAGTCCAAATGGATACGAAGACGAAATGTTCCCTTGGACAAGAGTAGGTGACAAACTAAACACTAAATATCTATACGTTGTACACGCAGAAAGAAATGCAATTCTAAACTACAGAGGAAACAGAAGAGACTTTGAAAATGCAAAAATATATGTTGACTTATTCCCTTGTAATGAATGCGCAAAAGAAATAATTCAGTCAGGCATAAAAGAAGTAGTATACTTATCTGACAAATATGCTAACACTGAAGAAACAATAGCCTCAAAAAGACTATTTGATGTATGTGGTGTAAAATATAGACAAATTAATGAAGAAAAAGTTCTCACACTAAAACTAAGTAATAAATAAAAATAAAAACAAGGTTTTGCTTGATATTTTATCAAAAGTGTGATAATATTTATTTCGAGTTATATATTTACTATGTAACTAAATAAGTGGAAGAGTTTTGGATTACTTAAAACCACTCGCGAAAATAAACTTAAATAAAATATTTATAGGAGGTGTTTTTCGTGGCAAAGAAAGTTACTAAAGTTGTTAAAATTCAAATTCCTGCTGGAAAAGCTACACCAGCTCCACCAGTTGGTACAATCTTTGGACCATTAGGAATTAACTTACAAGAATTTTGTACAAGATACAACGATGCAACTAGAGACAAAATGGGAGATATAATCCCTTGTGAAGTTAGCATTTATGAAGATAGAAGTTTTGACTTCGTACTTAAAACTCCACCAGCTGCAAGTTTACTATTAAAAGTTGCTGGAATTAATAAAGGCGGAGTAAAAGGTGCTAATGAAATAGTTGCTACAATAACAAAAGATCAGTTAAGAAGTGTTGCTGAAACTAAAATGCCTGATTTAAATACTACAAGTATTGATAAGGCTATGAAAATAGTAGCAGGAACTGCAAGAAACATGGGAATCGCAGTTGAAGGACTTAACGATGAAGAATTATTAGAGCAAGCTGAAGAAGCAAAAGAGGCTGAAGCAGAAATGGCTAAACTTGATGCTGAATTCGCTGAGATGGAAGCAGAAGTAAAAGCTAGCGCAAGTGCTGAAACTCCTGAAGTAGAAACTACTGCTCAAAAAGCTGAAACTACAGAAGAATAATTAAAAATAAAAGTCGAGTAAGATAATAATCCAAATACCACATAAAGGAGGGAAAAATATGAAACGTCACGGACGCTTATATGTGGAAGCTTCTAAAAGTGTAGACAAATCAAAAAGTTATACAACTGAAGAAGCGGTTAAACTAGTAAAATCTCTTTCTAAAAGAAAATTCGATGAAACAGTTGAAGTTGCAATGAATTTAAATATTGATACTACTAAAAGTGATCAACAAGTAAGAAGTTCATTCACACTTCCAAATGGTACTGGTAAAACTAAAAGAATTTTAGTTGTTACTAAAACCAAAGCAGAAGAAGCTAAAACTGCAGGTGCTGACTATGTTGGTGCTGAAGAAATGATCGAAAAAATAACTAAAGAGAACTGGTTTGATTTCGACGTTATGGTTGCTACACCAGAAATGATGGTAGCCTTAGGTAAAATTGGTAAAATTTTAGGACCTAAAGGATTAATGCCAAATCCAAAAACTGGTACAGTAACAACTAACGTAAAAGACGCAATTGAAAACATCAAAAAAGGTATGATAGAATATCGTGCTGATAAAGATGGAAACGTTCATACTTTAGTAGGAAAAGTAAGCTTCACTGAAGAAGCATTAGTTGAAAACATTAATGCATTTATAAATGAAGTAATCAAAAACAAACCTACTGGAGTAAAAGGTACATTTGTTAAAAATATAGTAATATCTTCAACAATGGGACCTGGTGTTAAATTAGATTTAACTCAATTTAACAAATAAATATTTACAAAATTAGAAGAATGTAGTAAAATACATTACATAAGTGACCCAAGACAGCAGGTACAAACATAAATCCTGCCGAGGAAAACATTAGCTTTTGAAGTTTTCCTCGTGGGAAAACTTTATTTAATATAAAAGGAGGAACAAAAGTGGCAAGCGAAAAGAATCTTAAACTTAAAAAAGATTTAGTAAGTGAAATTAACTCAAAACTTGATAAAGCCAACACAGTATTACTAGTTGACTATCAAGGAATGACAGTTAGTGAACTAAATGGTCTTAGAAAAAGTTTAAAAGATAGTGGAAGTGATTTAAAAGTATATAAAAACACTTTAGCATCACTTGCATTCAAGGACAAAGGAATAAAATTAGATGATTATATGACTGGTCCTAATGCTTATATATTCAGTAGTGATATCATCGAGCCAATCAAACTTGTTAGTGAAGTAGCTAAGAAAAATGATAATTTAACTATCAAAGCTGGTTACATTAACGGAGAATTTGCTGATGAAAAAACTATAAATGAATATGCAAGTATACCTAGCTATGAAGGACTTCTTACAATGTTTGCTGGTGGTTTAATCGAACACGTAAGAAACTTAAGTATAGCACTTAATTTATATGCCGAAAAAATGGAAAATGGAGGGAATGAATAATGGCAAAAATAGAAAATAAAGATATTATCGAAGCAATTAAAGAAAAAACTATTCTTGAAGTTAAAGAATTAGTTGATATGATGAAAGAAGAATTTGGAGTAGATCCAAGTGCTGTAGCTGTAGCTGCTGCACCTGCTGCAAGTGCTGAAGATGAAGGAGACGTAACAAAAACTGTTGTATTAACAGCTGCTGGTGCTCAAAAATTACAAGTAATCAAAGTAATTAGAGAAATCACTGGATTAGGACTTAAAGAAGCTAAAGATTTAGCTGACAACGGTGGAAACATTAAAGAAAACGTTTCTATGGATGAAGCTAACGAATTAAAAGCAAAATTCGAAGAAGCTGGCGCTACAATCGAACTTAAATAAGTAAACAAATAGCCTTTAGAATTACAAAGGCTTTTTTGCGTTTATTTTAGACTAAGAAAGGAGAGTTAAATATGGTACATTATTTTACAGATAACGAAAACTTAAAAAGTGAATTTAGAGAAGTAAAATATGTATACAATGACTCTTCTTTTACATTTGTTAGTGACCTAGGAGTATTTTCAAAAGACAAAATAGACTACGGAAGCAAAGCACTCGTGGAAACAGTTTTAAAAGAAAACAATATAAATAATAAAAAAATATTAGACGTTGGCTGTGGCTATGGATTCATAGGAATAGTGCTTTCCAAAATAAGCAGTAGTGAAGTAGATATGATTGACATAAATAAACGAGCATTACACCTAGCAGAAATGAACGCTAATAAAAACAAAGCAAACGCTAAAGCATTTATAAGTGATGCATATAGTGAAGTAAAAGATTTATATGATGTAATAATAACAAATCCGCCTATAAGAGCAGGAAAAACAAAAGTATTAGAAATACTTGAAGGCGCTAAAAATCATCTGAAAAGTGGTGGAGAGTTATACTACGTAATAAGAAAAGATCAGGGTGCAAAAAGCATAAGCGAAAAGTTAAATGAAACATATAAAGTAGAATTATTAGAAAAAGATAAAGGTTTCTATATTTATAAAGCTACTTTTTAACAAACTTAAGGCAAAGTGGTTGACTTCTTGACAGAAATAAAGTAAAATTATAAATTGCGATACATGTAATTTCTTACTGTAATGTGTTTTAAATATAAGGAATTGGGGTGACAAATTTGGCTTATAAAGTTGAAAAATTTGGTACAGGAAGAGAGAGAAGAAATTTCTCACAATTAAGAAACAGATTTGAACTTTCAAACTTACTTGAAATTCAAAAAGACTCGTTTCAAAAATTTTTGGATGAAGGGATAAAAGAGGTATTTGATGATATATTTCCAGTGGAGAGTTTCAGTGGAAGTTTATCACTTGAATTTGGTGAATACACGCTAGAGAAACCTAGATACAGCGTAACAGAATCTAAAGAAAGACGTGTTACATATGCAGCACCTTTAAAAGTAAAGGCTAGACTATTTATTAATGAAACTGGTGAAGTAAAAGAACAAGAAGTCTTTTTAGGAGACATTCCTTTAATGACAGAAAATGCTTCATTCATAGTTAATGGTGTAGAAAGAGTAATAAACTGTCAATTAGTGCGTTCTCCATCTATTTATTTCAAACGTGAAATAGACAAAAACGGACGTAACATAATCACAAACGAAGTAATACCTAGTAAAGGTACTTGGCTTGAATATGAACTTGATGCAAGAAACATTTTCTATGTAAGAATAGATAGAACTAGAAAAGTAACTATAACTACATTCTTAAGAGCATTAGGTTTAAGTAGTGATGAAGATATTTTAAAAGTATTTGGAGAAGATGAAATTCTTTTAAATACATTAGAAAAAGACTCAACTAAAAATACAGATGAAGCATTAATAGAGATATATGAAAAATTAAGACCAGGAGAACCAGCAACACTTGATTCATCTAAAAACCAATTAATAACTAGATTCTTTGATAAATTCAGATACGATTTAGCAAAAGTTGGTAGATACAAATTCAACAAAAAACTAAACGTAATGGATAGATTATTAAATAACCGTATAGGAGAAGACATCGTAGTAGATGGTAAAACATATGCTAAGAAAGGCGATGTTATAACTAAAGAAAAACTAGTAGAATTAAAACCAATATTTGAAAATGGTTATGGAGTTCACGAAGTTAAAATAAATGAAGAATTAGATAGCTATAATAAAGTACAAGAAGTACTTGTATATGCAAATGATGGTTCAGATAAATTACTAAAAGTAATAGGTAACGACCAAACTATAGACACTAAACGTCTAACAATAAGTGATATCTATGCTTCAGTGTCATACTACATTAATCTTCATTATGGAGTAGGTAACTATGATGAAATAGATCACTTAGCAAATAGACGGGTAAGACAAGGTGGAGAATTAATACAAAATCAATTTAGAGTTGGTGTTGCTAGAATGGAAAGAGTTATTCGTGAAAGAATGACTACTCAAGACATAGACACAGTTACACCTAAAACACTAATAAACATAAGACCAGTAACTGCAGCTTTAAAAGAATTCTTTGGAAGCAGCCAATTATCTAAATTTATGGATCAAATAAACCCACTTGCTGAGTTATACGACAAACGTAAACTAAGTGCCCTAGGACCTGGTGGTTTATCAAGAGACAGAGCTGGAATGGAAGTCAGAGACGTTAACTCATCTCACTATGGTAGAATATGCCCAGTAGAAACACCAGAAGGACAAAACATAGGACTTATCACAAGCTTAGCTGGATATGCAAAACTAGATGAATATGGATTTATTATGACACCATATAGAAAAGTAGTAGATGGAAAACTAACTGATGAAATAGTATATATGACAGCTGATGAAGAAGAAAACTATTACATCTGTCCAGCAACAATTAAAGTAAATGAGAAAAATGAAATAGAAGAAGATACAGTTCCTGTTAGATTTAACAGAGATAATCTAGTAGTTGAAAAAACTAAAGTAGACTATAGTGACGTATCTCCAAGTCAAATAGTATCAATAACTACAAGTATGATTCCATTCTTGGAACACGATGATGCTAACCGTGCACTAATGGGTGCAAATATGCAGCGTCAAGCAGTACCTCTAATGGTAACAGAAGCTCCAATAGTAGGAACAGGTGTAGAATACTATGCAGCAAAAGACTCTGGTTCAGTAATGAAGAGTACTATAGATGGTGTAGTAGACTATGTTGACTCTAAAAAAATAATAATCAAAAACAGTAAACAAAAAGAAGAATACACACTAATGACTTTCGAAAGAAGTAATGCAGAAACTTGTTATACTCAAAGACCAATCGTACATAAAGGTGATGAAGTTAAAAAAGGTGATATGATTGCTGATGGACCAAGTTCAAACAAAGGAGAAATATCTCTAGGTAAAAACTTAACAGTAGCATTTATGACATACAATGGATATAACTACGAAGATGCTGTAATACTAAACGAAAGAATAGTAAAAGATGATGTTCTAACAAGTGTACATGTAGAAATGCTTGAAGTAGAAGCAAGAGACACTAAATTAGGACCAGAAGAATTTACTCGTGACATACCAAATGTGAGTGAAGAAGCAAGAAAAAATCTTGACCTAAACGGTATTGTAAGAATAGGTACAGAAGTTAAAGAAAATGACATACTTGTTGGTAAAATAACTCCAAAAGGTGTTCAAGAATTAACTAGTGAAGAAAAATTATTACACGCTATATTCGGAGAAAAAACACGTGAAGTAAGAGATACATCACTAAGAGTACCTCACGGATCAAGTGGTATAGTACACGATGTTCAAATATTTACAAAAGACAATTCTGATGAACTTCCATCAGGAGTAACAAAAATAATAAGAATATATCTAATAAAGAAAAGAAAAATGCAAGTCGGAGACAAAATGAGTGGACGTCACGGTAACAAAGGTGTAGTAAGCTTAGTACTTCCAGAAGAAGATATGCCTTACTTACCAGATGGTAGAACAGTTGACGTAATATTAAACCCACTAGGTGTTCCTTCTCGTATGAACCTAGGACAAATCCTAGAAGTACACTTAGGAATGGCTGCTAAAACATTAGGTGTTCACATTGCAACACCAGTATTCGACAGTGCAACTGAAGAAGATATAGAAAATATGACTAAAGAAGCAGGTCTTGATCCTGACTACAAGACTTGGTTATATGATGGTAGAACTGGAGAAAAATTCCATAAAAGAGTAAACGTTGGTGTTATGTATATGATCAAACTTAACCATATGGTTGATGATAAGATGCACGCAAGAAGTACTGGACCTTACAGTTTAGTTACACAACAACCTCTAGGTGGTAAAGCACAGTTCGGTGGACAAAGATTCGGAGAAATGGAAGTATGGGCTCTATATGCATATGGTGCAGCTCACATCTTACAAGAAGTACTAACTATAAAATCAGATGACGTAGTAGGAAGAGTAAAAGTATATGAACAACTTGTAAAAGGTGAACCAGTTGACCAAGCAGGAGTACCTGAAAGCTTCAGAGTATTAATAAAAGAATTCCAAGCTTTAGGACTAGACATATCTGTTCTAACTGAAGATGGATTAAAAGACTTAAAAGAATTAGAAAACAAAGAAGAAGCAGAAGAAAATCCAATAACTATTGAAGAAGTAGACGTAAATAACGTGGAAGAAAATGCTGAAAGTGATGTAAATACTATAAGTGAAGAAGAAAGTGAAGATGAAGAAAATTACTACGATGATGATATCGAAAGTGATGACTTTAATCTTGACGACTTAGAAGAAGATGAAATGGAGGGTGAACTATAATGATGGATGTAAATATGTTTGAGGGTATACGTATCGGTATAGCTAGTCCTGATAAAATACGTTCTTGGAGTTATGGTGAAGTAAAAAAGCCAGAAACAATAAATTATAGAACACTTCGTCCTGAAAGAGATGGATTATTCTGTGAGAAAATATTCGGACCTACAAAAGATTATGAATGTGCTTGCGGAAAATACAAAAGACTAAGATACAAAAATGTAGTATGTGACAGATGTGGAGTTGAAGTAACACGTGCTAAAGTAAGACGTGAAAGAATGGGACACATTGAGCTTGCAACTCCTGTTGCTCACATTTGGTATACAAAAGGTGTACCACCTAAAATAGGACTAGTACTTGATATGTCTCCTAGAGATATAGAAGAAGTAATATACTTTGTAAGCTATGTAGTACTAGACCCAGGAAAAGCACCACTTGAAAAGAAACAAACATTAAGTGATAAAGAATATCGTGCTTATATGGAAAAATATGGTACATCATTTAAAGTAGGTATGGGTGCTGAAGCAATCAAAACTCTATTAACTGAAGTAAATCTTGAAGAAGAAGTAGAAAAACTAAAGAAAGAATTAGAAAGTGCTTCAGGTCAAAAGAAATTACGTTTAGTTAAAAGACTTGACTGCTTACAAAGCTTCATAGATAGTGGTAACAGACCAGAATGGATGATACTAGATGTACTTCCAGTATTACCACCAGAATTAAGACCTATGTTACAACTTCCAGGTGGAAGATTTACAACAAGTGACTTAAATGACCTATATAGAAGAATAATAAACAGAAATAACCGTCTAAAGAAACTACTAGAACTTGGAGCACCTACAATAATAGTACAAAATGAAAAACGTATGCTTCAAGAAGCAGTAGATGCTTTAATAGATAACGGAAGACGTGGAAGAAGTGTAAGCGGTGTTGGAAATAGGCCACTTAAGAGCTTAAGCTCAATGCTAAAAGGAAAACAAGGTAGATTTAGACAAAACTTACTTGGTAAACGTGTAGACTATTCAGGCCGTAGCGTTATCGCAGTAGGACCGACACTAAAAATGTATGAATGTGGAATACCAAAAGAAATGGCGCTAGAGCTATTCAAACCACACGTAATACACGAAATAGTTGAAAGAGAAATGGCACATAACATAAAAGGTGCTAAAAGATTAATAGATGCACAAGATGAAAGAATTTGGGATATTGTAGAAGAAGTAATTCACGAACATCCAGTACTTCTAAACCGTGCACCAACACTTCACAGACTAGGAATACAAGCATTCGAACCAAAACTAGTTGGTGGTAAAGCAATGAGATTACACCCATTAGTATGTACAGCATTCAACGCTGACTTCGATGGTGACCAAATGGCAGTGCACGTTCCACTAAGTGAAGAAAGCCAGGCAGAAGCAAGAATACTAATGCTAGGTGCAAACAACATTTTATCTCCAAAAGATGGAAGCCCAATCGTTACTCCAGGACAAGATATGGTATTAGGTAACTACTATCTAACACTAGAAATTGCTGGACTTGAGCACGAAGGAAAAGCATACAAAAACTCAAATGAAGCATTAATGGATTACGAAAGAAGAAATATTACACTTCATACAAGAGTATGTATACCTGCAAAAAGCTTCAAACACAAAGTATGGACTGATGAAAACCTAGACAAATATCTAGTAACAACTCCAGGTAAACTAATATTCAACGAAATATTACCTGATGCATTTCCATACGTAAATGAAGCAAGCAAAGAAAACTTTGAAGGAATGACACCCGACAAATTCTTTATCGAACCAGGAGTAGACTTAGCTGAAAGAGTTAAAGAAATGCCTGTAGTAAATGGATTTGTTAAAAAGGATTTAGAAAAACTAATCGCTCAAATCTTTAAAAGATTTAAAACTACTGAAACAAGTATATTCCTAGATAAATTAAAAAATCAAGGATTTAAATATAGTACATTATCAGGTATAACATTTAGTTTAAGTGATATTCCAGTATCAGATGCAAAACAAAAAATAATAGAAGATACTCAAAGTACTGTAGACAAAGTAAATAAGCAATATAAACGTGGTTTAATAACTGATGAAGAAAGGCATAGAAAAGTAGTTGACTTATGGCTTGCTGCTACAAAAGATGTACAAAAAGCCGTAATAGGTGAAATGGCTAAAACAAAAGATTCAAACCCACTTGCAATGATATTCACATCTAAAGCTCGTGGTAACGATTCACAACTTGGACAACTTAGTGGTATGCGTGGAATAATGTCTAAACCAGATGGTGAAGAAGTTGAAATTCCAATCTTTGCATCATTTAAAGAGGGATTAGACGTTCAAGAATTCTTCTTAAGCTCGCACGGTTCAAGAAAAGGAACAGCTGATACAGCACTAAAAACAGCAGATGCTGGATACTTAACAAGAAGACTAGTTGACGTAGTACAAGACTTAATAATCAAAGAAGAAGACTGTGGTACAATTCAAGGCTTAGAAGTAAGTGCTTTCATAGATGACAAATCTGGAACAGTACTAGAAAGCTTTGAAGAAAGAATACTAGGAAGATTTACAAATCAAAAAGTAATAAATCCAGAAACTAAAGAACTAATAATTGATAAAGGTGAATTAATCACTGAACAAGTAGCTAAAAAGATTATTACTGCTGGAATTACTAAACTAGAAATAAGAAGCGTACTAACTTGTAAAACACACAATGGATTATGCCAAAAATGTTATGGTAGAAACCTAGCAACTGGTAATGTAGTTGAAGTAGGAGAAGCAGTAGGTATAATGGCTGCTCAAAGTATCGGTGAGCCTGGTACTCAACTTACAATGCGTACATTCCACACTGGTGGTGTTGCAGGTGCAGATGACATAACTCAAGGTCTTCCAAGAGTTGAAGAACTATTTGAAGCTAGAATACCTAAAGCAAAAGCAACTATAGCTGAAATAAGTGGTAAAGTTACTAAGATTCAAGAAGAAAAAGGTAAATTCAAAATATACATCACAAACGATGTAGAAGTAAGAGAGCATATAACACTTTACAATGCTAAACTAAGAGTAGAAAAAGGACAAATGGTAGAAGCAGGACAACCTTTAACTGAAGGAAGCATAAGTCCTAAAGAATTACTTGCTGTAACTGATCCTACAACTGTACAAGAATACATTTTAAGAGAAGTACAAAAAGTTTATAAGAGTCAAGGTGTTGATGTATCTGATAAACATATAGAAACTGTTGTTAAGAGAATGATTTCTAAAATAAGAATAGTTGATGCTGGAGACACTGATTTCGTTGAAGGAACAAGCGTAACTTTAAGAGAATTTGGTGAAAGAAATAAACCTTACATACTAGAAGGTAAAGTACCAGCAACAGGAAAAGCAGTATTACTTGGTATAACTAAAGCAAGTTTGGAAACTGATTCATTCCTAAGTGCTGCATCATTCCAAGAAACAACTAGAATACTTACAGATGCTGCTGTAAGAGGTAAAATAGACCACCTAACAGGTCTAAAAGAAAACGTAATTCTTGGTAAACTAATACCTGCTGGAACAGGTGCTAAACAATACAAAGATATAGAATTTGAACTTAAAAAAGAATTCTTAAGTGATGACCCAGCAGAAGCACTAGAAGAGACATTTATGGCTGAAACAGAAGAAGACATAGCTTCTGAAGATGTAACTGAAAGTGAAGAAACTAAAGAAGACGTAACTACTGAAGAAGAATAAAATCTTCTTCTTTTTTATTGTAAAACTTTGTAAATTAATCAAAAACATATTGATTTTCACCAGATTTTATCATAAAATGATAAAAAGAGGTGAAAATATGCTAGTAACAAACAATCTAGTAAAAGATAATTTAAATGAATATAAAAATAAAAACACTAAATTATCAAGAAATGTAAAAACTGGAAAACTAATAAAACTTAAAAATGGCCTATATGAAACTGACAAAAATGTAAGTGGTCATTTACTCGCAAGTGCAATTTATAACCCATCATACTTATCATTCGAATATGCACTTTCTTATTATGGATTAATACCTGAAAAAGTAGTGACATTCACAAATGCAACCTGTGGTAAAAAGAAAAAGAAAACATATACAAATTACTTTGGAACATACACTTATAGAGATGTACCAAATAATGTATTCGCGTATGGAGTGAAATTAATAAACGAAAATGAATATTCTTTTCAAATAGCAACCCCAGAAAAAGCATTATGTGATAAATTATATACTCTAAGTACATTAAAAAATTTAGAAGAATTAAAAGTAGTACTTTTTAAAGACTTAAGAATAGATGAACAAGAATTTAGTAAACTAAACATAAATGATGTAAAATTTCTAAGCGAAAATTACCATTCAAAAAATGTATGCTTGCTATATAGTCTTATGAGGAGGGAAAATGAATAATATACTAAAAAATATGTTAGAAAAATATGAAATAAAAAACACTAATGATGAAATAAATGCACTAAAAGAAGTGATTCAAGAAATAGTATTAAATGCTCTTAGTCGTGCTGGTTTTTTTAACGAAGCAGCTTTTTATGGTGGAACTGCTCTTAGAATATTCTATGGATTAGACAGATTCTCAGAAGACTTAGACTTCGCATTATTAAAACCAAACAAAGACTTTGACATATCAAAATATTTTAAATATATAGAAAATGAAGTTAAATCATATGGATTTAATTTAACTATTGAATCTAAAGAAAAAAACTTTGACTCAAATATTCAATCAGCTTTTTTAAAAGGAGACACACTTAATCATATATTAACATTTTTTCCTGACGATTTAACAAATGACAAAATGCTAAAAAATATAAAAATTAAACTTGAAGTTGATATAAATCCACCTAGCGGAGCAAATTATGAATTCAAATATAAATTACTTCCATATCCTCATCAAGTTAGATTATATGATAAATCAAGTCTTTTCGCTGGAAAAATACACGCTATTTTGTGTAGAAACTGGTCTTCAAGAACTAAGGGAAGAGACCTTTATGACTTTATCTTTTATATGGCACAAGAAGCAAAAGTAAATCTTACGCTTGTAAAAGAAAAACTAATTGAATCTGGCAAAATAACAAGAGATAGTGAATTTAATATTAATATACTCATAAATATGCTTACAGAAAAATTTAAAGAAATAAATTACAGTAATGCTAAGGAAGATGTAAAACCATTTATTAAAGATGTTCAAACATTAGATTTATGGAACGAAAACTTTTTTATAGATATAACAAAAAATCTAAAAGCTGAATAAAGTCCTATGTAAAGTCAATAATAGAAGTATAGAATTATAATTAAAAATTTAGTACAATATATTTAGGAGAGTGAATAAACGTGAAATTAGAAGGTAAAATAGCATTAATAACAGGGGGTTACAAAGGAATAGGAAGAGGAATAGTAGATGTATTCATAAAATATGGTGCTAAAGTAATTGTACTCGATTATGATGAAGAAGTTCTCACTATGAAAAATGAAAATATTCTTCCATTCGTAGTAGACATAAGAGACAAAGAAGAAGTAGAAAGGGTAGTAGCAGCTGGAGTAGAAGAATTTGGTAAATTAGACATTCTAGTAAACAATGCAGGAGTATGTATCCTAAACGGCTTTGAAGAAATGCCAGACGAGATAAGAAATACTCATTTTGGTATAAACATAAATGGTGTATGGAACACAACCAAAATATCCTTAAAATACCTAAAAGAAACAGAGGGTACAATAGTAAATATGTCCAGTGTAACTGGCCCAATGGTTGCAGACCCAGGAGAAGTAGCATATGCAACAAGTAAAGCAGCAGTACTAGGATTCACTAAAAGCCTAGCGGCAGACTTAGCAAAAAATAACATAAGAGTAAATGCAATAATGCCAGGATATGTTCTAACACCAATGGTAAAAAATATGAGTGAAACATCAGATCCAGAAAATCCAAACAAAGTAATAGAAAGTATTGCACAGGCAATACCAATGAAAAGATTAGCTTATCCAGAAGAAATAGGCGAATTAGCAGCCTTTCTAGCAAGCAAAGAATCATCATACATAACTGGACAAGGAATTGTAATAGATGGAGGCTCAACACTCCCAGAAACGTCTAGTATGGGTGTTTAAAAGCAAATAAAAAAATCTTCATAATATAACTGAAGATTTTTATTTTTCTAAACTTTTAATTTCTCTAGTTGTCATTCTAACTTTTTTACCATCAACTTTAACAGTTTGTAAATTTACCTTTTGAGTCTTTCTAGTAGCCTTTAAACTAAAAGGTCTATTATTACCACTCATATTTTTTCTATTCGATATATTTTTTGCCACTTTCTTTTGCCTCCTTAAACTTCCTTTATAATTTACCACAAAATACTAGTTTAGTCAATAAAATTTTGCTATAATTAACGTATTGGAGGTAAAAAATATGTTATATATAGGTAGTCACACAAGTTATTTAAAAGATAAAGGACTTTTAGGAGTAGTAGAAGAAAGTATTAGTTATGGTTCAAATATATTTATGTTCTATACAGGTAGTAACCAAAGTACACTAAGGTTTCCTATAAATAAAGAATTAACAGAAAAAGCTCACAAAATAATGCTAGAAAATGGATTCGATAAAACTAAATGCATAGTGCACGCTCCATTTATAATAAATCTTGCAAACAACACTGACCCAGCAAAATATAATTTTTATATAAATTTCTTTAAAGAAGAATTAAAAAGATGTATAGAACTAGACATAAGAAATATGGTTCTTCATCCTGGAAGTTATACCTCTTTAGATAGACAAACAGGTATAGAAAATATTGCATTCGGCTTAAACGAAGCTTTAAAAGACATAAATGGAGTAAATTTACTATTAGAATATATGAGTGGTAAAGGCACAGAAGTAGGCTCTAGCATAGATGACTTAAGTGGAATAATAAATTTACTAGATGAAAGCGTTAAAGAAAAAGTATTTGTATGCTTAGACACTTGCCATATGAATGACTCAGGAATTGACATTGCAAACATAGAAGAGTTTCTAGATGAATTCGATAAAAAAATAGGAATAAACAAAATAAAATGTATACACATAAACGATTCATACAATGTAGTAGGCGCGCATAAAGATAGACACGCCAACATTGGATATGGCACTATTGGATTTGAAAAACTATTAAACGTAATATATAATCCTAGATTAGACAACATTCCAAAAATACTAGAAACACCTTGGATAAACAGAAATGAAAAAAGTGCTTATGCCCCATACAAATATGAAATAGAAATGATAAGAAACAAAAAGTTTATAGATTACATTAACCTATAAACTTTTTATATTTGTCAAAAAGTTCTACTAATTTTTCATAAACCTCACTAGTAAACTCATCTCTTTTGCTCTCTAGTAGCTCTAAAGCGTGTCCATCTAAAATATAATCAATATTCTCCTTAACAGTAGTTAGGAAAATATTAGCCTCATTTTCAGTAACATTCACGCCTTCCTTCTTACCAAAATTAATAACATCATTTACTTCTAACTTCATAGCATATGCTTTAATAATATTTTTACCCATAATCCCTCCCAATAAAATATATGAAAATAAAACGTATATATTAATAAAAAAAGTATATAATATAACTAGGGGGGAGATATCCTTCCAAAAGTAAAGTATAATCGGAAGATTAAAGTATTACTTTACTAAAAAGAGTCAATAATTATTGACCCTTTTTTTAATAACAAAAAAACCAGATAATCATATCTAGCTTAATATCTATATTGGCGGAGTGAGAGAGATTCGAACTCTCGCGCCAGTTTCCCAACCTACACCCTTAGCAGGGGCGCCTCTTCGACCACTTGAGTATCACTCCAATTAACCATCGACTACTAAATCATAACCTATTTTTTAATGAATGTCAAGTCATATGATTTAAAAAAAGAGCAAAAAATAAAACTTTGTGGTAGAATATAACTAGAGGTGAGAAAGGTGTACTTAAAAATAACTAATGCCAGCATTGCTTATGGAAGTAATACAATAATTGAAAATATGGACTTAGTAATAAAAAACAACGAAAAAATAGGCCTAGTTGGTAGAAACGGTACAGGTAAAACCTCTATACTAAAAGCCTTAACAAACGAAATAGAATTTGAAGATGGATATGACAAAATATCTATTCAAAAAGATGACTTTAAAATAGGATACGTCGAGCAAAACACAAACATAAACAGTGAAGTTAATCTTATCGACTACATAAAAGAAGCATATAAAGAAATAATTGATATAGAAAACGAATTAAACAAACTAGAAGAAAAGATGAGTACATCATTTGATGAAAAAGTACTTATAAAATATAATGACTTAACAGAAAAATACAAAATACTAGGTGGATACGAATACAAAAAAGAATACACCCAAGCACTATCTAAATTTGGTTTCAAAGAAGAAGAACTTACTAAAAAAATATCTGAATTCTCAGGAGGAGAACTAACTAAAATACTATTAGTAAAACTTCTCTTATCTAAACCAGACTTACTTATACTAGATGAACCAACAAACCACTTAGATGTAGATGGGATCGAATGGCTTGAAAAATACTTATCAGAATACAAAAAAAGCATAATCCTAGTGAGTCACGACAGAATGTTCTTAGATAACGTATGTAACGTAATATACAGTATTGAATTTGGACAATTAAAAAGATATGTAGGTAATTATACTAAATACTTAGAACTAAGGGAAGAAGAATATAATAGGAACCTAAAAGATTATCTATGGCAACAAAAAGAAATAAAAAGACTAGAAGAATTAATAGCAAGATTCAAATACAAACCTACTAAAGCAAAAATGGCAATGTCTAGACTAAAAGTACTAGAAAAAATGACTATAATAGAAAAACCCAAAAAAGAAAGTTCAAAAACATTTAACATTAACTTTAATCCAGTACAAACTAGTTACAGAGAAGTCTTAAAAACCAAAAATCTAAAAGTAGGGTACACTAAAGAACTCTTTACTCTTGATTTAAACTTAGAAAGAGAAGACAAACTAGGAATAATAGGTAAAAATGGAACAGGTAAAAGTACATTAGTAAAAACCTTAATAGGTGAAATAAATCCAATCTCAGGTAAAATAATATATGGAAACAACATAACTGTTTCTTACTTCAGCCAAAAACTTGACAATCTAAACCCAAAAAACACCATATTCGATGAAATAAGAGAAGAATTTAAAGAAATGTCACCAGAAGAAGTAAGAAATTTACTAGGTGCTTTTGACTTTACAGGAGAAGAAGTATTCAAAAAAATAAAAGACTTATCTGGTGGAGAAAAAGTAAGAGTAAGCTTATGTAAAATACTATACTCACGTCCAAACTTACTAATCCTAGACGAACCAACAAACCACTTAGACATTTTAAACAAAGAACAAATAGAAAAATTACTAAAATCATACAAAGGCACTTTAATAATAATAAGTCACGACAGATACCTAATAAAAAACATATGCACTAAACTATTAGTAATTGAAAATGAAAAAAGTACTCTATACAATTATGGATATAATGAATACATAGAAAAGAAACAAACAGAAATAAAAAATGTAAAAATAGTTGCAAATTTGCCATATTATATTAGTACTCCAATTATAATGAAACTATTAGAAAATAGACTAGATATAGATGAAATAATAGTAATGGTGCAGAAAGAAGTAGCAGACCGTATGCAGGTAGGGCCGGGATCTAAGGATTATGGTGCCCTGTCTCTGGCAGTGCAGTACTACGCAAGCCCATATATTGTGGCAAATGTGCCGCCAAACTGCTTTATCCCAAGACCGAATGTAGGAAGTGCCGTCATCAGACTGACGAGATATGAAGAAGCACCTGTTTTTGCAGAGGATGAACATCATATGTTTTCTCTGATCCGGGCAAGCTTTAACCAGAGAAGGAAAACACTCGTAAACGGTCTGACAAACGGTGGTGTGGCACAGAAGGAGCAGGTTCTTTGGGCACTTTCCGAGATGAACCTGCCTGCTACGATCAGGGGAGAAGCACTGACACTTTCCCAGTTTGCGACACTTTCCAATTTATTGATTTCCATGGCAAAAGAACAACAGAAAATTCACAGTTAAAACATGGTTATTATTTTGACACAGGTATATGACTATGTTAAACTAAAACGGAATATGAATGTTAAAAAAACAGTTCTTATCATTAAATTGAGGTGAAAGAAATTGGATAAATACGAATATCGGATCAGGGCAGAGGAGATCAATGCGCTGATCGAGCAGAAGGACTACATACAGGCAGTAAAAATAGCAGACACGATCGACTGGAGAAGGGTCAGAAGCGTTGTAATGCTCTGCAAGGTAAGTGAGCTTTATAAGATCAACAGACGATACGAAGAAAGTAAAGAAGTTTTATTATTAGCTTATGATCTGCAGCCGGGATCACGTAAGATCGTGTATTCGCTTTGTGAACTTT
>OHSJ01000238.1_pt1 | contig 26818 bp, 19 predicted proteins | sample 1578561 | NCBI WGS metagenome assembly OHSJ01 (sample SAMEA3879571, study PRJEB24766) | human gut metagenome | biome: human-associated habitat; feature: feces | place: USA | collected 1985/1987 | reverse complement strand
TATATAATAAAGCGCATAAAAAAAGAAACGGGACTCCCCGATTTGAAGGTCATCGCCACGGGAGGCTTGAGCGAGCTTGTTCACGAGGTCAACGACTCTTTGTTCGACATCATGGACCGCGAGCTTTCCTTGGAGGGACTGAACATTCTTTACCACCTAAACAGCGGGGGAGCCTGAGTTTTTACGGAAACAGAACTATGGATTTCAAGCTTGTAAGCAAATACAAGCCTACGGGGGACCAACCGCAGGCAATAAAAAGCCTTTCCGAGGGTCTGGAAAACGGTCTGCGCACACAGGTGCTCAGGGGCGTTACCGGCAGCGGAAAGACTTTTACTATGGCGAATATTATTGCCGAAACAAACCGTCCCGCATTGGTGATTTGTCACAACAAGACGCTTGCCGCACAGCTGTGCAACGAATTCAGGGAGTTTTTCCCTTACAACAGGGTGGAGTTTTTCGTTTCCTATTACGATTATTATATGCCCGAGTCCTATATACCCTCGCGCGACCTTTACATCGAAAAGGAAATGAGCATAAACGACGAAATCGACAAGCTGCGTCACTCGGCAACAGCAGCACTGGCAGAGCGCAGGGATGTAATTATCGTTGCCAGTGTAAGCTGTATCTACAGCTTGGGCAGTCCGGAGGATTACCGTGAGAATATGCTTTCTATCCGTGAGGGTCAGGAACGAAGCCGTGACGATATAATAAAAAGGCTTGTCGAAATACAGTATGAACGCAACGATATGAATTTTATCCGTAACAAGTTCAGAGTAAGAGGCGATGTGCTTGAGGTTTTCCCTGCGGGAAGTACGTCAGACAAGGCGATAAGGATAGAATTTTTCGGTGATGAGATAGACAGAATATCCGAGATAGATATAGTGACGGGCGAGGTGAAACGCCGCTTTTCGCACGTTGCAATTTTCCCTGCGTCACATTACATCGTAAGCAAGGCAAGGCTTGAAAATTCGCTTACCGAGATAGAAAACGAAATGGAAGAACGTGTAAAATTCTTCACCGATAACCATAAGCTGATAGAGGCGCAGAGGATAGAGCAGAGAACACGCTATGATATGGAAATGCTCCGTGAGATAGGAACGTGCAAGGGAGTAGAGAACTATTCACGGGTGCTTGCAGGAAGAGCGCCGGGCAGCTCGCCGATAACTCTTATGCACCATTTTCCGAAAGATTTTCTTATGTTCATTGACGAGAGCCACGTTACATTGCCGCAGGTAAGAGGTATGTACGGCGGCGATTTTGCACGAAAGAAAAACCTTGTGGATTACGGCTTCCGTCTGCCGTCCGCATATGACAACAGACCGTTGACTTTTGACGAGTTCTACGAGAGATTAGGCCAGAAGATATTTGTCAGCGCAACGCCGGGCGAATTTGAGCGCGAGACGAGCGCGAGAGTTGCCGAGCAGTTGATCCGTCCCACGGGACTTGTCGACCCGTCAATCTCCGTCAGACCCACCGAGGGTCAGATAGACGACATAATATCAGAAATAAATATCCGAGTGGAGCGCAAAGAGCGTGTACTGCTCACAACTCTGACTAAAAAGATGGCCGAGGATTTGACGGATTATCTTGAAGATCTCGGCATAAAAGTCCGCTATATGCACCACGATGTTGACACGATAGAGCGCATGGAGATTATACGCGACCTGCGTCTCGGAGAATTTGATGTGCTCGTCGGCATAAACCTGCTGCGTGAGGGTCTGGATATCCCCGAGGTCTCGCTTGTCATAATCCTCGACGCCGACAAGGAGGGCTTCCTGCGCTCCGAAACATCGCTTATACAGACGATAGGGCGCGCGGCGAGAAACGCAAACGGCGAGGTTATCATGTATGCCGATTCCGTCACTCCGTCTATGGAGCGCGCAATAGTCGAGACCGAGCGCAGACGTCAAAAACAGATGGCGTATAATGAGGAGCACGGAATAGTGCCCAAGACCATAATCAAGGGCGTGCGCGACGTTATAGAGATAACCAGTAAGAAGGACAAGGGCGAAAAGCCGATAAAGAAGATGAGCCGCAAGGAGCGCGAAGAGATGATAGTCCGCCTTACAGCAGAGATGAAGGCGGCGGCGAAAATTCTCGAATTCGAGCACGCGGCATATCTGCGCGATAAGATAAACAAACTAAGAGAAGGAAAGTAATCGGAGGCGATTCTTTTGCCGCAAAAAAATATAATTGTAAAAGGTGCGCGAGAGCACAACTTAAAAAATGTCGATGTCGAAATCCCGCGCGACAAGCTCGTGGTATTTACCGGCCTTTCCGGCTCCGGTAAATCATCCTTGGCGTTTGACACGATATATGCCGAGGGGCAGAGGAGATATGTCGAATCCCTCTCGTCATACGCAAGACAGTTCCTCGGTCAGATGGAAAAGCCTCAGGTAGACTATATTGAGGGGCTTTCACCAGCCATATCCATAGACCAGAAAACAACCTCAAAGAACCCGCGCTCGACCGTCGGAACAGTCACGGAGATATATGACTATCTGCGTCTGCTCTATGCCCGCATAGGTATACCTCATTGCCCGGTCTGCGGCAGAGAGATATCGAGGCAGACCGTTGACGACATCGTTGACAGCGTCTTAGAGCTGCCCGAGGGCACAAAAATACAGATAATGGCTCCGATAGCTCGCGGCAAGAAAGGTCAGTTTGTACAAGAGCTCGAGAACGCAAAAAAAGACGGCTATGTCCGCGTGCGCATTGACGGAATAATATATTACCTCGAGGAAAAAATCGACCTCGACAAGAATAAAAAACACAATATCGAAATCGTGGTCGACAGACTGATTGTAAAAGACAGTATAAGAAGCCGACTTGCCGATTCTATCGAAACGGCTACAAATCTTTCGGACGGCATTCTGCTTGTTGATGTGGCGGACGACGAGGAGAAGCTCTATTCTCTCGACTATGCCTGCCCGGAGCACGGGGTCAGTATAGAAGAGCTCGAGCCGCGTATGTTCTCCTTCAATAACCCCTTCGGAGCCTGCCCGACCTGCTCCGGACTCAGCGTATTTATGAAGCCCGATCCCGACCTCATTGTGCCGGACAAGAATTTGTCTCTCAGACAGGGCGCGATCAAAGCGAGCGGCTGGAGCAATGCGGACGGCGGCACGATAGCGCAGATGTATATGGAGGGCATTGCACAAAAATACGGCTTCACGCTCGACACTCCGTTCAAGGATATCCCCGCGGACGGCGTTGACGCCATTATGTACGGCACAAAGGGCGAAAAGCTAAAGCTTACCCGCAGAAACGAATACGGAACCGGCTCATATATGACGGCATTTGAAGGCATCTGCAACAATATTGAGCGCAGATATAAAGAGACGGCGAGCGATTGGATGCGCGCCGAGCTCGAGCAGTGTATGTCCACCGTAAAATGTCCCGATTGCCACGGCGCAAGACTCAGAAAAGAATCGCTGTGCGTCACTGTCGGCGGAATAAACATTGACGAATTTGCAAGAAAATCCATTGTCAAAGCGATAGAATTTCTTGATTCTCTCACTCTTACCGAGCGCGAGCAGATGATAGCAAAGCTTATTGTCAAGGAGATAAGGGACAGACTGACCTTCCTGCGCAGCGTCGGTCTCGGCTATCTCACCCTTGCCCGCTCATCGGCGAGCCTCTCGGGCGGAGAAAGCCAGAGAATACGCCTTGCCACGCAGATAGGCTCGTCCTTAGTCGGGGTTTTATATATTCTCGACGAGCCGAGCATAGGACTGCACCAGCGCGACAACGAGAAGCTTCTGAATACGCTTCGTGAGCTCCGAGATATAGGCAACACGCTCATAGTCGTTGAGCACGACGAGGACACAATGCGCGCGGCGGATTATATCGTCGATGTCGGCCCGGGAGCGGGTATACACGGTGGAAAGATAGTCTGCACGGGTACGGCCGAGGATATAATGAACTGCAAGGAGTCGATAACCGGGCAGTATCTGAGCGGCCGCAAGAAAATTCCCGTTCCCGCAAAGCGCAGAAAGGGCAACGGCAAAAGTCTCAAGATAATCGGCGCACGCGAGAACAATCTGAAAAATATAGATGCCGAAATACCGCTCGGCGAGTTTGTTTGCATAACCGGTGTTTCGGGCTCCGGCAAGTCGTCGCTTATCAACGAAATACTGTATAAGAAGCTTGCAACGGAGCTTAACGGCGCAAAAAAGGTCGCGGGAGCGCACACCTCTATTCTCGGAATAGACAATCTTGACAAGGTTATAGCTATTGACCAGTCTCCTATAGGGCGCACTCCGCGCTCAAACCCCGCGACATATACGGGCGTTTTCACCGATATCCGCGATCTTTTTGCCTCAACCGCCGACGCAAAGGCGAGGGGATATAAGGCAAACAGATTTTCTTTCAACGTCAAGGGCGGGCGCTGCGAAGCCTGCCAGGGGGACGGAATAGTAAAAATCGAGATGCACTTCCTTGCCGATATCTATGTGCCATGCGACGTCTGCAAGGGCGCAAGATATAACCGTGAAACGCTTGAAGTGAAATATAAAGGGAAAAATATTTATGATGTACTCGAGATGACCGTGGAAGAGGGACTCGAATTTTTCTCGAGCATACCGAAGATAAAGCGCAAGCTTCAGACGCTCTATGACGTCGGGCTCGGATATATCAAGATAGGTCAGCCCGCGACAACGCTCTCGGGCGGCGAGGCTCAGCGCGTCAAGCTTTCTACCGAGCTCTCGCGCCGTTCGACAGGCAAAACCGTCTATATCCTCGACGAGCCTACCACGGGTCTGCATACGGCCGACGTGCACAAGCTCATTGAAGTACTGCACAGACTCGTTGACAACGGAAATTCCGTCATAGTTATCGAGCATAATTTAGATGTTATAAAGACCGCGGACTGGATACTTGATCTCGGCCCCGAGGGCGGAGACGGGGGCGGCGAAATAATCGCACAGGGTACGCCCGAGCAGGTCGCGGCAACCGAAAGCTCGTTTACCGGACAGTATCTCAAAAAACTTCTTACCGATACGGAGGAATAACGTATGATAACTTCAAGAACAGTCAGTTCTCTCGAAAAGATTTTTCATGATTCCGAACCCACCTGCGCTTCGCTCTCGGAGATGTCGATGCTCGGCAACGAACGCGCATCGTTCCAGCTCGCGTATTTTTCCGATGAGGACACGCATTGCGGGATATCCGTATCCGGTTGGAACCCCGAAAACATGAAGATTTACAAAGTCGTCGAGATAAATTCCGATATGCCGGCGTATGAGGATTCGGATTTCTATTTTCTCCGCAAAGCTCCGGGACTTTATCCCGATATGCTCGAGCCCGTTGAGGACGGCACTTTTCTCGTGGAAAAAGGTCATTACGGGAGCATATGGATAGAGCTTGACGCATCGGGCGAGTCTGCCGGCAAACGCGATTTATTTGTTACAGTTTCAAAAGGCAAGGAGACGGTTACGAATGTTATAACCGTTGACGTTATACCCGCAAAGCTTCCCGCGCAGGAGCTGATGTGTACAATGTGGTTCCATTGCGACTGCCTTGCAACTTATTATAAAGTAGATGTTTTCAGTGAGGAGCACTGGAGAATAATCGAGAACTACGTGAAAAATGCCGCAGCTCACGGCATCAATTTCATTCTTACTCCGCTCTTTACCCCTCCGCTCGACACCGAGGTCGGCGGGGAGCGCCCGACGGTTCAGCTCGTCGATGTTAAAAAGACAAAGGACGGCTACGAATTCGGTTTTGACAGGCTTAACAGATGGATAGATATGTGCAAACGCTGCGGCATAAAATATTTTGAGATGTCGCACCTGTTCACCCAATGGGGAGCCGAGCACGCGCCGAAGATAATCGCCGAAGTCGACGGCGAAGAAAAGCGCATCTTCGGCTGGGAGACCGATGCGGACAGCGCCGAATACTGCGATTTCCTGCGCCGCTTCGCCGCAGCTCTTACTGCGTTTATCGACAAAAAGGGGATAAGAAACTTCTGCCGCTTCCATGTTTCCGACGAGCCGTCGCTCGAGCAGTATGAGACATATAAAAAGCGAGCCGATATTATAGCGGAAATATTCCCCGGCTTCAAGGTCATTGACGCTCTTTCTGATATAGAGTTTTTTGACAAGGGTGCGGTAAAATATCCCATTCCGTCCGAGGATCACGTTGAGGATTTCGTCGGCAAGGTAGATGAAATTTGGACGTATTACTGCTGCGGTCAACACAACAAGGATGTTCCGAACAGATTTTTTGCCATGCCGTCTGCACGCAACCGTATTCTCGGAGCGCTGCTTTATAAATACAACGCCGTCGGCTTCCTCCAGTGGGGATATAACTTCTGGTACTCGCAGTTTTCGAAGCATGAGATAGACCCGTTTACGGTGACCGACGCGGGAAAGGCGTTTCCGTCCGGCGACGCGTTTGTGGTTTATCCCGGGGAAAACGGTCAGCCGCTCAATTCTTTAAGGTTCAAAGTGTTCTATGACGGACTTCAGGACTTTGCCGCCATGCGCCTGCTTGAAAGCCTTGTCGGACGCGAAAAGGCACTTGAGATAATCGTTCGGGATGATGAATTTTCATTCCTTAAATATCCGCACGGGAGCAGCTATCTCATAGCTCTCAGGGAGCGCGTAAACCAAGCTATCAAAGAGAATATATAAACAAAAATTCACCGCGACTCATCAATATCTAATCGCGGTGATATTTTATCTTTTCCAAGCTTTTGCGAGCCTAAAAAGATAAAATGAATTGAAAAATACGGTTTTTAATGATAATATATATGTGGGACGCAGAGAGCGCAAAATATGCGCGAGAAATAAAACGCAATATACTCTCAAGAGCTTTACATATAATATGAATACGAAAGGGGCACGACGCAATGCTGAAATTTAACTCCGAGCACAAATTTAAAATAATGCAGATAGCGGATACACAGGAAACACCGGATGTGTCGCCGGATACGCTGAGTCTCATCAACAGTGCGCTTGACCGCGAAAAGCCCGACCTCGTTATATTCACGGGAGATCAGATAAAGGGATACTCGAGGAAATTCAAAAAAGACCCCGTCATAATCGAAAAGACCATAGATATCCTGATTGAGCCTGTAGCAAAGAGAAACATCCCGTTTATGGTGACCTACGGCAATCACGACGCGGAGAGCGGCGTTGACAATCGCGGGCAGTATGAGTTTTACAAGAAGTATAAAAACTTTCTAAGCGGAAATCTCAGAAGCAGCAGCGATGTCGGAACCGCCGATATACAGATATATTCGAGTGTCGGAGACAAGCCGGTGTTCGGGCTATATCTGATTGACTCGCACGGCAAGGCTAAAGAGGGCGGGGGATATGCTCCCGTTGAAAAAAAGCAGATAGAATGGTATGTTTCGCGCCGTGAACAGCTGAAGGCCGAAAACGGCGACTATCTGCCCTCACTCGTATTTCAGCATATCCCCGTGCCGGAATTTTTCGATGTTATAAAGGAAGTTCCGAGGGGCACCAGGGGTGCTGTTCAGGCTTACGGCGTGCATAAAAACGAGTACTTTGTGCTCAGCGACGAGACTGTTGCCGACGGCGGTTTTATGCTTGAATCGCCCGCATCTCCGGATGTAAACACGGGCGAATTTGAGGCGATGAGCGAAAAGGGCGACGTACTCGGAATATATGTCGGTCACGACCACAACAACAGCTTTGTCGTGAACTTAAAGGGCGTTGACCTCGGATATACCCAGGGCGCGGGATTCAACGTATACGGTCCCGGAGAAAACAGGGGAGTCCGAATTTTTGAGCTTGACGAGACCGCTCCGCGAGAATACAAGACCTATACCGCTACTTTCAAAGAGCTCTGCGGAACAAAAATAAAAACTCCTGTCAAGGAGTTCATTTACAGGCACTCGCCGACAAGCGTTCGCGCCGTCAAACCGATACTTATAAAGGCGGGCATCGGTTTTGCGGTATTAGCCGCAGGCTATGCAGCGTATAAGTTCTTCACAAGCTTCAACCTCTGAATATAAAAATTCGGCACCGTGTAAAAAACGCGGTGCCGCTTTCTTATTTTATAAACGAGAACATATGAATTATATTCATATCCTCCTGCATATCAAGCCCGTGGCTTCCCGCGCCACCGTCTATCTCGTGGCAGCCGTGATCGGGGCAGAAGCCGAGCAGAGTCCTGTGCCCGCTCCACTTCTCTTTGATCGCGTCATATATCTGCGAAAATACGGCTATATTGGCTTTTAGCGCCTCTATAGACTGTTTACCTTCCGGTGCATTACGGTGCATTGTGCCGTCATAGTCGCCGTTATAGAGCGTTATAAAGTCGTGTTCATCCGAAGCTATCAGCTCCAGTGCCTTTTCATTGCATTCCTCGACGGACGGATATATGTAATAGTCAATATCACGCTCGAGGAAGATTTTTGAAATGCTGTCTCCCTCGGTCGAGACTATCGCGCAGCGTTTGCCCGCAGCGGCGAGCGCGTCAAATACCGTTTTGATTTTCAGAACCGGCTTTTCATATCTCATTATGCCGTGAACCTCCGGCATAACGCCCGAATACATCGACGCAAAGCAGACAGGTGTCACGCTCGGCATTACGGAGAGTATCGGAAGCTGTATTTGAGTTCTCGATATTGCATCCTTAAAAAGCTCGGTGTATTTTTGAAACAGCCACAGAGCGACAGCGTCCGGGTTATATATAAATACCCTGTCGGCGCCGCCCTCGCCGAACTCGGCAAAAAGTCTGTCGAGCACAATATCGCAGGGACTTTCCGCGCCCTCCGGGGCGTCAACGCCCAAAGCGCTCGTGAATGTGGCGGCCAAATGTGTCAGCCTTATTGAATCGTACAGTTCACTCATCGGTTTCGTTCTCCCTTATAAGCTTGTTTATATCCGTTACCTCGGGCATGGAGAGCAGTGCTCCCTTTTTGCAGGTCACAAGGGACGCGGCGGCATTTGCAAAAACGAGCATTTTTTTAAGTTCCGAGCTGTCTGCGGCACCGTCGCGGTTATTCAAAAACCAATCTATGCAGCAGGCGCAGAACGTATCGCCCGCGCCGGTCGTGTCTACGGTTTTGACATTGAGAAAGGTCGGCGCTTCTGCGTATGCGTCTTTGTAATACGCGCGGCTTCCGTTGCGTCCGGCAGTCACTGTCAAAAGCGACACGTTCGGATAGCGCTTTCCGAATATTTCAACCGCTTTATTCGCGTCATCGCAGCCTGTTAAAAAACGAAGCTCGTCTATCTCGATTTTTACCGTATCGCTCACCGAGCAGCCGTAACTCATCTTGTCTCTTGCCCTGTCCATGCTGTCCCAGAGCGGGGGACGGAGATTTGGGTCAAAAGACAGCAGCGCTCCGGCAGCCTTGGCAGTCTCAACAGCTTTAACCGTGGCCTTTTCAACGCCCTCATGAGTCATCGAAAGCGTTCCGAAATGCAGAACACGGCTATGTTTTATTATATCCGTGTCAACCTCGGCTTCGCGCAGCATCATATCCGCTCCCGGAGCGCGGTAAAAGGAGAAGCTTCTGTCTCCGTGCTCATCCGTTTCGACGAAAGCAAGCGTTGTGCGCACATCCTTGTCGAGCACAAGCCCGTCTATATCAGTGCCGGTACTCTCGATGATATTTTTCAGTCTTTGCCCGAAAATATCGTCTCCGACCTTGCCGATAAAAGCGGTGCGTCTGCCGAGCTTATTTAGCATCGCCAGCACATTGCAGGGCGCGCCGCCGGGGTTCGCTTCGAATATCGGCGAGCCGATATCGGACAGACCGGACTGCGCCATATCTATAAGCAGTTCGCCTATTGCGGTAACATCAAACATTTTTCGCGGTCTTCCTTTCCGATTTGCGTTTCTTTAAGGCATTTCTGACGGAGCTTATTGCCGTTCCGAGCAGCGGCGCCGCAACGAGCGTTATGATAAAAGCCGCGAGCTGCACTATAGCTCTGGTCGTGGCGTTTTCTCCGGGCTCGAAATATTTCAGAAGTATATACTGTAAGCGCTGATGGAGTAAATAGAGCTCGAGACTGTACTTACCTAAAAAACCAAACGGAATGACTATGGCTTTCTCAGCCTTAGGATATTTTTTGCCGAGTGCCGAAAGTCCGAGAGAAACGAGCAGGCAGAAGGACGGCATCATGAGCAGCGCGGGATAACAGTTTAGACCGTTTTGAATATACGCGGGTTCTTTAACGCAGCCATTCAGATAATAGGCTGAAAATGTTCCGACCGAAAATGCCGCAATATTGAGTATAAGCGAAGTCTTTGTAACCTTTTTGTCCTCCGCGACAAGCCTTCCCGTGTGTATGCCCAGAAAGAAAACCGAAAGCCTGACTGCCGTTCCCCAGAGATAAATAAGATTACCGTAATACATTATTATGCACAGCGGGACGGAGAGCGACATCCATACGGCGGTGTATATTATCTGCCCTTTGCCGCCGAGCTTTTTATAGAAAAACAGAAAGAGGGGAGTTATAAGATAAAACGCCAGTTGTGTGGGAATATACCAGTCAAAGCGCGTATGCCGAGTCCAATAGCCTATGCCGGATATGTAATAGAAAAAGTCAAGAGCGCTCGCTTTATCGAGCCGCAAAAAGCAATACGAAACACAGGCGACTATAATATAAGCCGGTAGAATACGCGCAAGACGCGCTCTATAAAAACCGAGCACATTCGGGCGCTTCATCAGCGAAAAATATACGCCGAGCCCGGAGAGGAACAGAAAAATATCGACTCCGTAAAAGCCTATTCTGTGAATGAACCAGCCGACCTCGGTAACGGATTTTATAGGAATATGAAAATACATTACCCACAGAATGGCAAAGCCCATAAGAACTCCGCGATATTTGCTCAGTGCTTTATAGGTCAATCTGTCCACCGCCTTGCATTTTTCATAATTGTAACATAGCGCTTCGGTTATTTCAATATAAATTGCATTAGTTTTACTTTTTCTCTTTTATTTTTTTGTTTAATGTGATAAGATTTTGTTGTTTAAAAATTAGAAAAGAAGGTGCTGTATGAATATTGAAAGAATAAAGAACTCGATACTCTGCGCCAACACGTCGCTCGGTATAGAGCTCGGCTCAACGAGAATTAAGGGAATCCTCGTCGACGAAAACAACGAGGTTATCGCATCCGGCGGCTATTCGTGGGAGAATAAGCTCGAAAACGGCATTTGGACATATCATCTCAACGATGTTTGGACGGGTATGCGCGAATGCTACAGAACCCTTGCCGAGGATGTAAGAAACAAATACGATATTGAGCTGACTACTGTCGGCGCCATGGGCATTTCCGGCATGATGCACGGATATCTTGTATTTGACAGAGAGGGCAGGCAGCTCGCCGACTTCAGAACTTGGCGAAATACCGTTACCGAGCGTTCGGCAGCCGAGCTCTCGGAGCTTTTCGGCTTCAATATTCCTCAGCGCTGGAGCATAGCGCATCTCGACCGCGCCATACTTAACAATGAGGAACACATAGCAAAAATCGACTTTATGACAACGCTTTCCGGCTATGTACATCGCACTCTGACCGGTGAAAAGGTCATAGGCATAGGCGAGGCGTCGGGTATGTTCCCGATAGACAGTGAGACGCTCGACTTTGACGAAGCCATGATCGAGAAATTTGATTCGAGGATTGCCGATAAAAAGCTGCCGTGGAAGCTCCGCGATATCATGCCTCGGGTGTGCTGCGCCGGAGACTTCGCGGGAAAGCTGACGGAGGAGGGCGCAAAGCTTCTCGATCCTACCGGAAGGCTCAAACCCGGCATTCCGTTCTGTCCGCCCGAGGGCGATGCGGGTACGGGCATGGTGGCAACGAACAGTGTTGCTCAGAGAACCGGAAATGTGTCCGCAGGCACTTCGATTTTTGCCATGGTCGTCCTCGAAAAGCCGCTCTCGAAAGTATATCCCGAGATAGACATTGTGACAACGCCCGACGGAAGTCCCGTTGCCATGGTGCACTGCAACAACTGCACCACCGACCTTGATTCATGGATAGGTCTTCTCAAAGAGACTGTTGAGCTGATGAGCGGAAGCGTCAATGTGCCGAAGCTCTATGATACGTTCTATAACAGCGCTCTTGAGGGTGCGGCGGACTGCGGCGGACTGCTCTCCTACAACTATTATTCCGGCGAGCACACTACCGGATTTGAAGCCGGCAGACCGCTTTTCACAAAGCTCCCGGACAGCAAAATGAACCTTGCGAACTTCGCTCGTGCGATACTTTTTTCCTCCATGGCGACACTCAAGTTCGGCATGAATATACTGACGGAAAAAGAATTTGTCCGCGTTGACAGACTTCTCGGCCACGGAGGGCTCTTCAAAACACCCGTTGTGGGTCAGAGGCTTATGGCTGCCGTGCTCGAGACGCCCGTAGCCGTCATGTCAACGGCCGGAGAGGGCGGCGCGTGGGGCATAGCCTTACTTGCGTCTTATATGAAGAACCGAGCCGACGGTGAAGCGCTTGACAGCTTCCTTGATTCAAACGTTTTCGGCGACATACTCGGAGACAGCGTGTCTCCCGACCCGGACGACGCCGAGGGCTTCAGGAAATATATGGAGCGCTACAAGGCGGGTCTTGCGATAGAACGCGCTGCGGTTGACAATCTTAAATAAACATACTTTTTGTGCCCTGTGCTTTTAAAGCGCGGGGCATTTTTATTTTTCTCACCCTTTGATTTGACAAAAAAGACCTTTGGCGCGGCTTATAATTGAGTCATATCGATTAGGGAGGCTCGGGATGAACAACGTAATATATGTCGATATACTGCTGATGATAAATCTGCTCGTCAACTTTTTGATGCTCTCGGCCGCGGGACTGTTGGTGAAAGCCCCGACGCGAAGCTGGCGTATGCTCATTTCCGCGTGCGTCGGCGCTGCCTACTCGCTTATAATATTTCTACCCGATATGAATCCGTTTTTCTCGATAGCTCTGCGCGTCGGCTGTTTTTCGGCAATGCTGTTTATCGCGTTTCCGATACGCTCACCGCAGGAGCTTTTGAGAGCGGGCGGCGGATTTCTTATGGCAAACTTTGCTTTTGCGGGAATAACGCTCGCCGTATGGCTAGCCTTCAAGCCCGACGGACTTACATATAAAAACGGAGCTGTCTATTTTGATATAAGCGCCGCAACGCTCCTGCTGACATCTGCCGCCTGCTACGCGGTTATCCGTCTCATTTCATATTTTCTGCGCCGAAATGCGCCTGACAGTCATACGGCAACGGTCAAAATAAGCATCTGCGATAAAACAGCCGAGTGCGCTGCGCTCATAGATACCGGCAGCTCGCTGAAAGAGCCGTTTTCCTCGTATCCTGCGATAGTTTTTGAATATAAAGCCGTCGAGTCGGTCTTGCCGGGTGAAATAAAAGAGCTTGTTCGCAATAATTTTAAAGAAGATACAAATGCCTGCTGCGGAGTCAGGTTTATAAGCTTCCGTTCGATAGGCGGGAGCGGGCTGCTTCCGGCGATAAAAGCAGACAGTATAGCCGTAAAAACTTCCAAGGACACTTTTGTATGTAATGAAACATATGCCGCAATATACGTCGGCTCACTGTCTGCGGGCGAATATTCGGCACTTATCGGGAACAATTTTTTTGACAGAGCGAAAAGGGGAGAGTGCGAAAATGAAAAAGCTGAAAGTCATATTAAGAAAATTCATAAGGCGATTTTTCAACCGCAAAGACCGAGGCGAGATACACTACATAAACGGCTATGATATACTGCCGGCTCCGCTGAAAAAAGATGAGGAGAGAGAAATCTTCGAACGAATTGAGGCGGGAGACGAATCGGCACGCGAACCGCTGATAGTCCACAATCTGAGACTTGTTGTCTATATAGCGCGAAAATTCGAAAGCTCCGGGGTCGGGATAGAGGATCTGATATCCATAGGCACAATAGGACTTATAAAGGCGGTCAACACATTCAGACCGTCAAAGAATATAAAGCTCGCTACATATGCCTCTCGCTGTATTGAAAACGAGATTCTTATGTTTTTGCGGAAAACCAACAACATCAGAAACGAAATTTCGCTCGACGAGCCTCTTAATGTGGACTGGGACGGAAACGAACTGCTGCTGTCGGATATTCTCGGCAGCGAGCCCGATACCGTGAACCGCGGAATAGAGGCGGAGGATGAAAAAAGTCTGCTTCTGCGCACCGTGGACACTCTCGCCGACCGCGACAAGCTTATAATGCGAATGCGGTTCGGGCTCGGCGGCGGCAAGGAATATACCCAAAAGGAAGTCGCGGATATGCTCGGCATATCGCAGAGCTATATCTCAAGGCTTGAAAAAAGGATTATAGAGCGCCTGAAAAGAGAGATGAATGTCGTGTGATTCTACGCACCCTCGGCGGCATATAATGCCGTTGGGGGTGATTTTTTTGAACTGCTGCGTAACGGATCTGAGAAACAAGCAGGTCATAAATCAAAAGGACGGCGATATACTCGGTCCCGTGTCGGATGTCGAGGTCGATACCTGCTCGGGCAGAGTTGTGGCAATAATCGTGTTCGGCAGGCCGAAATGCTTGGGACTGCTCGGACGGGGAGAGGATATTCGCATATGCTGGGAAGATATAAAAGTAATAGGAGAAGACACCGTATTGGTGTGTCTGAAACGGCAGGAATGCTGCACGCCGCCGAAAAAGAGCGGGGGCTTCAGAGATATATTTAATTCTTTTTAAAATAACGTAAAACAGCTTGACAAATGCCGCTTTTTATTGTATTATATTCGTTGCACTTTATCAGGTAAAAGCTTTAAAGCACAAAACAACAGGAAGCGGGAAATTTTAGGATGGAAAACGCCACAGTCTGGATAACTATCGCGGTATATGTTGCGGTTATGATGATAATCGGAATTGTATCGGGACGCAAATCGAAGAGCATAGCCGACTTGACCGTCGGCGGAAGAAACGCCGGAGCTTGGCTTTCGGCGCTTTCTTACGGCACCGCATACTTTTCGGCAGTCATGTTTGTCGGCTACGCCGGCGGTACGGGACTCAACTACGGTCTCTGGGGCATAGCCGCCGGAATAGGCAATGCGGTGTTCGGCTCATGGCTCGCGTGGCGAGTGCTTGCCCGAAGAACGCGCGATGTTTCAAACAGGCTGAAGATAAAAACCATGCCTCAGTTTTTTGAGCTGAGATACAACAGCCGCGCAATGAAAATATTCGCCTGCATGGTCATATTTATTTTTATGATTCCGTATTCGGCCTCGGTCTATAAGGGCCTCGCCTCGGTTGCGGAGGTTCTGCTCGGAATAGACGACAAAATATGCATGATAATTATAGCTGTGCTCGCAGCCGTTCTGCTGCTGCTCGGAGGATATCTCGTTCAGGCGCGCGCGGATTTTGTTCAGGGCATTGTTATGATGTTCGGCATAACGCTGCTTATAATCTTTGTTATCCGCTGCGACAGAGTCGGCGGAATCGAGGGGCTCAGAGAATACGCTCACTCGGCGCAGGGGCTTCCCAAGCTCGGAGTTAAGGCTGCAGCGTCGCTCATCGCAACCGTTCTCATGACCAGCTTCGGCACATGGGGACTGCCGCAGATGATACAGAAATATTTCGGCATAAAAGACGACAAGCAGGCAAAGCGCGGCATAGTTATATCCACATTTTTCGCCCTGCTCGTTGCGGGAGGCGGATATTTTATCGGCTCTCTCTGCCACAGATTCTTTACTGCCGACGAAATAGCTTCGTTCAAAAAGCCCGTTCAGGACTACATTGTTCCCAATATGCTCAAGGTTGCAAACCTCCCGAACATTCTGCTCGGAATCGTGCTCGTGCTGCTCATAGCCGCATCGGTTTCAACCCTTTGCTCCATAACGCTTACAGCAAGCTCCACCTTCTCCATGGACTTTGTAAAGAGCGTGCTGAAGCCCGAGATGAAAGAGAAAAAAGTTACCGCGCTCACGAAAATTCTCTGCGTCGTTTTCATTATTTGCTCCTATGTCGTCGCCAACACCGACACGCCCATACTCGACATGATGAGCTACTCATGGGGAATTATTTCCGGCTCTTTCCTCGCGCCGTATGTTGTTGCGCTGTTTTGGAAGCGCATGAACAGACAGGGGGCATGGGCGGCGATGATAGGAGGCTTCTGCGTTGCGATAATTCCCGCAATCTGCAAGCTGCTCACAGCGTTCGGACTCGAAAATGTCACAGCGGCATCTCTCGCGGGTTTCGGTCCGCTTTTCGCGTGCATAGCTATGCTCCTTTCCCTCGCGCTCTGCTTCATCGTCAGCGCGATAACGGGCAAAGAGGATGAGAATATTACCGAATTATTTTACAACGGTATTGTCGAAAAAGAGTAACAGTGGTATAATTTATAATAATTCGCGTACCCTGTCGAAACATAAAAGAGGGAGATTTCAAGATGTTTTTTCAAAAGGAAATCGAAACAATGAAGCGCAGTGAATTGGAAGCACTGCAGCTCGAAAGACTGAAATGGACGGTTGACTATTGCTATAAAAATGTACCGTTCTATACAAAAAAGCTTGATGAGGCGGGCGTTACCGCCGACAAAATCAAGAGTCTCAGCGATATAAAATATATACCGCCGACTACGAAAGCCGACTTGCGCGACAACTATCCCTTCGGTCTGTTTGCAAGGCCCATGAAGGATATGGTGCGTATTCACGCTTCTTCCGGAACGACCGGAAAACCCACCGTTGTCGGCTACACCAGGCATGATCTTGACATCTGGTCGGACTGCGTTGCGCGTATCGTCGCGGCGGCGGGTGCCACCGATGAGGATATAGTTCAGATTTCGTTCGGCTACGGTATGTTCACCGGCGCGCTCGGACTTCACTACGGACTTGAAAAGCTCGGCGCTACCGTTATTCCCAATTCGAGCGGAAACACCGAAAAGGCGCTGATGTATATGCGCGATTTCGGCACCACCGCCCTTGTCGCAACCCCGTCATATGCTCTTTATATGTGCGAAGTTGCAAAAGAGCTCGACTATCCTATGAGCGACTATAAGCTTCGCCTCGGCTTGCTCGGCTCCGAGGGCTGCACGCCCGAGATGAGAACTCAGATAGAAAACGGCTGGGGACTTTTCGCTACCGATAACTACGGCATGAGCGAGCTCATGGGACCCGGTGTATCCGGCGAATGCGAGGAGCGCGACGGCCTCCACTTCTGCGAGGATTATTTCTATCCCGAAATAGTTAACCCCGAAACGCTCGAGCCTCTCGGAGAGGGCGAAACGGGCGAGCTGCTCGTAACCACGCTGACTAAAGAGGGCATTCCTCTTCTCAGATACAGAACCCGCGATATTACAAGGCTCAACTATTCTCCCTGCAAATGCGGAAGAACAGGAGTCAGAATGGACAAGGTCAAGGGCAGGAGCGACGATATGCTCAAGATACGCGGCGTAAATGTATTCCCGTCGCAGATCGAGAGCGTGCTCATAGGCACAGAGCAGATAGGCGCAAACTATCAGCTCGTTGTGCGCCGTGAGGGCTTTGCCGATACCCTTGAAGTCCGCGTTGAGCTCATCGACGCATCTCTGCTTGAGAGCTACGGCGAGATTGAACGCCTTCAGAAAAAGATAATCCACAATCTCCAGACTACCCTCGGCATACAGTGCAAGGTCAGTCTCCTCGAACCCAAAACGCTCGAGAGATTTGTAGGCAAGGCACACAGAGTTGTCGATTTGAGAAACGAGAAGAAATAAACCCGGAGGCAAAGAATGAGAAAGTTATTTTTAGGAAACGAGGCCGTCGCAAGAGGTCTTTACGAAGCCGGATGCCGCGTGGCATCGAGCTATCCCGGTACTCCGAGCACCGAAGTGACGGAGAGTGCGGCCAAATATGATGAAATATACTGTGAATGGGCTCCCAACGAGAAAGTCGCCATGGAGACTGCCGGCGGTGCAGCCATAGCCGGAGCGCGTTCCTTCTGCGGCATGAAGCACGTCGGTCTGAATGTCGCCGCCGATCCGCTGTTTACACTCTCATATACGGGCGTAAATGCCGGTATGGTCATAGTCGTTGCGGACGACCCGGGTATGCATTCGTCGCAGAACGAGCAGGATTCGCGAAACTATGCAAAGGCCTCCAAAATACCGATGCTCGAGCCCGCGGATTCTCAGGAATGTCTCTCTTTTACAAAGCTCGCATATGATATTTCCGAGCGCTACGACACCCCGGTCATAATCAGGCTCACAACAAGAATCTCCCATTCCCGCAGCCTTGTTGAGGTAGGGGAGAGAGTCGACAACGGGCTCAAGGAGTATGTTAAAGACACTCAGAAATACGTTATGATGCCCGCTATGGCAAAGAAAAAGCACGTTATAGTCGAGGAGAGAACCAAAGCTCTTACCGCATGGGGCGAGAGCGAAGCGATTGACCTCGGTGTCAACAAGATAGAATACAACGACAAAAAAATCGGCATTATCACAGGCGGCATTGCCTATCAGTACGCCAAGGAAGCCCTCGGAGACAAGGCTTCTTATCTCAAGCTCGGCTGCCTCTATCCACTGCCCGAGAAGCTGCTCCGCGACTTTGCCGCAGAGTGTGAAAAAGTCTATGTCATTGAAGAGCTCGACCCCTACATAGAGGATCACTGCCGCAAGCTCGGAATAAATGTTATCGGTAAGGAGCAGTTTACACTTTTGGGCGAGTATTCGCAGAGCATGATAAAGAAGGTCATTCTCGGCGAAGAAAACAGTTATCTCAAGGCGGATATAGATGTTCCCGCGCGTCCGCCCGTGCTCTGCGCCGGATGCCCGCACAGAGGTCTGTTCTATGCCCTCAAGAAGCTCAAGGTCAATGTCAGCGGCGATATCGGCTGCTACACGCTCGGCTCTATGGCGCCTCTCGGTATGATGGACACCTGCATATGCATGGGCGCATCGGTCTCCGCGCTTCACGGCATGAACAAGGCCGACGAATCCGGCAGCCACAAGCGCGTAGCGGTTATAGGCGACTCGACATTCATTCATTCGGGTGTCACCGGTCTTATAAACATCGCATACAATCAGAGCAATTCCGTTGTTATCGTCCTTGATAACAGCATCACCGGCATGACCGGACATCAGCAGAACCCGACTACCGGTCTTACCATAAAAGGCGACCCGACAACGGCAGTCAGCCTTGAGGCTCTTGCTCATGCAGTCGGCATAAACCACGTTGTCGTCGTTGACCCTTACGATCTTGCCGCAACCGAAAAAGCAATAAAAGAAGAGCTTGAAGCGGACGAGCCGTCGGTCGTCATATCCCGCCGTCCCTGCGTGCTCCTCAAATACGTTAAAACCAAGCCTCCCGTCAAGGTCAATACCGACAAGTGCGCCTCCTGCAAGATGTGCATGAAGATCGGCTGCCCCGCTATAAGCATGAAAGAGGGCAAGGCTCACATTGATTTCACCCTTTGCGTCGGCTGCGACGTTTGCAAGCAGCTTTGCAAATTCGGTGCGATAGAATAAGAAAGGGGCGAGAGAAATGGCAGTTAAATCAATTATGATAGTCGGCGTCGGCGGCCAGGGTACTCTGCTTGCGAGCAGACTGCTCGGCAGCGCACTCATAGACAGCGGATACGAGGTCAAGGTCTCCGAGATACACGGAATGAGCCAGCGCGGCGGCTCCGTCGTTACATATGTTAAATACGGTGACGAGGTTTTTTCGCCCACGATAGAGCAGGGCGAAGCCGATATAATTCTCGCATTTGAAAAGCTCGAGGCCGCAAGATGGCTCAGCTTCCTCAAGCCCGACGGCAAGCTGGTCGTAAACGACCAGTGCATTGACCCCATGCCGGTCATAACCGGTGCGGCCGAGTATCCTCAGAACATATCAGAGGCAATAAAAGCGGCGGGAGCTTCTATGATAGAGCTTGACGCGCTGTCGCTCGCCGTCAAGGCGGGCTCGGCAAAGGCAGTCAATGTTGTTCTCATAGGCGCCATGGCAAGCCATATGCAATTAAGCTACGAAACCTGGACAAACGCCATAAGGAACACAGTGCCCGAAAAGTTCCTCGATATGAACCTTGAGGCGTTCCGCCTCGGCTATGAGCACGAAAAAAGCTGCTGAAACGCATTAAAGGCAGACAGTCAGCAAAAGGAGATATGATACGATGGCAAAGTATTTCAGCCCTGAAATTGAGACAGCGTCGCGCGATTATCTGCACGCAATACAGAGCGCAAGACTGATAAAAACCGTAAAAAGATGCTATGAGAACATTCCGTTTTACAAAGCAAAGTTTGACGAAATGGGTCTCAAGCCCGAGGACATACATTCGATAGACGATATCGGCAAGCTGCCCTTTACCGTAAAGCAGGATCTCAGAGATCACTATCCGTTCGGACTTTTTGCCGTGCCGAGAGAGGAGCTTGTCAGAGTTCACGCCTCGTCCGGAACGACCGGAAAGCAGACTGTTGTCGGCTACACGAGAGGCGATATAGACCGCTGGTCGGAGTGCGCGGCAAGAGCCTTTACCGCTGCGGGCACAACGCCCTCGGACTACATCCACGTCTCCTACGGCTACGGACTTTTCACGGGCGGTATGGGCCTTCATTACGGCGCGGAGAAGCTCGGCGCAACGGCTATTCCCGTGTCCTCCGGCAACACAAAGCGTCAGGTGCAGATTCTTCAGGATTTCGGCTCAAATGTGCTCTGCTGTACTCCGTCATACGCTCTGTTTATCGCAGAAACGCTCAACGAAATGAATATCGATCCCGCCGATTTGCCGCTTAGAATAGGTATTTTCGGTGCCGAGCCGTGGAGCGAAAATATGCGCAAGCAGCTTGAAAATATGCTCAAAATCAAGGCATATGATATATACGGTCTCTCCGAGATAGCGGGTCCCGGCGTTGCATTTGAATGCTGCGAGCAGAGCGGAATGCATATATGCGAGGATTATTTCTATCCCGAGATAGTCGATCCCGTGACTCTCAAGCCGTTGCCCGACGGCGAATACGGCGAGCTCGTATTCACCTGCATAGGCAAGGAAGCGCTTCCGCTTCTCAGATACAGAACCCGTGATATTTCCGCGATAACGCACGAAAAATGTGCCTGCGGCAGAACGCTTGTCAAGATGCTCAGACCCAAGGGCAGGAGCGACGATATGCTCATTATCCGCGGAGTCAACGTTTTCCCGGCTCAGGTCGAGCACGTCATTCTTTCACTCGGTATGGCTCCGAATTATCAGATTATAGTTGACAGAGCAAATAATCTTGACATAATGACCGTATGCATTGAAATGTCCGACAATATGTTCTCCGACTCGGTCAGACAGATTGAGGCCAAGGAAAAGGAGATTTGCGGTGCCATGCAGTCCGTCCTCGGCGTCTCCGCAAAGGTACGTCTTGTTGAACCGCACTCTCTGCCGCGCTACGAAGGCAAGGCTTCGAGAGTTATTGATAACAGAAAAATATAAAGGAGGAAAATCAAATGGCAATCAGTCAGATTTCGGTTTTTGTCGAAAACAGACCCGGCAGACTCGCCGATATAACGGCGGTTCTCGCAAAAAACAGCATTGATATCCGCGCTCTTTCCGTTGCGGATACCTCGGACTACGGCATTCTCCGCCTTATAGTCAACGACCCAAAGGCCGCTGTTGAAGCGCTCAGAAGCGAGGGTATGACCGCCTCCGCGACGCAGGTTCTCGGCATAATCATTCCCGATGAGCCCGGCGGACTTGCGCGCGCTATCAAGGTGCTTTCCGACGAGCAGATAAGCGTTGAATATGCCTATGCGTTTATCACGCCCTCTGTCGGCAATGCCTATGTTATCATCAGAGTTGAGGATAACGACAAGGCTTCCGAGATACTCAAGGGCGCGGGAATCGAGCTTATTGAGCAGGACGATATCTTCAAGAAATAAAGTATTTAACGCCTCTGACCGAAAATCAGGGGCGTTTGCATTTCAAAGACAGGATTTTACTGATGAATAACAGCAAAATTATTTCTGTTGCCATGGCTCAATCCGCAACAGACCTCGGCTGTGCGCCCGAGGACTTCAAAAAGAGCCAAAATATTATTGTCGAATCTACTGCAAGCCCTGATGCGCGCAGATATTTAAATCTCCCGTTTATATGCAACCTTGTGTCCTATGGGAATAATGTTGTCGCGTCCGTTGACATGAAATACAAGGATATCGTGAAGTCATATATAAACCGCTTCGCACCCGAACACTGCTTTGAAACGCCGAATTTGCACATCCTCAACGATGCCTTTCAATCATACGGTATGCGAATTTGCTTCATGGCGGAGTACTTTCTGCCGCGCATGGATATACTGCGTGAGCTTTCGTGCCGATATGAGCTTCGGGTGATGTATCCCGATGACTTCAACGCTTTGTATGCGTCACAGTGGAGCAACGCTCTGTGCGCCGACAGGAAAAGCTTAGATGTACTGTGCGTCGGCGCATATGACGGCAATCGTCTGATAGGGCTTGCGGGTGCTTCCGCAGATTGTGATACGATGTGGCAAATAGGGGTGGATGTTCTGCCGGAATATCGCAGACAGGGCGTTGCCGCCGCATTGACAAGCAGACTGGCTTTAGAGATCACAGCGTGCGGAAAAGTACCGTTTTACTGCTGTGCATGGTCAAACATCAAGTCTGCGGGAAACGCGATAAAAAGCGGATTCAGACCCGCGTGGGCGGAAATGACCGTAAAACCGTCGGATTTTGTCAATAAATTGAACGGAACGAAAACGGAATAGTAGGCAAAAAATGTCCTCGCGGAGTTCTGCGGGGACATTGGTATTTTTCGGGACAAAGCCTCATATTATTAGATAAAATAATGGAGGTAAAATGCTATGGACATAAACGTGGCGGCAAAGGAATACGGAAACGGTATTATAACTTCGCTTAAAAAGAATCGCAGGATGCTGCTCATGATGCTACTGTTTGCGGCGGGAATGATATTTGGTGCCGCTTCTGTGAAAAAGTCTGACATCTGCCTTTCCGGCGCTTTTTCCGATATGTTTTCGGTATATATAAGCTCCAAAGGCACACAATCACTCGGAGTGAATTTTATAAATTCACTGGCCGTCAACGCCGCGTTTATGCTCGCTGTATTTGTATTCGGACTGTGCGCGGTCGGACTGCCGCTTATATGTGTTCTGCCCGTAATAAGAGGTGTGGGTATAGGAATGCTGTCGGGGTATTTATACTCGAATTTCGCTCTGCGCGGACTCGGTTATTGCGCTTTGGTGATATATCCCGGGCTTATACCGGCTGTTTTTGCGCTGCTGCTCGCTTGCAGCGCCGGAATAAACTCGTCATATGAAATGCTCCTCTCACTTTCTTCGGCTAAAGCACAAAGAGGGGAGGGGAGCATAAAAATTTACTGTATGCGTTTTTTGATAATATGTATTCTGGTAGTTATAGCAGCTGTAACGGATGCCGCCGCAAGCAGACTTTTTTGCAAGCTGTTCGGCTTTTAGCTTTCGCCGTCGGTTTCGTCTGCCTTTTTTGGGGTTATTTTTACTTTGTTTAAAGGATTGGAATCAACGGCACTGCGAAGCTGTTCGTCAACTACATGAGTATAAATCTCGGTTGTTGATAAATTCTCATGCCCGAGAATTTCTTTTAGCTGGAGTACATCCACATGGCCGTATTGATACATAAGCGTTGCAGCTGTATGCCTGAGCTTGTGAGTAGAAAATCCCTGACCGCTGAGACCTGATTTTTCAAGATATTCGTCAACTATATGCTGAACGGTTTTCGGGCTTATCCGCGTCTTACGGTTGCTGAGAAACAGTGCATCTTTGTCTTTAACACCATCTACCGGACGCACTTTCATATAATCTTTTATTGCGTTCAAACAGGCGTTATTTAAATAAACCGTGCGTTGTTTATTTCCTTTTCCAGTTATTATAATTGTATTATCAGGTTTTATATCAGAATAATTAATCGAAACAAGCTCTGAGAGACGCATTCCGCAATTCATAAAAAGAACTAAAATGCAGTAATCCCGTTCCTTATTTTTTCCGTCTACAGCCTCAAGTAAGCTTACAGCCTGTTCAAGGGACAGATATTTGGGCAACGATTTCTTTATTTTAGGCGACTCCAAGTCCTGCATGGGATTTTCGTCAATATATCCTTGAACTTTAAGATAGCGGTAAAATCGTTTGATGGAGACAACTTTACGGGCTCTTGCAGCGGTGTCGTTGCCGCGCTCGGAACGGCAGTATTCGAGGAATCCGTAGGCCGTGGGTATACGGGCAAGGGAGATAAAATCTATGTCCAGCTTTGAAATATCGATTTCATCTATGGGAGTGTTTTTGTACTGTGAAAGATTTTCTTGCTTGAGCATGTATGCGAAAAAGAGCCGAAGATCAGAGGCGTATTCACAAACTGTCAGCTGTGATTTGCCTTTAACACTCGACAGATAATTCAGATAATCGCGCACTAAGCGCGGCAGACATACAAAATCCTCAGGCTTCATATAAACCCGAAAGAAAGCAGTAAAAACGCATTTTAAGCCGTTTCAACTCCCCTAAATTATACAAAACATTTATTTTGTATAATTTCTGCTGTTTCTTTCGGTACTCTCCTTTCGCATAGAATTAAAACTCTATCCCGAACAGCCGCTTTGTATTCTCGGTTGCGGCATCGACAAGTGTTTGCACATCCATGTTTTTAACGCTCGCTATCGTCTGCGCGGAATACGCAATCATATCAGACGAGCATCTCATTCCTCTGAACGGTACCGGCGCCATATAAGGACAGTCGGTTTCAAGCAGTATTCTGTCTATATCGGTTTCGGCGGCAACTGCAACAGGCTTCTTCGCATTTTTAAAAGTAACCGCTCCTCCAAGACCGATATACATTCCGAGCTTCAAAACTTCCCGAGCCATTTCAACGCTACCGGAAAAGCAATGCACAACGCCTTTCGGCCTGTATTTTTTGAGCAAGGTCATTGTATCCTCATGTGCTTCCCTGTCGTGAACTATAACGGGGAGATCCAGTTCCTTTGAAAGCTTCAGTTGGAGCTCGAATATCTCCTTTTGAAGCTCTCTGGGCGAAAAATCGTAGTGATAATCAAGCCCTATCTCCCCTATTGCAACACATTTTTTCTTTTCCGTGAAATTAACTATTCTTTTTTCTATTTCGTTAATATCAGCCGTTTTTAATTCTTTTTCGGCCTCGTGCGGGTGAATTCCGCAGGCACACCAGAAAAACGGATATTTTTCAGAAAGCTCCGCAGAGGTTGCGGAGCTTTTGAGGTCGCTTGCACAGTTTATAACAGCGCAGACGCCCTTCGACGGCAAGGACCGAAGCAATTCGTCCCTGTCGCCGTCAAACTGTTCATCGTCGTAGTGGGCGTGGCTGTCAAAAATATTATCTATCATCTTATCTTTGCTCCGACCGGGATATCGTCAACAAATATCACCTTGACATCATCCTGCTCGCAATCGGCCGCAAGAATCATTCCGCAGCTTTCAATGCCGCAGAGCTTAGCGGGCTTTAAGTTGGAGACAAGAATTACATTGCGTCCGACCAAATCCTCGGGCTTGTACCACTTGGCAATTCCCGACGCAACGGTACGCAGTCCGCTGCCGTCGTCAACAGTCAACTCGAGCAATTTCTTTGCGCGCTTTACGGGCACGCAGTCCTTAATTTTTGCTACCTTAAGCTCTACCTTTGCGAAATCGTCAATGCCTATCATTGCGACACCGGGTATTTCTTCTTTCTTTTCCTCAAGCGCCGCCTCGGATACCGCGGTATCCTTCTCTATCTCCTCAAGCATCTTTTCGGCGTCGATTCTGCCGAAGAGCGGAGTTGCCGTTCCTACATGACCGCCTGCTTTTAACGCACCGAAGGATTTAATGCTCTCATATGACGATATGTCGGTATTGAGCTGCTCGAGTATCTTGTCCGAAGTTTCGGGCATAAAGGGCTTGAGCTGAACTGCAATTATTCTTATGCTCTCGAGCAAATTATAGAGCACTGTACCGAGCCTTGCGCGCTTGTTCTCGTCCTTTGCAAGCAGCCACGGTGTTGTCTCGTCGATATACTTGTTGCTGCGTCTTGCCGCGCTGAAAATAGCCTCAAGGGCATCTGCGACATGGAAATCGTCCATGCATTTTTCAACCGTCGCCACACTGCCGAGAACGATGTTTTTGAGGTCATCGTCAACAGCCTCCGGCGCTTCGGGAGCTAATATCTCGCCGCCAAAATACTTGTTGGACATCGCAACGGTTCTGTTGACAAGGTTTCCGAGAGTGTTGGCAAGCTCGGAATTGTAGCGCTCGATTATAGTGGTATAAGTTATGGAGCCGTCGGCTGCATAGGGCATTTCGGAGAGCAGATAATATCTTATCGCATCGACGCCGAAATGTCTCACAAGGTCGTCGGCATATATAACATTGCCCTTTGATTTTGACATCTTGTCCGTTCCGAAGAGCAGCCACGGATGACCGAACACCTTTTTGGGCAGCTCAAGGCCGAGAGCCATAAGCATGATGGGCCAATAAATCGTGTGGAAACGGAGAATATCCTTGCCTATGATATGAGCGTCGGCAGGCCAGTACTTATTGAACAGCTCGGAGCTGCCATCCGGGTCGTAGCCGAGGGCGGTAATATAGTTTGAAAGAGCGTCTATCCAAACATAGATAACGTGCTTGTCGTCAAAGTCAACCGGAACGCCCCATTTAAAGGACGAGCGCGAAACGCAGAGATCCTGAATGCCGGGCTTTATAAAATTGTTGACCATTTCTTTTTTGCGGCTCTCGGGATAAATGAAGTCGGGGTTAGCCTCGATATAATCCTCGAGCTGCTTCTGATACTTCGACATTCTCAGAAAATATGCCTCTTCCTTTGTCGGAACAAGCTCTCTGCCGCAGTCCGGGCACTTGCCGTCCACCAGCTGGCTGTCGGTCCAGAAGCTCTCGCAGGGCTTGC